>ERZ773192.3562-NODE-3562-length-11464-cov-15.919888_pt1 | contig 11464 bp, 10 predicted proteins | sample MGYA00581010_ERZ773192 | MGnify/ENA primary metagenome ERZ773192 (study PRJEB29015, sample SAMEA2737741) | human gut metagenome | biome: human gut; feature: human-associated habitat; material: faeces | place: China | collected 2012 ...
GAAACACCACCAATCTGGATTTTGAAACTTCGTTCAACGGACATTACAACCAGGATTTGAAACTCTATCCTAATGTAAGAAAGAAATAAAACAACCAGCTAAGAGGGTGCGTTATACAAGACGCTCCCTCTTTATCATATATTATAAAATTATGAAAATATATAGTATATTAGGTGTTATCTTAGTTGCGTTCTGGTTCTTTGCATGTAATAGCAATAAAGAAAATGAGTATGAGTATCAGTCTCTGACTATAGCTAATTACGCAGAGGTATCCTTGGGTGATACGACAAACCTCATAATAACTGGCGGAAGCGGAAACTTTGTTGTTGAAGGTAACGACAAAGTGGACATTTCTACAGCTCAGAATGACAAACAGAAAATCACTCTTATCGGCAAGGAAATAGGTACTACTCACATCTTCGTACGAGATAGAATCACGAACGAGTCATGTAGCATTGAGGTAAATGTGATTCTCCCATTTCTTACGTTGAACTTTGAAGAGGAGGAAGGAAACCACCTCAATATAAGGTCAAATAGCTTATTCGTATTGGTTGCAAGTGAGGATAGCATATGTTACGCTTTTAGCTATAATAACATGCAGTTTAAATATAATGACATACCAATTATGAAAGGAACATACCATATATCTCAAAATGGAACCATGTTGTCTTTCGACTTAAAAGGAGAAAATAGTACCTTCGAACATACCTTTAAGTTAAAAAACGATAATGTTGCATACCTTCTGTCAAACATGTCAAGCATAAACATGCTACCGCAAACCTATTTAACGGCAAGTTTTACAGACATAGAAACGGGCATTGACTTTCCGCATGTGTTCATAGGAAATAAAGTCCACAAGACTTTACCAAAAAGAGAGTAGAAGGTCGTATGATTGAACTTCTTTCTCGATAGCATTGGTTATGTCTGAAAATAATTGCTACATAAGCAACATTATTGAATTAAATTCAGAAAATACGTATTTTTATTCGTTTGCTTTTCTCTCCTTATGAATATCCACTATAAGACTCAGCCGTCGTCGCAGAAAGACAGTCCTCGTACCTCAGACTAACTTCCTCCGACTATGGCACGGCAAGAAAAATCCTTGGCGGTATGCCTTGAAATACTTCAAGACTATACTGCCAAGGACTTTTCTTTGTTTGCCGTGCTGACAACGGCTGACTTTTATAGCCACAACTCGCAGTTCCATTTTTATCGCACAGTCCAAACGACATGAAACAGTGGCACACCACACTTTCATGTCTCAGTAGTACGGCATGAGGAAAAGTGCTTCTTTTTGTCGGTTGCAGGCTAACCGATCAAAAGAAACACCATTCCTTGATTTGCCGTACAATTTTGTTTGCATACTCCACCGCAAGAAAGAAGTCATTGATGTAAACCTCAACGACCACTTTCATGCTTGGCTGCACAGCCTTGGAGAAAACCCGATGCAAGAAGCATGGACAAGCCATACTCTTCTTTCACCGGAATTTCTCTGAAGGCTGTGCCATTTTTGTATGCGATTTCCATTTTTCAAGACGTTTGTAAGACGAAGTTGTATCCATTTATCAGAAATGGGTATGCGATAATCGTACAGTCCAAAAACTTCCGTGAAGTTTCTATTTTCATTTGCCGCTCTGATTTTCTTTCCTCCACAAGGTCTTTCCTTTTGGCATCAACCGTTATCGTGCAGGTGCAAAGGTATGGCAGCGGGCTTTGGAAATAAAAGGTCGAGCCTTCGGTTTTCGAAAAAATCTCCACACCGTTGGGTAGTATTTTTCCGAAAAATTCTGCTAAAATATGCCGAATAGCTAAAAATGAGCGATTTACAAGTGTTTCACCTCAATAGAGGTAATGACTTGGTAATAGTTTTAACTTCTGTATTATACATAAGTTTGCATTACTTGTCAAACAACTCTTTTCGGTGACAAAGGTACAACATTTATGTGGATTGATGAAAATCATATCCATTTTTTAGATTTTATTTTCAGTTGCTGCCATATACGTAACTACTCAACACCCCTTGGATGTGTCAAATCCGCAAAATATTGATGATTTTGGCTATATTTATGCTACAAAATAGGCTATTATGTCAAATGAGTACTTGAAATTCATTTTTAGGGGCTGATTAGTAACAAGAACATCTGAGACCTACAGAGAATGAACCGCCAACCTGTGGGGAGGGATATATAGAAAAATGCTTCCATACTGCGAAAGTACAGAAGCATTTGTATGGGGGAAAAGACAAAGGGTTAGCGACTATTGCAGAATCTTGTCAAGAATTTCAAGAAGCATGATAGGATCATCGCTTATTTGTTCTGCGGTGATACCTTGTTTTTCTATTATTTCAAGGAGTTGCGGATATTTTTCAAAAGTCTTTTTCAATGAATTAAAATTTGACTTCAAATTCCTTGGTTTATCCTTGTCTGGTCTGTAAAGCCAATACGGCATATTTATAGTATTGTCGGAGTCAACATTGTAAAGATAATCCCAGCATCCTTTTTCCTCAACAGAGAATGTAGACACAATTCCTGAGAAACTTCTGTTTGTTGTAGTATTATCGAATACCGTAGGGCGCATATATCCTTTAACGTGTTTCCCTTGAAAGACTTGTATAGCCAATACGGGATTTTTTAATATTTGCTTTCCTTCCCTAAAATAAAATTTGACAGGCAGAAGCGTAACATCCTTGCCCTCTCCAAGGCAGTCTTTAACAAAGAGCGACTTTATCGTTTCATTCTTATATTTTGTCTTCTTGCCGTCTTCTGTCTCGCTGAACAAAATATAGTTGCCTGTATCATGGATGTCAATACGCAAATATCCATTGAGGACAGTTCCGTCGTTGAGTGTCAGCACTGCCTTAGGCCATGAAACTTTCTCTTTAGGTTTCTTTGCGTTTGCTATTGTCGCAAACGAGAACACCATTAAAAAGATGATAAAAAGTAACTTTTTCATATGTACGTTTATTTAATGTTTCGATAGATATTTTTAACACTACAAAAATTTGATTACAAAAACTTTGTCATAAATCATAATCAAGGAAGTTATTCCAAAACTTCATCAAGTTTTCTGACTAATATAGTAGGGTCTTTACGAATCTCTTTCATACTTAGACCTTTGAGTATTTCCTTTATCTGAGGATAACCTTTAAAATACATTTTTAGCACAGTCTTTTGACCAATTCCTCCAATGCTATTATCCTTCAAATAATAGGTTCTTGCAAAGTCCTCATTCTTGGCTTTGTAATAAAACATGATAGCCAATCTGTAAATACTTCCCGATTTCACATGGGTAGCTGTGTTTATATAGTGAATATAGGCAGAAATGTTTTTCCCCTCATAAACTGGCTGAAGGAATACCGGATTTTTGTAGAGTTTCGGATTCTCTTTATAAGACATGCTCATTCCCATCTGGGCAACCATCGGAATCCAGTTTTCCCATTCTCCAGCCTTCTTGTTATAGTATTTTATCTCTTTTACATCAGTAGATGCGAAGTCTGCCTTCTCACCATCAGTTTTTTTGATTCTGAACTCATGGTAATTGTCTACATTAAAGGAAAACTTCTTAATGTCACCTTTCACAAAGGTGCCGTTGTTCAAGGTTACTTCTGCATTCTGAGCTTGAACTATTCCACAAAGAAGAATAGCAAGAAACATAAAAATCAACTTTTTCATACGCATGACTATTTAATTTTGTTTCAATTTAAATTAATTGTTTTGCTTATAAAGATAGGATGCTTTTCTTTAACTGCCAAAGAAAAAGAATATTATTAACACAATTATATAGATATATAACAAAATTTAGCATATAATGGCAGTAATTGCAGTTGGTATACTCATTTTCTGCGACCATCGGGAGCAAAAATTCTCCACCCTCATGGTGGAGCGAGGAGTTTTGGGGTTCCCGAAACATAACCTCGCTCCCTCCTCTAAGAACAAAAGACGAGATATTTGCCTTTCGGCTTTCCATGCCCAAGGTTGCAGACCTTAATTCTCTCAATTTACGCCAAACATCAAAGCTGCCACATTGAAAGAACAAGGTCACAGACACAAGCTACTTTGTACATGGAGTTTGCAAAGGAAAAGGTGATATTTTCAGTGTGAAACTTGCCAAGTGTTTCAGTTGTGTGTTGTTGATTTCCTTTGTGAACTATGCCGAGTGTGCTGTGTGTCCTCGGTATAGTCTGCATAAATCTAATGCCATGCTAAAACACTGCGGAGGTTCGCCCAAGTGGCTGGAGGCGCAAAGCCTCCAAGGAACGTTGCTGCAACCATTTCGGAGAATAGAGCGGTTGCCAATTAATCCACAAGCACATTTTACAGCGTACCAAGTGAGGGCATGTAAAACGTTGAATTGTTGAAGATAGGTGTTATCTTTATGAGAACCAACCACTTATACCCTCAACAAACTCTCAACAAATAGCTCTACACAACAAATTACTGGGCAAAAAAGAAAGAAAGGAATGGTGTTCATGGTTTTCTCTTTTCAACATTATCTTTCTTTTGTTGAGAGATTTGTTGAGAATATGTTGAGCCGTAAATGCCTGATGTTCAATACTTCTTTCATCATATTCAACAATTCAACAAAAATAAGGGGTGTTTTGTCCGTCATTTTTAGGAACAGAACTCATCCCCCTACAAGTAAGAATGTCATGCTTATGCTTCAGTACTTATTCACGACAGTACGACAGCGCCAAGCCAACAAACAAGCAAGAGGACATTCAACTAAAGGCGGTTGTTCTTCTATTGAGTTGTAGGATAATGACACTACTTTTCTCTTTTGCCCCGTACAATCTCTTGAAGATGGTGGCACGAAACCGAGCGGCCCCGTATGAGTTTATACGGAAGCAAAGGGCAACAATCATCGGAAAGCCATACAACGTTTGCCAAATGCCATTGGAAGTTTCCTGTTTCTGTTGGACTTCCGACACCGTCAATAAACCATCCTTGTATATTGACCTTATCACAGCATGGAGTTTCATGGCGGTGACATGAAGCATATCAACCAATTCACCCTCACTCATCCACAAGTCTTGCAAGTTGGACGGAATGGATAACATTCCATTTCCGTCCACGGTGATTACAGTCCTTTTCATGCCATTCCCCCCATTGTCGGCATATGCCCCTGGATTCGACTTTCAAAAGCTGATATGTCATGCTCCAATTTAGTACTTGTCACCTTTGCGTAAATTTGTGTTGTGGCGATGTCCGTATGTCCCAGTATCTTGCTTACACTCTCTATCGGCATACCGTAGTTTAAAGCCAAAACTGCGAACGAATGCCGGCTTACATGAAATGAAATTCGCTTCTTGATGCCACACATTTTTGCCACTTTCTTTATACGCTTGTTTACCATGTCAAGTGAGCCAATATTAAACAAGTGCATATCTTTTCTCAATGGCTTGTAACGTTCAATTATCTGTATGGCTGCATCTATCAGTTTAATTTTGAATGGTACGCCTGTCTTTTGACGCTGAGAAACTATCCATGGAGACCCACTTATAATGGCAACATTGTCCTCTGTAAGATTCTTGATGTCAACGAAAGAGATACCTGTCCAACAACCAAACATAAACAAGTCTCTCGCAAAAGCAAAGTTGGGATTTTCCAACTCTATTCCTGCAAATATGTCCAATTCTTCCTCTGTCAAGAACTCACGCTCCTTGTGGTCTGGGTCAACGTGGTACATGGCAAACGGATTTCTCTGTATCTTGCCGTTGTAGTGTGCTGCCGTGACGATATGCTTCAATGGTATGGAGTATATCCAAATGGTAGATTGCGTGAGTCCAATGACATTCTTCAAATACAGACAAAAATCACGGATGAACTCCTCGGTAAGCTCATTCATGGACATATCGCTGCGCTTGTACTGAAATTTGATGAACTCGGCAACGTACTTTCTTACCGTCAGATACTTGCGGTAGGTTCGGACAGCTCGGTCTTTTCCCACGCGTTGGGCAAAGGCTGCGTTCTCCTTGTCAAAAGCTCTGAGTAATGTCTCATACTCCGTACCTATGCCTTGATATGCGTTTCTCACCATTTCAGCGGTAACGAACGCCTCACGGTCGGAAAGCCGTTGGTAATGCTTAGCGATTTGAGCCTTGATGTTATCAAGCGCAAAGTTCACCTCATTGGCTTCCTTGCTTCTGCCTTTGGCTCTGTTGCCCTTGGCATCCCATATCGCCTTGGTCACGCTCAGCTTGCAACTGAACTGTGCGATAGTTCCGTTGATTGTCACACGTCCCATGATAGGGACAATTCCGTTTCTCTCCTTGCTTCCGTTTACATAGAAGACTGTCTTGAATGTACTTCTCATAATTCCTTGCTTTTTGTTCTGTGCAAAATTAAATCATGAGAGTTGCATGGCAAATTCACAACCTGTGCAGAATTGAGAAGTAAAAACCGAAGCCGTTAAAAATGCTTATTAGAGCGTTTCTTTGAGGTAATGACTTGAAAGCGTTTCTACTTCTCAAATCCGCCATTTTCGCATTTCCTCACGAATGCCACAAAAAGCCAACGACTGCCACAACCACTTGAAACTCAAAACAAAAGCTCAAATCTGCTATTTTTTGCTTTTTTAGTCATTCTTTTTTTAGAAAACAGGTGTCATAAGTGTCATAAGTGTCATCGAGTCTCTCTTTCTTTTCCTCTTCTCTTCTTTATTTATTAGACAACTGAAGTGTCTTCTTGTTTGGTCGGTTGATGTAGGTCAAGTTGGTTGACAAGGATATTTTCGTGAAAACGTTATCATTGTGGTAAAATAGGGGAGAAAAGGAGGAGAAAAGGGGAAAGAATGCTTAAAATATTTAAAATTTAAGGCTTTTTGCTAAAAATAATGGGGCAAAAACATTCTAATTCAAAAAAAAGCTTTACCTTTGCAGCGGTATATATACATTTTGGTAACGATAAAATTGGAAACTAAGAATGAGTAAAGTAGGAGAGTGACGGCAAGACCTAAGTCAACAACATACACTGGCTGCATCGTCGAGCCGAATCTTTCTTCAATATAATGAGTTAGACAACATAAGTTTAATTAAATTTTTTATAAAAAATGAAAAGACAATTAACTAGTATTTTGCTCTTCTCTGCCCTCTTGGTGGGTGGAGCTAGCACTTTCGTATCTTGTACAGATCACGAAAGCGACAGTGCTTACAACACTAGCATTTCTCTGGCTGATGCTATCGCTAAGCAGAAGGCTGAATTGACGAAGCTTAATTCTGAATTGGAAAAGAAGCATGACGCAGACAAAGAGGCTCTTTCTAAGCGTATTGAGGCTAATGAGAAAGCTTTGAACAATGGCGCTCTCAGTGAGTTGGGACAGTATGCAACTTTGGACTTGGCTATCCAGCAGACAAAGTTCTATACTGAGGAGTTTAAAGATGTGAAGGAAGACATCAAGGCTCTTGAGGAGTTCCGTGAGAAATATCCAAAGGAGGCTAAGAAGGTTACTGATGCTTTGGAAAAGAAACTTGGTGAATTGCAAAAGCAGGTAGATGATGAGGCTAAAGCACAGGAGGAGTTGAATAAGGCTTATAACACAGCTTTCGACTATCTTATCAATAAGAACCTTCAGAACATTGCTATCAATGCAACAGAGAACCCTGTTTTGGGTTACTACAACGCTGCATTCCTTGGCTCTAAGTTGAACTTGGTTTCTTCTTTCTATGGTACTGCTGCTGCGCAGAACCAGGATTGGGATATCACTAAGGGTGAATTCTTGAACAATGGTGATGCTGGTAAGATTTATATTACTTTGAACCCAAATGAGATTGATCCAGAGTGTATCACTGATCTCAAGTTGGTAGACAGCCAGGGTAACGAAGCTAAGGGTTTCAAGCTGGGTGATATCCAGACAACTGATAAAGTTCTGACTTACGGTTTCACTAAGGCTGCTTCAGCTAATGGTTTCTATGAGGTTCCTGTTCTTGCAACGGATCCAGCTAACGATGACTTCTCTTTGAATAAGGGTGAGTTGAAGGAGGCTGCTAAGAATGTTCTTGCTAAGTTGAAGAATCCTAAGGAGTCTAACTTGAACTTGAGCCAGATTGCTACTACTTTGTATCGCTCTGTAAACAACCAGTTGAAGGCTTATACTGTTAAGGCTTCTTATGTATTGTACGATCCTACTCAGCCAGTTGAGAAGCGTTTCGTTGTTAAGAGCCAGGTTGCTCCTACATACGATATGGCTGCATTCGCTGTTAAGCCATTGTCTTACAATACTTTGAAGGGTAACCAGAGCTTGAAGAACCTCGGTTTGGCTCTCGATAAGTATATGTTGCCTACTTTGTCTGACAAGCTCGGCAAGTTCATGGATGCTCTCGACTTCCAGATTAAGAATGAGAATGGTAAGCAGATAAAGGCTTATACTATGCTTACCTCAAATACAGTCAATTGCTATGAAGTACCAAATGAAAATGGTACAACTGATGTTATCATTCGTGATCAGTATGGTAATGAGCAAAGACTTCCTAATACAAAGCTTGCTACTACTCTGCAAGGTTTTTATGAGAACTGGAATGTATGGACAAAGGTGCCTAATCAGTATGGTGGATGGTCTTGGATGCGTTTGGATCAAGAAGTTGATACTTACGAACGTATTTATGTCTTCGAGACAACAGATAATACTATCGATGAGTTGATTGGTTCTATCAATGAGCAGATTGGTACTAAGTTGCAGCCAGTTAAGGATGCTATCACTAACGCAGCTACAAAGTGGGACAATGTAATCACTCCAGTAAATAACTTGCTCCACAAGATCAATGCTAACATTGGTAATGTAAATCAGTTGTTGCAGCCTACAATGCTTTACAAGAGCACTAAGACAAACTCTTGGAATGTTCTTAGCACATTGAAGGGTACACGTGGTACACGTATGACAGGTACAGGTTCTACAGTTCTCGTTGCTACATCTTGGACTGCTGAGATTTTGGCTCCTGCTTACAAGAAGTCAGTATATGTTAAGGAAAATGGTGCTACTGTTACATTGATGGATGGTAAGACTTCTGCTAAGACTCCATTCGCTGGTAGCATTCAGAAGGTCCTCTTCAATGCAACTAAGGCTGGTAACTATACTGTAGTTTACAAGGCTGTTGACTACTCAGGTGTTGAGACAACTAAGGAGTATAACATTACTGTTGAATAATTTAAGAAATATCTAGTTGGCGACAACTTGCTTGTCGCTGACTACTAAACTCTTAAACAAATATTTAAATTAATAATAAGAATTAAAATTATGAAATTAAATAAAGTATTACTGTCAGGTGTTATTGCTTTGAGTTGCGTTAGTGCGTCAGCTCAGGAAGCAGATAAGACTGTTAATGTCTTCACTCCACATTGGTATGCTCAGGCACAGGTTGGTGGCCAGTACACATTGGGTGAAATCGGTTTCGGTAAGTTGTTGTCTCCAAATGTACAGGTAGGCATCGGCTATAACTTCAATAAGGTTGTAGGCGCTCGCTTCTCTTTGAATACATGGCAGAGCAAGGCTGGTCAGAACGTGGCTGGCAACGTTTACAAGTGGAAGTGGAACTATGTAGCTCCTATGGTTGACGCTACATTCAACCTCACAAACCTCTTCTGCGAGTACAACCCAGACCGTTTGGTTGAGGTTGGCGTATTCGGTGGTATCGGCGCTAACATCGCTTGGGGTAATGACGAGGCTGCTGATGCTCAGAAGGCTATCCTCGCTGGTGCTGGTAAGAACCTCGCTGAGGTTCAGGCTCCTTTGGAGAACCTTTGGGATGGTACAAAGACTCGCTTCGTTGCACGTGTAGGTGCTAACGTTGACTTCCGCGTAAGCGATCGCGTTAAGTTGGGCGTTGAGCTTTCTGCTAACACATTGAGCGACAAGTACAACTCAAAGAAGGCTGGTAACCCAGACTGGTACTTCAACGCATTGGTAGGTGTAAAGGTTGCTCTTGGTGAGACTCATACCACTAAGGTAATCCCTGCTCCAAAGCCAGTAGAGAAGATCATCGAGCGTATCATCGAGAAGCCAGCTCCAGCTCCAGCTCCTAAGGTTGAGTCTAAGGTTGTTGAGGAGAACTTCCGTCGTGATATCTTCTTCCCAATCGGTAACACTAACATCGCTAAGTCTCAGAGAACTAAGATTGCTGAGATCGTAGAGTACATGAAGGAGAACCCAGATGCTAAGATCACTTTGACTGGTTACGCAGATAAGGGTACTGGTTCTGTACGCTTCAACGATAAGATTGCTGCTCGCCGTGCCTTGACTGTTTACAACACACTCGCAGCTAAGGGTGTTGCTAAGAGCCGCATGATCAAGCAGTCTAAGGGTTGCCGCGTTCAGCCTTTCGAGGAGAACGATATGAACCGTGTTACTATCTGTATTGCTAAGTAATTAGGCTTAGCTAGAATACATTAGTGAACTAAATAACATAACCGATCTTCATTCTTACTATGTAAGCGATGAAGACCGGTTATTTTTTTACTGTTTCTGTTTAAATAAATGAGAATGAGAAAAAGACTATACGTACTTTTGATTTCCTGCGCTACCTTGCTCTCTGCTCACGCTCAGTTGAGCGACAAAGGTTACTACCGTATTCAGAATGTGAATACCAAAAGATGGATGTCACTCTCTGACAATACTAGTACGGGTGTTGACAATGTATCTATGACGGCTGACTGTGGCGCCCTCGTCACCAAGCGCATCTGGGAGGATGTGGTAACAGACCCGGGATCCATCTTCTTTATCGAGAAATTGGCTGATTCCAGTATCAGACCGAATACCATCGAGGCAAATGTCGGCGGTCAGGGTACCAGCATCAAGGAGCTGATCAACTATACACTCCTCATCACCAAGGTAGGTTCTGCCTATCGTGCCTGGCAGCAGGAAAAGGGACAGCCGGTTACGCTCTGCGATCAGACAGCCGAGGCTTATGATGTCAGTTCGGTCATCACAACGGGCGACAACTATGCCTGGAACATCACTCCGGTAGATGCAAGCACTAACTACATCGGTGTCAAGCCAACCGTAACAGTTGGCGGCAAGAAGTATGCGGCTCTCTTCACCGGTTATCCTTATACCCTGGCAGAGGGTATGAAGGCATACTATATCAATAAGGTGGATGAGGCTAGAGGGGTAGCTGTCTATAAGGAACTCACAGGCGTGGTTCCTGCCAAGACTCCTGTGCTGGTAGAGTGTGTATCGGATGATGTGAAGGATAATCTGGTAACACCAGTCATCAATTCTGCAGCCACTCCTGCAGATAACGCTGCCACAGGTGTCTACTTCTGTCTGGGTGATAAGTGGACAGCTCATTACAACTCCACCAAGTTTGATGCTACCACCATGCGTGTGCTGGCAGTCAGTGCAGCCGGTAAGCTTGCTGCTACCACTTCTACTGATAACCTCAGCACCGTGGCAATCAAAGAGAAGGATGCCAACGGACAGCGCAAGACCATTACCGCCATCCCAGCCAACAGTTGGTATCTGAAGGTATCTGCCA
>ERZ773192.3565-NODE-3565-length-11448-cov-5.719828_pt1 | contig 11448 bp, 8 predicted proteins | sample MGYA00581010_ERZ773192 | MGnify/ENA primary metagenome ERZ773192 (study PRJEB29015, sample SAMEA2737741) | human gut metagenome | biome: human gut; feature: human-associated habitat; material: faeces | place: China | collected 2012 ...
CTGAATTGATATCTGGAAGCCATATTTATCACCCAGATATAGTATATCATATCACCGCAATTATTTGAAGCGTTTTATTAAGAAATAGTATCAGTCACCTTCGGTGACAGCTCTCCCAGAGGGAGAGCCAAGGGGCGTATCCTGTTACATAGCATGTTGGAACGGAAACGGCTCCGGGAAAATCCCGGAGCCGTTCTTTCGTATTTACGGAATCTGAACGCCGAAAGCCTGCATTTCCCGGCGAAGCTCGTCCGCGTCGCCGTGGAAGACGATGCCCGGCATACCGGTGCGCTCCGCGCCTTCGATGTTCTGGGCGGAATCGTCGATAAACAGACATTCCCGGGGAACAAGACGGAACGTCTTGTACAGAGTATCGTAGATTTCCGCGCAGGGCTTGATCTGCTTGACGTCGGCGGAAATAAGCGTCCCGTCAAAATACTGACTTCCGGGAACCCGCGGCCAATATTCGTGCTGGCGGTAGCTGGCGTTGGACAGCAGATATACGCCGTATCCCGCCTTTTTCAGGTCGCTTACCAGCTGCTCCATACCGGCGACGGGGAGGATGGGACGATCCCACCGGTCAACCAGCAGGTGCGCCTTCTCGTGAAGCCGCTGGGGAAGACGGCGGCACATGCTCTCGGCTGCCTCGGCCTCGGTCATGGAGCCGCGATCCATCTTCGCCCATTCCAGCGAGAGGTAGACGTTGTTCAGCAGCAGCTTTCTGTCCGCGCCCTGAACGCCCACGGCGTCCAGAAAATAGTCCCGGTCAAAGCGCAGCAGAACGTTGCCCATGTCGAAAATAACGTTTTTGATCATCAGACGATCTTAACCTTTCCCTTGGTAGCCCGGAACACGATGACCAGCGAAACAATCGTCGTCAGGGTCAGGATAGTTGCCAGAGCCGCGGCGGTGCCGTCGCTCATGCGGACGACTTCCTGATAAATGGCAACGGCGATGGTGGATGTCTTGCCGGAATAGAGCATGATGGAGCTGCTCAGCTCGTTGATGCAGGTGATCCAGCTGAGGACCGCGCCGGACATAATGCCGGGCAGCATCATCCGCGCCGTGACCGTGAAGAAGGTCTTCATAGGCGATACGCCCAGATTGATGGACGCTTCCTCAACGAACGGGTCCATCTGATACAGGAACGCACTGCCCGACCGGACGGTGTAGGGGAGCTTCCGGATGACGTAGGAGATAATCATGATAGCGGCAGTGCCGACCAGAATCAGAGGTTTGCGGTTGAACGCCACGATCAGGCCGATACCCAGAACGGAACCGGGGATGACGTAGGGGAACATGATCAGCGTGTCGATCAGGCTGGCGATCTTGCCCTTCTTCCGAACGAGAACATAGGACACCAGAATGCCAATGAAGATGATGAACACGATGGCCACGATGGAGAACACATAGGTGTTGCGGATGTTCCGGCCAAGGCGGGACATGATGGTGCGGTAGTTGTTCAGGTTGACGCCCTTGATGACGCCGGAGAAGCTCCGCTCGATGAAGGACTGGCACACCACAACGATCTGAGGCAGGAATGCAAGACCCACCACAATGTAGATGGGCAGGGAAGCGAGGAAGCGCTTGAACCCGTGGAGCTTGGTCTCCTGTGGTGGCCGGAGAGAACTCATGGTGTAATTCCGCTTGTCCACCACCAGTTTCTGGAAGCTCAGCATGACCAGCGAGCAGAACACGATGATGACGGACAGCGCCGAAGCCATATAGGGGTCGGTGGCGCTTTCGGACATATACTCGTTGTACACGAGAACCGGCAGCACGGTATAGCCCTCGCCCAGCAGCATGGGGGTGCCGAAGTCAGCCAGACAAGTCATGAACACCATGATGCAGCCTGCCAGAATGGAGGGCAGGATAACGGGCAGCGTCACCGTCCAGATGCGCCGGATTTTGTTCATGCCCAGATTCTCGGAGGCTTCCTCCAAGGAACTGTCGATGCTGTTCATGGCGCCGGAGGTGTACAGATAAATGTAGGGGAACAGGTGCAGGGTAAACACGAAGATGATACCGCCGCGACCATAAATTGTAGGCGCGGTCATGCCGATCTTCGCCAGCGCCCGTGCTACCAGACCGTTACGGCCCAGCAGGATGATCCAGGAATAAGCGCCGATGAAGGGAGGGCTCATCAGGCTCATGATGATGAAGATGTGAAGGATCTTCTTGCCCGGAATGTTGTAGCGGGTGATCAGATAAGCGACGGGAACGCCCACCAGTGTCGTGGTAAGTACCGTGGAGAAGCACACGACCATGGAGCGAAGCAGCGTCTGATAATAGTAGGGCTTGGTGAAGAAACGCTTGAAGTTGTACAGCGTGATGCCCTCTACCTTGCTGGAAAACACGCTCTTCGTGATGATGGTGTAGAAGGGGTAGACAATGAACAGGCACATTGCCAGAATCACGAACAGCTTTGTGAAGAACCAGAAATCCGGTTTCCAGCGGGAATTAAGCCGTTTGTTCACAGGCTGAGCACCTCCTCGCTCTTGTCGTACAGACTGATGCGCATGGGGTCAAAGCTCAGGTGAACCTGCTCGCCGTCGCTGTGGATCTCGGTGGTGTCCTTGGTGTACTCGTTGACGATCAGGTTCTGGCCGTCGTTCAGCTGCACCTCGTACTCGATGAAATCGCCAAGGAAGGTGGAGAACAGGATGGTGCCGGGCATACCGCTCTCGGAGAAGAAAAGCTGCTCGGGACGGGCGGAAATTTTGCCGCTTCCTGTGTAGGCGCGGGAGACGGGGACGGTGATGTCCAGCTCGCCCTTGATGCTCACGGCGGCGTTTCCGGGAGCGGGGGCGTTCACCTCGCAGTCAAGGAAGTTGCTCACGCCGATAAAGCCCGCGACAAAGGGATTCTGGGGCTTGGCGTAGATGTCACGGGGGGTGCCGATCTGCATGATGTGGCCGTCCTTCATGACGGCGATCCGGTCGGAGATGGCGAGGGCTTCCTCCTGATCGTGGGTGACGTAGATGGTGGTGATGCCCAGACGCCGCTGCAGCTTCTTGATGACGGAGCGCATCTGCACTCTCAGCTTGGCGTCCAGATTACTCAGAGGCTCGTCCATCAGCAGAACACTTGGCTCGATAACAAAAGCTCTGGCCAGAGCCACACGCTGCTGCTGACCGCCGGACAGTTCGTTGGGCTTCCGGTCTGCCAGATGAGAGATCTGCACCAGTTCCAGTGCCTCGTCAACCTTGGGCTTGATCTCCTTGGCGGGCATCTTCCGCGCCTTGAGACCGTAGGCTACGTTCTCCCGGACGGTCAGGTGGGGGAAGATGGCGTAGTTCTGGAAGACCATGCCAATGTCGCGCTTGTGGGCGGGAACATCATTGATCCGCTTTTCGCCAAAGTAAAAATCGCCGCCCTCGATGGAGTTAAAACCGGCGATCATCCGCAGAAGCGTGGTTTTGCCGCAGCCGGAGGGGCCAAGAAGGGTAAAGAATTCGCCCTCCTGAATGTCCAGCGAAACGCCGTTCAGCGCGGTGAAATCGCCGTAACGCTTTACGGCGTTCTGAATAATGACTTGATTGCTCATGTGGTGTCCTCCCGTATGTGTAGATATGTTGCGCGCGGTTCAAAAGTATGCCGGAGCATCCGGCACAGTTTTCAGCCGCAGGCGATACACCGCAAGGAGGCACCCTGGAGGGTGCCTCCCGCAGTAAAGCATAAGTTGAGAAATTAACCTGCGACCAGGTCGTTGAACTGCTCCTTGATTTCATCTCTGTGGGAAGCAGCGTAGCTGAAGTCGTAGTTGCCCACGTGGCAGTCTTCCAGAGAGCACAGACCCTTGGGGGTAATGTCGGAACGGACGGGGCGGCGGGCCCAGTCGGCGTTCTGAGCGGTCTGGCACTCGGCGCTGGTGACGAAGTCGATGAACAGCTTGGCGTTCTCCTCGTTGGGGCAGTCCTTAATCAGGGCAACACCGTCGGGAACGGCGGAGTTCTGCTCAGGATACACAAAGCCGATGTCGGGGTTGTCGGCGTACAGAACAGCGGACTTCTCGATGGTCACGCCCAGAGCGTACTCACCGGAAGCAACCAGCTTGTGGCAGTTGCCGGAGGAGTCCTGCAGCTTGCCGTCCAGGTTGGCGATGAACTTACCAACCAGATCCCAGCCTTCCTCGATGGTGGGCTGGCTGAACAGCATGGTGCAAAGCTGGGTGTAGGCGGAGCCGGACTTGGAGGGAGAGCAGTAAGCGATCTTGCCCTTCAGGTTCTCGTTGCACAGGCCTTCCCAGGTGGTGGGGACGTCGGCCTCGTCCAGCATGGTCTTGTTGTAGATAAAGACCATGGGCAGGGGGGACTCACCGATCCAGTAGCCGTCGGCATCCTTGTAGGCATCGCCGATGAACTCGTCGTTGGCGCAGACGTAGGGCTGGAAGTAGTCGTTGTAAGCGGCCAGAGTGTCAGCTCCGCCGCCCCACAGCACGTCGCCCTGGGGATTGGCGGCCTCAGCGACGATACGCTGGCACAGCTCGCCGGTACCGGCAGCGATGACTTCCACATCGATGTTGGGGTACTTGGCCTCGAACTGGGCGACGCCCGCGTTCAGAGGATCGGCATCATGGGGAGAGTAGACGACCAGCTTGCCGGTGTAGTCCTCGGGAGCCTTCTCGGCGGGAGCGGCCTCGGTTGCCGGGGCGGCTTCGGTCTCGGTCTTGGGAGCGGCGGCGGTGGTCTCAGGAGCGGTGTCCTTACCGCAGGCGTACAGGGCGAAGACCATGCTCAGGACCAGAAGCAGTGCTAAGAACTTTTTCATTGGTTTTCCTCCAGTTAAATGTATTTCAGCGGGGTCAGCGTGTTTCGCGCAGACACCCTCCTCATGAAGCAAATTATAGCACTGCTTCCGTGATTTTGCAATAAAAAAATAGTTACAATCCGGAAAAATTGAGCAAGTTGAACGCACGCACCAAGCAAATACCGGTCATGTGGGATATTCTGCGGAAAAAATACCGGGACTTTCAACAGAAAGTCCCGGTATTATATCAATTTTTAGCCTTCCAGACTGACGTACTTCAAAGAGACCCAGCCGTCCTTGGTGCAGCCCCATGTGGTGTCGCCCACGGTGACCTGATAGAAGATCTTGATGACCTCGTCCGTATACAGCTTGCCCACGGAATCGTAGCCCGTGCCGGGGCCGCTGCGGATGTTCAGCTCGTCGGTGGTGACGATGCCTTCCACGGTCTTGCCCACGTCGGTGCCGTCCTGATAGACATAGCCCATGGAGATCCAGCCCTTGTCGGTGCAGCCCCAGGTGGTGTCGCCGTAGGTGAACTGCTCCAGAACCTTGACCCGGTCGCCGCTGTTGTAGGAGCCGACGGATTCATAGGTGGTGCCGGGGCCGCTGCGGATGCGCAGACCGTCGGTGGTCACGATGCCCTTGGCGGACTTGGTGCCGGTGGTGCCGTCCTGATAGACGTAGTTCAGAGAGATCCAGCCCTTGGAGATGCGGCCCCAATCGCCGCTCTTTTCCAGAATCTCCACCCGGTCGCCGTATTTCAGGCTGCCGACCCGGTCGCCGTCAGTACCGGCAGAGCTGCGGATATTCAGCTCCTGCGTGTTGACGATGCCCTTGGCCACGGTAGTGGTGCTGCCGTTGCCGGCAGTGTTGTTATTGTTGCCGGTGGTGGTCGTCGTAGTGTTGCCGCCGGTGGTAGTGCCGGTGGTGTTGACGTACTCCATCTTGATCCAGCCCTTGTCGGTGCGGCCCCAGCCGTCTTTAGTCTCGAGGATAGTTACAACGTCGCCCTTGAAGTAGGAGCCGACGATCTTGCCGGAGGCGCTGGCCTCGTCACGGACGTTCAGACTGCGGGCACTGATGACGCCCTTGGTGTTGTGAGTACCGCTATTGTTGGTGGTATTGCCCGTATTGTCGGATGGTGCGGGGGTGGTGGGCTGAGAAGCATTGGGATCGGTCTCGCTGCTGGCGGAGCCGTTCTGAGAAGAATACATCTTCACATAGTCCATGCAGATCCAGCCGCTGACAGGGGTGCTGATCATGCCCCATGTGATATCGGCGATGGTTTCCTGACGCAGAATCTCCACCACGGTGCCGGCGTCCAGTGTGCCGGTAACGTTGGCGTCCTTGCTGGGGATGACGCGGACACTGATCTGGTTGGTGACGGTGCCCATATTCTCGTTATACACGATAGGCTCCGTAGTGGGGGGAGGAACCGTCTCCTGGGTGGGAGCGGAGGTGTCCGACATATTCAGATTGAGGGAGGGAGTCGTGTTCGGCTCGGTCTCGGAGTTGTTTTTCTTACAGCCGGAGAACATACCGACTACCATAAGTACGATCAGAATCAGGCTCAAACCCTTTTTAAGCCTGCAAGCGTTGGAGAAATTCATGGCGTAACCTCACTTTCGTCTCATTTCTCAAACATATTATAGCGAGAAAGGGGGGAAGTGTCAATAGGATAAGAATTTCTTAATGTAATTTCCAGTGGTTTCCACGGTTTTGGGCGGTTTGGCGGGAAAACTGACCCGTCAAATTTCCTGCCAAGGCTTGACAATCGTGCCTGTTCAATGGTAAAATACACGGGAATTCAATATCGCGATGAACGGAAAGAGTACCGTGCTTCGCACCCAAAGAGAGTCCGGGTCGGCGGCTGAAAGCCCGGGTGGTGTCGTGCGCGGGAAAGTGCGTCCGGGAGCGAAAGCGTCAGCAAAAAAGTGATAAATGAGAGTGGAACCGCGAGCTTTGCCCGCCTCTTGTATGCAGTTACAAGGGGCGTTTTCTTTTTGCAACGGTATAAAACAAATCAGTACGCGCTACATTATAATAAATGGAGGAAAGAAACATGTATCTGTACAATTCCCTGACCCATAAAAAGGAGCTGTTCGTTCCCAACGACCCTGATCTGGTGAAAATGTACACCTGCGGCCCCACGGTGTACCATTACGCCCACATCGGCAACCTGCGCACCTACATTATGGAAGATGTGCTGGAAAAGTCCCTGCGGTATCTGGGCTATAACGTCAAGCGGGTCATGAACATCACCGACGTGGGCCATCTGGCTTCCGACGCCGACACCGGCGAGGACAAGATGCTCAAGGGCGCCCGGCGGGAGCACAAGACCGTCATGGAGATCGCGAAATACTACACCGACGCCTTTTTTGCCGACTGCGACAAGCTGAACATCAAGCGTCCCGACGTGGTGGAGCCTGCGACCAACTGCATCAGCGAGTATATCCACATGGTGCAGACCTTGCTGGACAAAGGCTGTGCCTATCTCGCCGGGGGCAACGTGTACTTTGACACCTCCACTTTGAAGCAGTATTACGTCTTCAACGACCATGACGAGGAAGATCTCGCGGTAGGCGTCCGGGAGGGCGTGGAAGAGGACACCAATAAGAAAAACAAGAACGACTTCGTTCTCTGGTTCACCAAGAGCAAGTTCGAGGATCAGGCGCTGAAATGGGACTCTCCCTGGGGCGTGGGCTATCCCGGCTGGCATATCGAATGCTCCTGCATCTCCATCAAGCATCTGGGGGAGTATCTGGATATCCATGCCGGCGGCATCGACAACGCCTTCCCTCACCACACCAATGAGATCGCCCAGTCTGAAAGCTATCTGGGTCACAAGTGGTGCAATTACTGGTTCCATGTCCACCATCTGAATACGAACAACGGTAAAATGAGCAAATCAAAAGGGGAATTTCTCACCGTGAGCCTGCTGGAGCAGAAGGGCTACGACCCAATGGCCTACCGGCTGTTCTGCCTGCAAAGCCATTACCGCCGGAATCTGGTATTCAGCTGGGAAAATCTGGATAACGCCGTCGCGGCCTATGACAAGCTGATCGCCAAGATCGCCGCCCTCAAGGATGACGGCGAGGTGGATGCCGATGTGTTCAACAAGCTGAAAGAGCGCTTTGTGGGCGCGCTGAACGGCGACCTGAACACCTCCGTGGCTGTCACCGCCCTGTACGATGTGCTGAAGGCCAAATGCAATGACGCCACCAAGCTGGCGGCCATTGCCGACTTCGATCAGGTGCTGTCCCTGAATCTGCTGTCCGCCGCCAAGACGCTGCGGGAGAAGCAGACGCAGGAGGAGCAGGCATCCGCCGACCCGGAGATCGACGCGCTGGTCGCCGCCAGAACCGAAGCGAAGAAAGCGAAGAACTTCGCTGAGGCGGACCGCATCCGGGACGAGCTGAAAGCCCGGGGCATTGAGATCATCGATACGCCTCAGGGCGCGAAGTGGAGAAAAGTATGAAGCTGCTGATTCTGGACGGCAACAGTGTCATTAACCGCGCCTATTTCGGCGTCAAGCCCCTGACCACACGGGACGGGCTGTACACCCACGCCATTTACGGATTCCTCAACATTCTGGAACGGATGGAGAAGGAGGAGCAGCCCGAGGCGGTGTGCGTTGCCTTTGATCTCCACGGCCCCACCTTCCGGCACCTGAAATACGACGGCTACAAGGCCACCCGTCATGCCATGCCCGAGGAGCTGGTGCAGCAGATGCCCATTATGAAGGACGTTCTGCGGGCGATGAACATTCCCATCTATGAGTGTCAGGGCTGGGAGGCCGATGACGTCATCGGCACCGTGGGCAAGATCTGCTCTCAGCAGGACTGGGAGTGCGTCATCGTCACCGGCGACCGGGATTCCTTGCAGCTGATCGACGGAAGTGTCCACGTCAAGCTGGTGATCTCCAAGCCGGGGCAGACCACGACGACGCTGTTTGACGAAGAAAAATTCCGGGAGGAATACGGTTTCGAGCCGAAAAAGCTCATCGACCTGAAAGCCCTCATGGGGGATTCCTCCGACAATATCCCGGGCGTGGCCGGCGTCGGCCCCAAGACCGCAAAGGAGCTGCTGGCGAAATTCGGCAGTCTGGACGGGGTTTACGCCCATCTGGACGACCCCTCCATCCGCCCCAAGCTCCGGGAAAAGCTGGAAGCGGGGAAGGAGAACGCCTATCTTTCCTTCGACCTTGCCACCATCCGCCCGGAAGCGCCCATCGATTTTGCGCCGAAGGATGCCATTGTTCAGCCCTATAACCGGCTGGAGCTGTATCAGCTGTTCCAGAAACTGGAATTTGTGCGGCTGATCGACAAATACGGCCTGCGGGGCGCGGCGGCGGACGCCCCCAAACCGGAGCAGAAGGTGCAGCCCATCCCCCGGCGGGAGGAAATGCCCGCCGATGTGGATACCTGCGCCGTGTATCTTGCGGAGGATGGCAGTGTGGGCATTGCGTGGGCGGAGGGCGTCTGCGCCCTGACCCCCATGGAAGCCCAGATGGGGCAGCTGTCCCTTGCCGGGAAAAATCTGATTTTCCACGACAGCAAAACCACCATGCACCGGCTGGACGAGCTGGGGATACAGGCGGGGGAATGCGTCTTTGATACGGCGCTGGCGGCCTATGATCTGAATCCCTCGTCTTCCGACTATACCGTCTCCAAGCTTGCGACCAACTATCTGGGGCTGAGCGTGGAGGACGCCGACGCGGCGGCCTGTGCTGAGGCCGTGTGGCACCTGCGCCCGGTGCTTGCCGGGGAGCTGGAAAAGAACGGCATGGAAAGGCTTTACCGGGAGATTGAGTTTCCCCTGTGCCGGGTGCTTTACCGCATGGAAAACCGGGGCATCTGCATCGACCGGGAGCAGCTGCGGCAGTTCGGCGATATGCTTTCCCGGCGGATTTCCGACTGCGAAACGCTGATCTTCTCCTATTCCGGCGGGGAATTCAATATCAATTCCACCCGTCAGCTGGGAGAACTGCTGTTTGAGAAATTGGGACTTCCCCCGGTGAAAAAGACGAAAACCGGCTATTCCACCAATGCGGAAGTTCTGGAAAAGCTGAAAAACAAGCACCCCATCATCCCGGCCATCATGGACTACCGGATGCTGACCAAGCTGAAATCCACCTACGCCGACGGCCTGATGAAGGAAATCCGGGAGGACGGGCGGATCCACACCACCTTCCAGAATCTGGTAACGGCGACGGGGCGGCTGTCCTCTACGGAACCCAATCTCCAGAATATCCCAGTCCGCCGTCAGGCGGCACTCGCCGTAATACAGGTCGAAGCTGCCGTCCTGCAGCCGCTGGAGGTACGTCTCCCAGGGCACACTGTCCACCGTCACCGTCAGGCCGCAGCGGCTCAGCGCGGCGGCGATCTCCTGAGCGGCGCTGACCTTGAAGGAGTTTTCCTCGTTGACCAGCAGCGTCACAGATACCCCGGCATACATGCCTGCGGAAGCGTTGTCAGAACTGGTGTTTCCGGCATTTGCGGCATCGCCTGAGCTTCCGGCTTCTTCCTGCGTCAGCTGCTGGAGCGCGGCGATGCTGTACGGCGCCTCCAGCTCCGTGGGGTACGCCTCACTGGCGGGGGAGAGAGGGAACTGGGCGGCACTGCCGTGGCCCAGCAGGCAGGAATCCACCAGAGCCTGACGGTCCGCGGCTGCGCTGACCGCCTGCCGCAGTGCAGCATCGCTGAAGGGCGCACGGCGGGTGTTGAAGCCCAGAAACTGCATCACAGACGTGGGGGCATCGGCATAGTCGCCGCTGGCGGACACGCCGGATGCACCGGTGCCGGTGAGGTCCAGCGGCAGCAGCTGGACCTCGCGGGAGGAAAAGGCGTAGAGCATGGTGTCGCGGTCCTTGCAGTGCAGCAGCTCAATGCGCCGCAGCGGCAGGGCCTTCTGCTGCCACCAGCTGGGATTTTGTTCCAGATACGCGCCGCCATCCGATGCGGTGAACACGTAGGGGCCGGTACCCACCGGCACGGTATCCGACTCGGTGCCGGCCTTGACAATGGGGATGTCCAGCCGCCACGCCAGCGTGGCCAGATCGGTGCTCATGGTGATGCGGACGGTGTCGCTCTGTGCGCGGACGGAGGACACCTCCGCCAGCCGCGCAGCGTACCGCTGGGACTGCCGTGCCCGCTCCAGCGTGGCCGCCACGTCCCGTGCCGTCAGGGCAGAGCCGTCGGAAAAGGTGACGCCGCTGCGCAGTGTCAGCGTATAGACCCGCTGCTCCGCATCGTAGGTGCAGCTGTCCGCCAGCAGAGGACGGAGGACGTAGTGCTCGTCCAGCTCAAACAGCTTTTCATACAGCAGGGCCCCCACCGATGACTGCACCATCTCCGTGGTGGTAACGGGGTCCAGACTCTCTCCGGCAAAATAGGGCAGGGTGAAGGTGGTCAGAGGCTCCGGCTCCGGCGTCTCGTTCTCCGCGCCGTAAAACTCCGACAGCTCGCCCAGCGGGTCGGATGGCTCCTCCCAGTTGGCACAGCCGGTGGCGGTGAGCATCAGCGCCGCCAGCAGCAGGCACAAGAGCCGCCGTCTCATGGCGTCACCTCCCGCAGGGAGATCAGCGCCGCCTGCTCGCCCCGCCGCAGGCCGGTTTTCCGGTGGCTCCAGTACAGATCGGGGCGGCAATAGGTGCAGTCACCGCAGAGGTCGATATGCTGCACGCCGGCCTTTTGCAGC
>ERZ773192.3571-NODE-3571-length-11439-cov-14.577741_pt1 | contig 11439 bp, 10 predicted proteins | sample MGYA00581010_ERZ773192 | MGnify/ENA primary metagenome ERZ773192 (study PRJEB29015, sample SAMEA2737741) | human gut metagenome | biome: human gut; feature: human-associated habitat; material: faeces | place: China | collected 2012 ...
GTACAGTGACTTGTCGCCAGTTTCCTAACTTGACATTCGCTCCACGGAAAACCTGTCATTCGTTACCAGATGACAGCAACCTCGCGCTTCACAGCTATCAATGTCACAGCATTTGCTATTGTAGCAACATTTTACAGGCTTTTCAAGGTTTTTTTTCATTTTTTTCATCTTTTTTTATTTTTCTACGATTTGCACAAAAAAAACCGCCACCAAAACCGGTTGTTGTTAATTTGCACAACTCCCGATCCGGTGACGGCTCGCATTAGACACGTTCGAATTTTCCGGCTTCGTCATTTAATTTTTCAGCGATCTCTTTGTTCTCTTTCATCTGTGCAGAGATCGAACCAATGCCCTGCACCAGATCTGCAGTATTAGTTGCAGCAGACCCCACACCGTTCGCACTCTCATCCACTGCAGCACTGATCCCCTGGATCGCGCGGGTAATATTATCTACAAGCATCTGCGCCTCGTCTGCCATGCGGTGGAACCGCGTAACGATCTCATCAACATGCACAGCATCCTCTTTATACTGTGCACCGGATGCCACAAAGTCATCATAATCCGTCGAAATGTTCTCCATTATATAGGAAGCAATTGCTCTCGCCTGTTCAGTCAGCTCTTCAACGGCACCCACAACGACCTGATTGATATTCTGGATGTTGTTGGCTGCTTTACGGCTTTCCTCCGCCAGATTACTGATCTCGTCCGCAACAACCGCAAAGCCTCTTCCGGCTTCACCGGCACGTGCTGCCTCAATTGCAGCATTGAGCGCAAGCAGATTGGTCTGGCTGGAAATGCTTAAAATCTCATTGGTCAGCTCATTAACTGTCTCAACGCTCTTGCTTCCTTCGATTGCCTCCTCCAGCTTTTTGATGATATCATTCACCACAACGCTGGTATTTTTCTTCGTTTCAACCGCTGTGCTTTCCAGCTTTTCTGCACGCACGCGCATTTCAGCCGCATACTGCTGCAGGTCACCGGAGGCATTTGCCAGCTCGATCACATTGCCATTCACATCAGTTGCATTTTCGCTGATATTTGAAATAGTTGAAGAAATCTCCTGCATGGAAGCGGCAAGCTGCTGCATCAATGCAGAGATGTCCGCAGAGCTGTCATTCGCCGTCGCTACATGGTCGGATACCTTACCGACGATCTCATCCAGACTGGCAGCACTTGTAGTGATCTCCTTCATGATTGTCTGTAATGCCTCGAGGAATACATTAATTCCTTTTGCGATCTTGCCCATCTCATCCCGGCTGTCCACGGAGATTCGCTCCGTCAGATCACCATGACCCGACTGGACATCGTCGACAATCTTGGACAACTTCCCGTCAATTCTGCCAAGCGGGAGGCTGATGTAACGATGGCTGATCGTCACACCAAGAACATCCACGATCATACCGAGGATCAGAAGAATTGCCACTATAAATAAGGAAGAGTTATATTTTCTCTTCTGCTTTACGATTGCCGAATCCATTCCCTTCTTATTATATTGAATCAATTCGCTGATCTGATCAGACAGGTCACTTCCGAGTGTACTCAGCATTCCATTTGCAAGATTCTGCGCATCATCCTTCCTGCCCTTATTACTCAGGCGGATTGCCTGCTCAAAGTTTGTGAGATATTCTTCGTAGTCCTGTTCAAACTTCTGGAAATTCTCCGTCTCACTGCCCTTTCCCATCATCTCCTCGTACTCGATATTGGCAGTCTGAATGTTGCTGCGAAGGGTACTTGCTTCTGTCGAGAGATTCTCCAGCGATGCACTGTCACTTGTCAGACAATGCTCATAGATCACACGGTGAAGCGACTGGAAATCCTCTGCGATCTCGCCAAGCTTTGTAATATTCTGCGCATAACGGTCAGAGATCGTCTGGCTCGAGCGGAGCATTCCACGCAGCTGACCAATACAGAGGATACTGCAGATCAGAAGCATCGCGCCGAGCATTGTAATCGGCACCATTACCTTCCACTTCACGGAATTGATGTCTATCTTCTTGCGCATTCCCGCTTTCGCCCGCTTGTTTGTTTTCAGTTTCTTTGGTTTCATTTTCTTTGGTTTCAGTTTCTTTGGTTTCATTTTCATATGTCTGCCCTACTTTCTTTTGTCGAAAACGGAGACAGGCACTCCCCCGTCTCCGTTTTATGGTGTATATTGTGAATTCACCTTCCCCATATTCAGCATTTTACTGCTGTTCTAAGATCTCCCTCTTGTGTTGCTGCCCCTCCGGGCTTTAAGGTCAGATCTGTGCGCTGTCGGTCTCGTCCTCCTCCAGCACAGCTTCATACCTTTCCAAAATGATATTCTGGATCATCTCCCGCGTCTGGGAATTGATCGGGTGAGCAATATCACGATATTCTCCATCTCCTGCGCGTCTGCTAGGCATCGCAATAAAAAGACCTTTCTCGCCTTCGATCACCTTGATGTCGTGAACAACAAACTCACCATCAAGAGTAATAGAAACGATTGCCTTCATTTTCCCTTCTTTTGAGATCTTGCGAATACGCACATCTGTTATCTGCATGTTTGAACCCCCTTTGATTCCAGACAAATTCTACTTAAATACGAGGTAACTTCTCCCCTTTATTCATTCGCGTCCGGCATCAAAGTGCATAACGCTCATTCTTCTCAATCACGATACGAATCTGTCCATTCTCACCAATATACTCTGTATTAGCGCGAATCGTATCTCTGCTTTCTACGATACAATTCTCAATATGTGTATTGTCTCCAATGTAAACATCATTCAAAATGATTGAGTTCTTGATCACACAGTTATTTCCAACATAAACTTCCTTGAACAGGATGGAATCCTCTACCTGTCCATTGATGATACATCCACTTGATACAAGACTGTTTCTGACATCTGATCCTGCGTTATATTTTGCAGGCGGCAGATCCTGTACCTTGGAATATACATCCGGATACTGCTTGAAGAAGTAATCACGGATCTCCGGCTTCAGGAAGTCCATATTGGTACGGAAATAAGATTCCACGCTGGAAATATTACTCCAATATGTATCCATCTTATATGCGTAGATCTTCTTGATATCCTTGTAACGGATCAGGATGTCCTTTACAAAATCGTATCTCTCCTCCTGATCGGCTTTCTCGATCAGTTCGATCAGAAGACGGCGGCGGACAATATAGATTCCCGCAGAAACCTGCTGTCCCTTCGCCTGGATCGGCTTCTCCTCGAAGTTGACGATACGCCCGTCCATATCGGTTGAGATCACGCCAAAACGGCTTGGATCATCCTTCTCATTCATATCAGTTGTAACAACCGTAAAATCTGCTTTCTTTGCAATATGATACTCAAGGACTTTATTGTAGTCCATCTTGTACACACCATCACCGGATGCAATAACAACATACGGCTCATGACTACTCTTAAGGAATCCGATGTTCTGTGCGATCGCATCAGCGGTTCCGCGATACCAATAGCTGTTCTCCGGTGTAGTGGTAGGGGTGAATACATATAATCCCCCCTGCTTTCTACCAAAGTCCCACCATTTAGAGGAATTCAGGTGCTCATTCAGCGACTTTGCATTATATTGTGTAAACACAGCCACCTTCTGAATATGTGAGTTTGTCATATTACTTAATGTAAAATCAATGCTTCGGAAGCTGCCGGCTATTGGCATTGCAGCGATTGCTCTCTTGTTGGAAAGCTCCTTCATTCTGCTGCTATTACCACCAGCTAATACAATACCTATCGCTCTCATTCTCTGTCACCTACCTTAATCAAAGTCTCACCGCCGTCCAAAAGACCGTTCGGATAATCTGCCGGCTCTGTCACGCCGGAAATTGCTGTATTCTTTCCAATCTTGACGCCATCCGGAATCACAGAATCCTCTCCGATGGTTACCAGACCAAACGCATAAACGCTAGGTTTTACTTTATTTTCTTTCTCTTCACCGATGCCCAGCTCACAGTTCTTGCCAACAGTAACGCCCTCTGCAATGATAGACTTGTCAACCGTTGTCCCGGCACCGATCGTGGTAGAACTCATAATGATGGAATCCCGTACAACCGCTCCCGCTTCGATCGTGACACCACAGCCGATCACCGAGTTATGAACCTCTCCATAAATCTCACAGCCTTCGCCGATGATTGCCTTGTCCACAATCGCATCCTTCGCAATATACTGCGGCGGAATACGGTCACTCTTCGTGTAGATCTTCCAGAACTCCTCATAAAGGTTAAAGACAGGAATCAAATCGATCAGCTCCATGTTGGATTCCCAATAAGAGCCAAGTGTTCCAACATCCTTCCAGTATCCATTGTACTCGTATGCAAAGATACGCTTGCCCTGCTCATGGCAATAAGGAATAATATGCTTACCGAAATCACACGCCGGCTGATCCTTCAGCTTCAGCAGTGCCTCACGCAGTACCGGCCATGAGAATATGTAGATACCCATGGAGGCAAGATTGCTGCGCGGATGCTCCGGCTTCTCCTCGAACTCCTGGATCTTCTTGTTCTCATCCGTAATAACTACACCAAAACGGCTTGCTTCTTCCAGCGGAACAGGAATCGTCGCTAACGTAACATCAGCATTGTTGGCTTTATGGAAATCGAGCATCACCTCGTAATCCATCTTATAAATGTGATCTCCACCCAAAATAAGTACATAGTCAGGATTATACTGCTCCATATACCGTAAGTTCTGATAAATCGCATTTGCAGTTCCTGTATACCATTCACTGCTCGTACTCTTCTCGTACGGCGGCAGAATGGAAACTCCCCCGACATTTCTGTCCAAATCCCACGGAATACCGATTCCAATGTGAGTATTCAGACGCAACGGCTGATACTGTGTCAGGACACCAACTGTATCAACCCCCGAATTAATACAGTTACTCAATGGAAAGTCGATAATACGATACTTGCCACCAAATGCAACTGCAGGCTTTGCAACATCTGCTGTGAGTACTCCAAGACGAGAGCCCTGACCACCTGCCAGTAACATTGCAATCATTTCTTTCTTTATCACGATATCACCCCTTGTTGTTCAGAATAATTGTATTATAACACACCTTTCATAAAATGGGAATAAATTTGACAAATAATTTGTTAATTTTTTCTATTTTTTATACATTTCGACCAATTTTTGTCAAAATTTTGCATAATCACCTCCTTTTTCACAAAAAAAATGCACAATGGCGCCGCCGAATCCCGCAAAAACATAAATCAATCACACACTGACGAAATTCCGAATAAATATGACACAAAAGAATTGTATTTTTCCTCCTATTCGCTATAATATTGTAAGAACATTACATATTTCATAGAAGAAAGGCGTGGTTTTTATTATGTATCAAATCGACTTTAACCATCCGGCAAATGTATATTTCATCGGAATCGGCGGCATCAGCATGAGTGGATTTGCCCAGCTTCTGCACGATTACGGTTTTCAGGTACATGGCTCAGATGCCCACGAAAGCAAGATCACGGATCATCTGCAGTCACTTGGTATCGATATAATATATGGCCAGTCCACCGAAAATATTACAAATGACATCGATCTGGTTGTCTACACGGCAGCCATTCACCCGGACAATCCGGAATTTAAGGCAGCCAAGGCAATGGGCATCCCTATGATGGAACGTGCAGAAATGGTCGGTCAGGTCATGAAGAATTATCAGAATGCGATCGCCATCTCCGGCACGCACGGAAAGACAACGACAACCTCCATGGTATCGCACATCTTTCTGGAGGCACAGAAGGATCCGACCATCTCTGTCGGAGGCATCCTCAAAGCGATCAACGGCAATATCCGCGTTGGTCATTCGGACGATTTCATCACGGAGGCATGCGAATATACGAACAGCTTCCTAAAGTTCCATCCGACCGCCGGCATCATCCTAAATATTGATGCGGATCATCTGGACTTTTTCAAGGATATCAACGATATCCGCCATTCCTTCCGCCGCTTTGCCGGGCTGCTCCCTTCAAACGGTGTGCTGATCATTAATGGCGAGATTCCTGCACTTGACGAGATTACCGACAATCTTGACTGCCCGGTGATCACCTTCGGTCTGACAAAGGAATGTGATTACTTCGCAGATAATATCAGCTTCGACGAGCACGGCTACGGTCACTTCGACCTGATCTGCAACGGCACAAAGGAGGCGCACATCGCCCTGCATGTGATCGGTCGCCATAACATTGCCAATGCACTGTCCGCCATCGCGCTGGCACAGTATTACCACATTGATATGGATTCCATCCGGAAGGGACTTCTTGCTTTTGAAGGAACCGAGCGCCGTTTCGAGCTGAAGGGATCTTTCAACGGAGTGACTGTCGTGGACGATTATGCACACCATCCGACAGAGATCACAGCGACACTGACTGCTGCAGAGAAGTATCCACACAAGCATCTGTGGTGCGTATTCCAGCCACACACCTACTCAAGAACCCGTGCCCTGTTAAAGGAGTTTGCACAGGCACTGTCCCAGGCAGAGAATGTCGTGCTGGCAGACATCTACGCCGCACGCGAGGCAGATCCGGGCGATATCTCCTCCCGCACGCTGCAGGAAGAACTCAAAAAGCTCGGCAAGGACGCCTACTATTTTCCTTCTTTTGAAGAAATCGAAAAATTTTTATCAGAAAAATGTATCAACGGGGACTTGTTGATAACTATGGGTGCCGGTAACGTAGTATCTATCGGAGAAGATCTGGTAAATAAATAAGTTATCCACATTATCCACAATTTTTTGTCAAAAACTGTCGACAATTATTGTGGATAATTTTTTTGGTAAAAACCTATGAATTTATGGGGTTTTCGTCGAAGGCGCTAATTTTCATTCACATTATCCACATTTTTAAATCCACACAAATCCACTGTTTATCGGTGTTTGCAAGTTTTTTTCTTTGTGTTATTATAGGGTACAGACTGATACAGAATGCGGGATTTCTGCGGAGATTTCGCTGAGAACGGAGGATTTTCATGGATAATATTTTGTTGTGTTCCAACCATATCCCGTTGGTCACTTCGATTCACAATACATTTATCGAGAAGTATATGCTCAGAGCAAACGGCAGCTATGTGAAGGTGTATCTTTACCTTTCCAAATGTATTCAGGCAGGACAGGACGATCTGTCGATCTCCTCGCTGGCAGACCAGATGGAGAATACCGAGAAGGATATCATCCGCGCGCTGAATTACTGGGAGAAGCAGGGTCTTTTACGCATCACACGCAGTGAGGACGGTTCTGAAATCCTCGGCATCGATGTTCTTAATCCGGATGAGCTTGTGACAGATACGGCTGCACCGATGACCGGCAGCGTATCACACACTGAAAGTACGATGACACCGATCATGAAATCATCCGGCAGAGCCGAAGCAGTGACCGGTACCTCTGTCAGGGGTTCCACCGGTAAGGCAGACGCTGCGAAGTCCGCAGAAGCAGAGGCTGCTTCGAACGGCACAGCAAAGCACGTTTCCTCAAAGACCGCTGCTTCTCCGAAGCAGTCAGATACTTCGGCTGCAGTGACAGCTTCCGGAACACAGACTGACAGACCGGTTCCCCCGGCAGATTCCGCAGTGCAGACCGGCAGACGTACTTCCCAGGCAGATTCCGCAGAGCAGGCCGGCAGACATACTTCCCCTGCAGATTCCGCAGCTCAGACCGACGGACAGGCTTTCACGCAGCAGTCAGGCAGACATACTTCCCCTGCCGCTTCAAAAGCCACCGGCAGCACGACCGCCTCCGCAGACAAGCTTCCGGCACCAACCGTAACAACCGAGCAGATGAATCGTCTTGCCGGCAACGATGATTTCTGCTGGACATGCGATATCGTTGAGAGTTATCTCAGGCATCCGATCAAGCCGAAGGAATTAGAGTTTGTTACATATTTATATGATACACTTCATTTTTCTTCCGAGCTGATACTGCATCTGTACGAATACTGTATCGGGCTCGGCAAGACTAATATCTCCTATATCCAGACGGTCGCACTCGCCTGGGATGAGAAGGGTGTCAAGACCACCGAGGATGCGCAGAATGCTTCTATGGAGTACAATGCAACCTACACCGCCATTTCCAAATCTATGGCACTTGGGCGCACGCTCGCCGCTATCGAGAGGGAATTTGTTGACCGCTGGCAGAACCAGTGGCAAATGGATCTGAGCGTTATCCTTGAGGCATGCAACCGCACAATGTTAAAGCTTCAGCACGGCGATTTCAAGTATGCTGACGGAATCCTTGAGCGCTGGTATCGCACCGGCGTCCACACACTTCAGGATGTTCACAAGGCAGACGAGAACTTTGCCAGAGAGAAAGCCGCAAAGAGACAGGCAGCAGCCGCACAGCACGGCAACAAGTCGGGCATGGTACAGCATGGGCTGTCCCGGAAGGAGGCCGACGCGCTCGAAAAGCAACTTCTTCATGTCTAGTATGACGTAAGGGATCATCGCCTCAGATGTCAGATCATAATGCAGGAGTCATCAGCTTCGGCATCACAGCATCTAATAAGAAAGGAAAGCATAGCATGGGTATCTCAGCAAGCCAGTATGGCAATATCATGGAAAAATATGACCGTACACGCATGAAGAATCAGCGGATCCTTGATGAGCGCACAGCATCCATTCACAAAGAAATCCCGGAGATTGAAAAGCTGCAGGGAGAGATCATCCATCTTTCCTTCCAGCAGGCGCGCAGCGAGCTTCTTCAGCCGGACAGCGCCTCTTCCACTGCGGCACAGTATATGCTCCATATGAAAGAGCTTGCCGAGAAGAAGCAGGATCTTCTGGAGAAGCACGGATATCCCCGTGACTATCTCTCTCCGATCTACAGCTGTCCGGACTGTCACGATACCGGCTACATCGGCTCCAAGCCCTGCCATTGTCTGACAAAGGCACAGGCCGATTTTCTCTATGCCAATGCGAATCTGAGCGATATTTTACTGGAGGAGAATTTTGATACATTCCGCAGCGATTACTACGATGACACAACCGTTGATGATAATCTTTCTCTAACTCCAAAGGAAAATATCACGAAGCTTAGGGATATCTGTCTTGATTTTATCAGGCATTTTGACGATGCATACGATAATCTCATATTTTACGGTCCCACCGGTGTCGGCAAAACCTTCCTGACTCACTGTATTGCCAAGGAGCTTCTGGACTCCGGTCACACGGTCGTTTACTTGACTTCTTTACAGCTATTTGATATTTTAGAGAAAGGCAGGTTTGGCAAAGGAGAAGAAAGCGAACAGATTCAGGTCAAAATGGACTACCTGATCCACAGTGATCTTCTCATTATTGATGATCTCGGAACGGAGCTTACCAACAGCTTTACAACCTCCGAGCTTTATCACTTCATTGAAGAGAGACACCTGCAGCAAAGATCCACGATCCTGTCTACGAATCTGGCATTTCAGGAATTGCACGACCGGTACGGCGAGCGTATCTTCTCCCGTTTTACCGGCTACTATAACTTCTGTAAGATTATCGGGAATGACATCCGACCTCTGAAAAGGTTCCGGAATCACACCCCGAAAACTATATAATTCACATGCAAGAATGGAGGATTTCATAACATGAAACGACATGACAAATTGGCAGAAACAATACCTGTTGGCAATCTGGGAATCTTAGCTCTGGAAAGCAGCAAGGAAATGGGACAGCGTGTCAATGACTACATCGTAGAATGGCGTCAGGAACGTTCCCGCATGGAAGCACCAGCTTCTTCCATCGCCGGCTACAGCAAGGATTCTTATCTGATCGACTGTGTTTGTCCACGTTTCGGTTCCGGCGAAGCCAAGGGACTGATCCGCGAGTCTGTTCGAGGCGATGACCTCTTTTTACTGGTTGATGTCTGCAACTACAGCTTGACCTACAAGGTATGCGGTCAGGTAAACCACATGTCTCCAGACGATCATTATCAGGATCTGAAGCGTCTGATCGCCGCCGTCGGAGGCAAGGCAAGACGCATCACTGTTATGATGCCATTTTTGTATGAAAGCCGTCAGCACCGCCGTTCCAGCCGAGAGTCTCTTGACTGCGCTCTGGCACTGCAGGAGCTGACACAGATGGGCGTTGAGAGTATTATCACCTTCGATGCACACGACCCTCGCGTGCAGAATGCGATTCCTCTCAAGAGCTTCGAGACGGTTCAGCCAACCTATCAGTTCATTAAGGCGCTTCTCAAGAATGTGCCTGACATCAAGATCGATGCACAGAATCTGATGGTAATCAGCCCGGATGAGGGTGCTCTCGGCAGAGCCGTTTACTATGCAAACGTTCTCGGCATCGATGTCGGAATGTTCTACAAGCGCCGCGACTACAGCAAGATTGTCGACGGTCGTAACCCGATCATCGCTCATGAGTTCCTCGGTGCTGACCTTGAGGGCAAGGATGTCATCATCATTGATGATATGATCTCCTCCGGCGAGAGTATGATCGACGTAGCAACAGAGCTGAAACGCCGTAAAGCGAACCGTATCTTCGTAGCAGCCACCTTCGGTCTGTTCACAAATGGTATGGACAAGTTTGACGAAGCAGTAGAGCAGGGTCTGATCTACCGTGTTATGACCACCAATCTGGTATACCAGCCACAGGAGCTTCTGTCCAGAGACTATTACATCTCCGTTGACATGAGCAAGTATGTCGCTCTTCTGATCGATACCTTAAATCACGATCAGTCCATCAGCGACCTGCTGAATCCTACCGAGCGTATTCAGAACATTCTGGTAAAGTACGGTCAGAGATAGGAAACTTAACATACACGCCTGACAGATGCATCGCATCCGACTTTTGGAATGACGAAGGCATGAAGTCCGAAGCAAAGCATCCGACTTTTGGAATGATGAAGGCATGAAGTCCGAAGCAAAGCATCCGACTTTTGGAATGATAAAAGCACGAGGCATCCTGTTTTTACAATAATGAAAGTATGACTTCAAAGGAGTTTTGAGATAATTCAGAACTCCTTTTTATATTGAAAAGTCGCAAAGCGGAGATCAAAAGTCAAACGCTGTTTTTGCCCTTTCTATGGCTTTAATGCTCTTTTCCCGTGTTTTTGACTATTTTTTCGTGCCAGTTTGGAAAGTTCACACTTTTTTTATAAATTGAACAATATTACAACACAACTCCTTCTTATAATGAATTTATCAACAATAAATAAGCCGACTGACTAATGTTTGTTATAGATTCTTTTTCATTTTTTTCATTTTCGGTCATGAGGCAGCTCCCTCTGTTTCATGACCACTCCTTTGAGTGTTACTGTGAAAAGCCCGGTGCATTATGCATCGGGCTTTTCATGTGTTCGGGAAACAGATGACTGTCAAAATAAATCACAAAAAATTCCGGCGGCATAAATCGGAGTATGCCTTGATATTTCTTATGGGAATACATCAATTTGAGGTATGGGAAGTCTTAGTAATTTACTCAAACTGATATGTAATGACTTTTGTCAAGAGTAAATTCGAAAAAAATC
>ERZ773192.3572-NODE-3572-length-11438-cov-3.442590_pt1 | contig 11438 bp, 8 predicted proteins | sample MGYA00581010_ERZ773192 | MGnify/ENA primary metagenome ERZ773192 (study PRJEB29015, sample SAMEA2737741) | human gut metagenome | biome: human gut; feature: human-associated habitat; material: faeces | place: China | collected 2012 ...
GAATTTATGAAGTGGGCGGATGCGGCAGAGGTTGCACCGATCTATGCAGTGAATCTTGGGACCAAGGGAATCGAGGAAGCGCTTGCGGTGCTGGAATATTGTAATATGGAGACCGGCACATACTACAGTGATCTCCGGGCGGCAAATGGACATGAAAAGCCGTACGGCATCCGGACCTGGTGTCTGGGCAATGAGATGGACGGAGACTGGCAGATCGGGCACAAGACGGCGGAGGAATACGGCAGGATTGCCTATGAGACCGGAAAGGCGATGAAAATCTTAGATCCATCCATCGAGCTGGTGGCGTGCGGAAGTTCGATGTCCACGAATCCGACGTTCGGTGACTGGGAACAGACCGTACTGGAACATTGTTATCCCTGCCTCGATTACATTTCCCTGCACCAGTATTACGGGGGACAGGAGAAGGGCACGTCAGAGTTTCTGGCACAGTCGCTGGATATGGAGCGCTATATCGAGACGGTCTTAAACATCTGCGACTATGTGAGGGTAAAAAAGAAAATGTCACATAAGATCAACATCTGTTTTGATGAGTGGGGCGTCTGGTCGATGAGCGACGTGCAGGTGCAGAAATCGGTGGAGGATGCACCGTGGCAGACGGCACCTGCGATCAGCGAGCAGATCTATACCATGGAGGATGCGCTTCTGTTTGCAAGTATGCTGATGAATTTCATAAAACGGGCGGATCGTGTGAAGATCGCCTGCCAGTCGCTTCTTACGAATATCAGCTCCTGCATTATGACAGAGAAGGACGGCGGTGTGTGGGTGCAGCCGGTGTATTATCCGTTTGCCCTGATGGCGCAGTATGCGCACGGCGTGACGTTAGATACACGGTATACGGGAGACACCTACGCGTGCAGCACGTTTGAGACGGTACCCTGTGTGGATCATGTGCTCGTCTATGACGGGCAAAAGCATGAAGTGACGGCTTTCTTTGTAAACCGTATGGAGGAGAGTGCCGAGGCGACCGTTTCTTTACAGGGCATGGAGCCGGAGGCGGTTTTAAAAAGTATTGCACTGTTTCACGAGGATAAGAAAGCGACAAATCAAAAGGAACATGGCTGTGTAACACCTGTGGAACTGGAAAACGTCTCCTGCAGCGGAAACGAAATTTCAGTGGAACTTGTACCTCTCTCTTTTCAAATGGTTCAGATTCGATTAAAATAGAAGAAAGTTTTTTGAAAAGAAAGAAAACGGGGAGCAGGAAAATATGGCGATCACGACAAAAGATCTGGCGCAGTTATGCGGCGTTTCCAGAACAACGATACATCGGGCATTAAATGGAACCGGGCGGATTAAGCCGGAGACAAAGGAGATGATCCTTCAGGTGGCAAAGGAACACGGCTACCGGCCGGATCTCCTTGCCACCGGACTGGCTAAGGGACAGACGTACAACATCGGTGTCGTCGTGCTGGACGTGAAGAACCGCTATTTTGCCCAGATGCTCTCGACGATCAGCACGGAGGCATATGCCCGCGGCTACGGCGTCAACATTACGCTGCACGGCGGGGATGCCGGGACGGAGCGCGAGCAGCTGACAAGACTTGCGGATTACCGGGTTGACGGGATCATCCTCTCCTCGGTCAACGAGGGGGAGGCGTACCGGACATTCCTGGAGTCCCTGCACCGCCCGATTGTCTCTGTGGATAACCGGATTGCGGACGGCATCCCGTTTGTTGGGATCGACCAGCGGGCAGCAGTGCGGGAGGCAGTGCAGAGAGCGGCAGAGAAGGGCTATGAGCGCATCGTGTTTGTCTGCCCGCCGTTAGATACAAAAAACCGGCAGAATCTGTATGTTCACAAGGAGCGTCTGCTGGGGTATGAGGAAGAGATGAAACGCTATCCCGCGCTCCGGCCGGAGTGTATTCTCTCCTGGGATTACCTGCAGAAAGTGGATGCCATATTAAAAGAAGGAAAGCGGACGGCGTTTGTCTGTACCGCAGATGAGTATGCACTTGAGATCATGAAGGATCAGAAGCGGGCAAAAAGAAAGGCGCCGGTGGATTACGGCATTACCGGATTTGACAATATCGATACGCTGGCATATGTGACACCGCAGCTTTCCACGATCTCCAATGTGGTGGATGAGGTGGCAAAAAGTGCCGTTGAGATGCTTTTTGCCATGATAGACGCTGAACCGGAAGTGGAGCAGATGACAGGAGACAGTCAGCGGATTTTACCTCATCGCTACCTGGAGGGAGAGACGCTGTAGTGACAGAAGGATATAGTATATAATCAGAATATAATTCAACAATTCGGTTAAAGCTGCGGAAATCAGACTGCCTGTCCGAGGCAGGTGCGGATGTCGTCCCTGGCGTTGCTGATGGATTTTAAGTGGAACGTGTCTGTCAGGTACTGCAGGACATTCGGACTCAAAAAGGCGGGCAGAGTGGGACCGAGATAAATGTCATGGATGCCGAGACTTAACAGAGCGAGAAGATCAGCGACGGCTTTCTGTTCATACCAGGAAATAATCAGCGAGAGCGGAAGACCGTTGACATCCGTGCCAAATGCATCGGCGAGAGCAGTGGCAATGCGGATGGCAGAGTAGACATCGTTGCACTGTCCGATGTCGAGGAGCCTCGGAAGACCCGCCACCTCCCCGAAGTCCAGCTTGTTGAAGCGGTACTTGCCGCAGGCGAGGGTCATAATGAGGCAGTCCTGTGGAACCATCTCGGCGAATTCGGTGTAATAGTTGCGTCCGGGGCGCGCTCCGTCGCAGCCGCCGATGAGGAAGAAATGGCGCAGTTTTCCGGATTTTACGGCATCCACGATCGCATCAGCATAGCCCAGTGTGGCGTGGTGACCGAAGCCGACGAGGATTTCCTGTACGTCCTGGTCTTCGGGATAGCCGCCGAGTTCCAGTGCCTGCTCTATGATAGCGCTAAAATCCTTTTCGCCGTTCTCGTTTTTGCCAATGTGCTTCACACCGTCCCAGCCGACCACATTTGTGCTGTAGATGCGGTCTTTGTAGGAGTCGCGCGGGCGCATTAGGCAGTTGGTGGTCATGAGAATACAGCCGGGAAGATTGTCGAACTGTTTCTGCTGATCCTGCCAGGCACCGCCGAAATTCCCGGCGAGGTGCGGATATTTGTTCAGCCCCGGATAACCGTGACAGGGAAGCATCTCTCCGTGGGTGTAGATATGGATGCCGGTTCCCTCCGTCTGCTTTAAAAGCATTTCAAGGTCTTTTAAATCGTGCCCGGAGACGATGATAAACGGACCTTTTTTCAGGTGGACATTGACTTTTTGCGGGGCCGGGTTCTGATAGATGGTTGTGTTGGCTTCGTCCAGTTTTTTCATGACTTCGATTGCCATCTCACCGGTGCGCATGGTAAGGCGGATCAGTTCCTCGACCGACAGCCGGTCGTCCGTGAGGGCTTCCAGGGCGAGAATATAGAAATCATCCGCCTCATCGCTGTAATAGCCGAGCTCTCTCGCCTGATGCCCGTAGGCGCTGATGCCTTTGAGTCCGTAGAGAACGGTCTGACGCAGGGACCGGATGTCCGGATCGAGCGACTTGTCATACATGATACCGGCGATGGGCGCGTCGCGCAGCATCTCGGTTTTGGTCTGCGGAAGATCGTAGGTGGCGTGAAGCGTGGGCTGACTGGGAGCGCCTGCGTAAGCCCGGAGTTCTTCTTTGATGCGCTGGGATTCGCGCAAAAGTTCGACATGTACTTCCGCGTCAAAATTAACGTTCGTAAGTGTGGTAAACAGCACATTTTCGATGAAGCTGACAACACTTTTATCCATAGGAGTGCCTTTTTCGATCAGAGGCCTGGCATAGCAGCTGATGCCCTTGATCTGAAAGATTAAAAGATCCTGCAGATTTGCGACTTCGGGAGTTTTTCCGCATACACCGAGCTTGGTGCAGCCTTTCTGGTTAGCAGTCTGCTCACACTGGTAGCAGAACATTTCGTAATCGAGTTCCATATTATTTCCCATGTTGATTTCTCCTATTTTTATTGATATACCGGGTAATCCGTGTTGCGACAGGCACAGTATGTGCAGAATATGTAAAAAAGATGCGGCAGAGCCGGATATAATGAGAAAACTTATCAGCAACCCCGTTTTCATTTCAGATCGCAGTGCTATAATAAAAACAGGATTAGATATAACTAACCCCGAACATGCAACGATCAGAAAGGATGGCATTATGGGAAGATATTATCGATTATCAAAAAAGCTGACAGAGGATGAGAGCAGGGAAGTACAGCGGGAGATGAGAGAAATCGCTGACGTGGAGGACGTCTCGATCAAGGAGGACGAGCGGATGTTGTTTGTGGTCACAAAGGACGGACAGTTTTCGGATGTGATGAGCCGGGCAGTCAATATCTGCAGCCGCGTGGCAAACGGAGCGGAACTTTCATTCGCACGTTTTGCGGAGGCATAGATTCGGAAGAGAGCGTGCCGACAGACAATACGCGGACTTTTTAGTGTTCCTAACATCACCGCTTCACAGACAATATAAAACCGCGCGAACCGAAACTCGTTGGCATCTGCTATTGAAAGCATGGCAGATGCCGACTCAGACATCGGCTTCGCGCGGTTATGTTTTGTTCATTAGTGATGTAAGGAACACACAAAAGTCCTTAAATTGTCTGTCGGCCTGCGGACACACCCGCGGAGTGCTCAAAACTTGGAAAAACACGGATTATCGCAGATGTAAAAAGCGGCAGGGTTAGAAATTCCGTATTGTGCGATCCGAATTTCCCCGCCTGCTTCTATCCGGAATGCGATCGCACGCTCTCTGTGAATTTGAGAAACAATCTCAATAGCGGGGCGATTTCTCCCTTGCTTTCTTAACGGTTTCGTTCTAGAATGTGGTTGAATCATATCCTACCTTGCGACTAGGATATGAAAGATGTGTGGGAGCGTCGCAAAGAAAACCAAAAGGGCAGCGGAGGGAATCGTGAAAGAGGATTCCGGTTGCAGAAAACGCTTCAGAAACGGAGGCAGCTATGGCAGAGCAGATTTTACAGGTAGAAGGGCTTACGGCGCGCGTGGAGGACAAGGTGATCCTGCACGAGGTCGGGCTTACGATAAAAAAAGGAGAGACGCATGTGCTGATGGGACCGAACGGTGCGGGAAAGTCGACACTGGGGTATGTTCTGACCGGCAATCCCAAATACAGCGTCACAGAGGGAAAAATCCTTTTCAAGGGAAATGACATCACGGAGGAGGCGGCAGACAAGCGCGCCAAGGCGGGAATGTTCCTGTCGTTTCAGGAGCCGCTCGAGGTGCCGGGACTCTCCCTCGAGAGCTTTATCCGCAGTGCATTGAGCGAGCAGGGCAGAAATAAAATGCGTGTCTGGAATTTCAGAAAAGAATTAAAAGCGGCAATGGAAGTGCTGCACATGGATCCCTCCTACGCCGGGCGGGATTTAAACGTGGGATTTTCCGGCGGCGAGAAAAAGAAATCCGAGATCCTGCAGTTGATGATGCTAAAACCGGATCTTGCCATTTTAGACGAGACAGACTCCGGGCTGGACGTGGATGCGGTGCGGCTTGCGTCCGAGGGAATCCGCGAGTACCAGAAGGAGAATCCGGACGGCGCACTTTTAATCATCACGCACAGCACGCGCATCCTGGACGCGCTTCATGTGGACGCAACCCATATCATGGTGAACGGGCATATTGTGGCATCCGGGGATGCATCGCTGGTGGATAAGATCAACCGCGAAGGTTACGAGGAGTATGAGAAGCTGGCACAAAAAGGAGAGGATGAGCGGTGAAAGAGAAGACATACGTAGAAGACATTGACCGCAGCATATACGATGTGAAGGATGAGGAACGGGATGCTTACAAGGTCGATGAGGGACTGACCGAGGCGATCGTCGAGCAGATCTCCCGTGAAAAAAAGGATCCGCCGTGGATGGAACTGTTTCGGCTTCAGGCACTGCAGATTTACAATGAGATGCCGGTGCCGGACTGGGGACCGTCGATTGAGGGGCTGGATATGAGCCATATCGTGACGTATGTGCGGCCGAATACAAAGATGACGGCAAAGTGGTCGGATGTGCCGCAGGACATCAAGGACACCTTTGAGCGGCTCGGTATCCCACAGGCGGAGCGCAAGTCGCTGGCAGGTGTCGGGGCGCAGTATGACTCGGAGCTGGTGTATCACAATGTGCGGGAAGAAGTGGCAGCCCAGGGCGTGGTCTACACGGATATGGAGAGCGCGTTAAAGGGCGAATACGCGGATATGGTGCAAAGCCACTTTATGAAACTGGTCAAACCGAACGATCACAAATTTGCCGCACTGCACGGAGCAGTCTGGTCAGGCGGATCGTTTGTCTATGTGCCGCCGGGCGTGTCGGTGACGATTCCGCTGCAGTCCTATTTCCGGCTCAATGCGCCGGGAGCAGGGCAGTTTGAACACACGCTCATCATCGTGGATAAGGGGGCGTATCTGCATTTTATCGAGGGCTGTTCCGCACCAAAATACAATGTGGCGAACCTCCATGCGGGCTGTGTGGAACTGTTTGTCGAGGAGGGCGCGACACTGCGCTATTCCACGATCGAGAACTGGTCGAAAAACATGTACAATCTGAACACCAAGCGGGCGCTGGTCAAGGAGGGGGGACGGATCGAGTGGGTGTCCGGCTCCTTCGGCTCCCATGTATCGTATCTCTATCCGATGAGTATCTTAAAGGGAAAAGGGGCGCACATGGAATTCACAGGCATCACGTTTGCCGGAAAAGGTCAGAATCTGGACACCGGGGCAAAGGTGGTGCATGCCGCACCGGATACCTCCTCGTACATGAACACCAAGTCGATCTCCAAGGACGGCGGTATCAGCACGTTCCGGAGTTCCGTGAGCATTACAAAGGAAGCCGCCGGCAGCAAATCGGCAGTTTCCTGTCAGTCGCTGATGCTCGATGACATCTCAAGATCGGATACGATTCCGGCGATGGACATCCGCACAGGAGACGCGGATGTGGGACATGAGGCTAAAATCGGCCGCATCAGCGACGACGCCGTATTCTATCTGATGTCCCGCGGCATCAGCGAGGAGGAAGCGCGGTCGATGATTGTCAGTGGTTTTGCAAGCAACGTGTCAAAGGAACTGCCGTTAGAGTATGCGGTGGAGATGAACAATCTGATTGATCTTGAGATGAAGGGCAGCATCGGGTAAAGGAGGAGCTTATGACAAAACAGAATCAGACGATCACAGTCAACCGGCTTCCTGCAAAGACCTGGAACTGGCTGAAAATGAATGAAACCGTGATTGGGATGCCGCGGATCGACGGCAGTATAGCGATAAAACAGAGAGTGGCTGAAGCAGGGCAGGCAGAGGCAGAGCAGCTGCGGATGGCGCAGCAGACGGATTGGGATAAAATCACAACCGGGATGGGCGAGGCGATGGATCAGCCGTCGGAGACAGATGCGGCATGGGATACCGAGCTTTTGACGATTCCGGAAAATGCAGACTGCGGCGAACCGTATGTGTACCGTTTTGCTTACCGGAGCGGGCAGCACGCCTATAACCGCCTGCATATCTATGCCGGAGCGCACAGCCGGGCAAAAGTAATCCTGCTCTGCGAGAGCGAGGAGACGGGCGGGATGATCTCCGCCATCCAGACGAAGGTATATGCCGGGGAGGGCGCGAAAGTAGAGCTGTATGTGGTGCAGACGATGAATGCGGAAGCCGTCTGCCTGCATGATGTGGGAGTCTCGTGTGAAAAAGATGCCACTGTGAAGGAAGTGCAGCTGGAACTGGGCGGCGCCGAGGTCTATACGGGAACACTGTTTGAACTTGGCGGAGAAGAGAGCACGGCAGAGCTCGTAAGCGGATATCTGGGCACCGGCAGGCAGAAGATTGATATGAATTATGTCGCCAGACACCGCGGGAAAAAGACGAAGAGCAATATGCAGATATCGGGCATCCTAAAGAACGAGGCGAAGAAGTTGCTGCGCGGAACGATCGATTTTGTGCACGGCTGTGTAGGAGCCAAGGGAGACGAGAAGGAGGATGTGCTTCTTGTCGGCGACAATATGGTCAACCAGACCATCCCGTTAATCCTGTGCGCGGAGGAGGATGTGGAGGGCAACCACGGCGCTTCCATCGGCAAGCTCGACGAGAACATGCTCTTTTATGCCGCAACGAGAGGCATTTCCCCGGAGGAGGCGCAGAGACTTCTGACACTGGCGAAGATCGAAGCGATAAACAGCCAGATCCCGTCAGAGGAGGTGCGCGGCGCTGTTGAAACTTATCTGAAGGAGCAATGCATATGACAGATTATAAAAAAGATTTTCCGCTGCTTGCGGGAAGCGATATCGCTTACCTCGACAACGCGGCGACAGAACAGCGGCCGGCGTGCGTGCTCGATGCGGAGCGGGAATTCTATGAGCGCTGGAATGCCAATCCGCTGCGCGGGCTCTATGAGCTGGGCGTGGAGGCGACAGAGCAGTATGAGCATGCGAGAGAGCGCGTCGCACAGTTTGTACATGCGAAGAGTGAGAGAGAAATCATTTTTACCAGAAATACGACCGAAGGCATCAACCTGGTGGCGTACAGCTATGCGCTGCCCCGGTTAAAGCCCGGGGACGAGATCCTCGTCACGATCATGGAACATCACAGCAACCTGCTTCCGTGGCAGATGGCGGCGAAGCGGACCGGAGCCACGCTTAAATATCTGGAGTGTGAACCGGACGGCAGTTTTACGGAGGAGAAAATCCGTGACGCCGTCACACCGCACACAAAACTTGCCGCACTGACACTTGTATCAAATGTGCTTGGACGGGCGACCCCGGCAGAAAAACTGATTGGGCTGGTACACGAGAACGGCGGTGTGGTACTGGCGGATGCGGCACAGGCAGCGCCTCATATGCCGATCGATGTCACGGCACTTGACGTGGATTTTCTGGCATTTTCCGGGCACAAGCTGATGGCGCCGATGGGGATCGGTGTGCTCTACGGAAAACAGGAACTTTTAGAGGAGATGCCGCCGTTTCTGACCGGCGGGGAGATGATTGACCGTGTGACGAGAGAGGGAGCCGTATTTGCCGAACTGCCCCATAAGTTTGAGGCGGGGACGGTCAATGCGGGAGGCGCGGTTGCGCTTGCCGCCGCGATCGATTATCTGGAATCCATCGGCTGGAAAGAAATCACGGAGCGCGAGGAGGTGCTTACCGCCCAGCTGCTTGCCGGAATGAAAAAAATTCCGGGCGTGCATATTCTGGGAAGTGGGGATGAAAAGGAGCACTGCGGGATTGTGAGCTTTACCGTGGATGATGTACACCCGCATGATATTGCATCGATCTTAGATGAGGCGCACGTCGCGGTGCGGGTGGGACATCACTGTGCCCAGCCGCTGTTGGAATGGCTCGGCATTTCGTCCTGTGCCAGAGCGAGCGTGGCATTTTATAATACGTCAGAGGATGTCGGACGATTTCTGGATCAGCTGGCACAAGTCAGGAGGATGATGGGATATGAATAACCGGACATTTTATAACGAGGTGCTGACGGATCACAACCGCTATCCGGGGCACAAGGAGAAGCTTGCGGATGCAAATCTGGTGCTTGAGGGTGTGAATCCGAGCTGCGGGGATGATATTGTGCTGCAGCTGCGCGTGGAGGACGGCAGGATTGCGGAGGGAACCTTTACGGGCGACGGCTGCGCCATCTCACAGGCTTCCGTGGATATCATGCTGGATCTGGTCATCGGAAAGACCAAGGAAGAGGCCATGCACCTGGCGGATCTGTTCTTTCGGATGATTAAAGGGACGGTATCGGACGAGGAATTAGAAGAACTCGAGGAGGCATCGGCGCTTGTGGACATTTCACACATGCCGGCGCGTGTCAAATGTGCGGTACTCGGCTGGCACACGCTTACGGAGATGCTTGGGGACGAACCGGAAGAGAAATAGAAAAATATAGAAATAAAAGGAGTGGCAGGGATCGAGTAAATCTCTGCTGCTTTACGGGTTTTTGATGCCATCGGTTATTGCAGCCGGTATGAACCGGCATATAATAAAGAAAAAACGCAGCCATCCGGCGGAGGTATTAAAAACCGGGAGCAGGATGGAAAATGGCGGATAATGATGAAGTTTATCAATAACGAAAAAATACTGGAAAAATACAAAAAGCGGTACTATAATGCACAATAATGTAAAGAGCGAACAACATGTTCAGCAAAGGATGCACGGGATTGTGCATGGAATGGAGGATACATATGTTAAAATGTTTTGAGAAGATCGATTGGAAGAAGACAGGAATTTTTGCAGGCGGCGTATTATTTGGAACAGCCGGTATCAAGGTACTTTCCAGCAAGGATGCCAAGAAGGTTTACACAAGCTGTACCGCAGCTTTCTTAAGAGCAAAAGAGTGCGTGATGAACACCGTAAGCACCGTACAGGAGAATGCCGGAGACATCTATGCAGGCGCAAAGGAGATCAATGAGGAGCGCGCAGCCAAGGCTGAGGCAGAGGCATTTGCAGATGCAGAGGCAGAAGCAGCAGAGAAGACCGAGACTGCAGAGAACACCGAAGAATAAGATTTTGATAAGAGGCGAGTAAAGTGAAGTTTGCAATCAAGCATGAGATTAAGGGACGGATGCGGATTCATGTGGCACAGTACCGCATGAGTTGTGCACAGGCGGATACGCTTCTGTATTTTTTACAAAATGATATACAGGTCTCAAGCGCCAAGGTGTATGAGCGTACGGGTGACGCAGTCATCTGTTATGACGGCAGCAGAGCGGAACTGATTGACAAGCTCAGACATTTTCACTATGAAGATGTGGAAGTGCCGAACGGGCTGATCGAGAATTCCGGAAGAGAGCTGAATGCAAGCTACCAGGAGAAGCTGATCGGCAGAGTGGTGAGACGCTATGCATCCAGGATTTTTCTGCCGTATCCCATCCGGGCGTGCTGGACGACGGTCAAGTCGTTCCGCTACATCTGGAAGGGCATAAAGACACTGGCGGCACGAAAGATCGAAGTACCGGTACTCGATGCGACGGCGATCGGAGTGTCTATTCTGCGCGGTGATACCGAGACGGCGGGATCGATCATGTTCCTGCTTGGCATCGGTGAGCTGTTAGAAGAGTGGACGCACAAGAAGTCCGTTGGCGACCTTGCGCGCACCATGTCCTTGAATGTCGGCAAAGTATGGCTGAAGAAGGACGGCGTGGAGGTTCTTGTCGGCGCGAAGGAAGTCCGTGAGGGAGACGAGGTGGTTGTCCATATGGGCAATGTAATCCCGTTTGACGGCGTCGTGACAGACGGCGAGGCGATGGTCAATCAGGCATCCTTAACCGGAGAATCCGAGCCGGTACGCCGGATTAGTGAGAATTATGTCTATGCAGGAACCGTAGTCGAGGAAGGGGAACTTACCATTCTCGTGAAGGCGGTAGGCGGCTCCAGCCGCTACGATGAGGTTGTGCAGATGATCGAGGAATCCCAGAAGTTAA
>ERZ773192.3574-NODE-3574-length-11428-cov-11.131100_pt1 | contig 11428 bp, 9 predicted proteins | sample MGYA00581010_ERZ773192 | MGnify/ENA primary metagenome ERZ773192 (study PRJEB29015, sample SAMEA2737741) | human gut metagenome | biome: human gut; feature: human-associated habitat; material: faeces | place: China | collected 2012 ...
GCATGCCGGAAAATTCTGCTGTTCCTTTCCCTGCTACACGATACACCAGACGGATCGCACCATCCTTTTTATCGATCTCACAAATACTGATCGGTCTTGGGAGCAGCTTGGAGCCATCATTCGAATATACAGAGATAAACTGGCCTGCATGAGCCTGGGAGGCAATGGCTTCTGTGTGGATCCACATACTGAAAATATCGTCAGATAACTGCTCCTGGCTGATTACCTGAGCGGTCTCTTTTACTTTTGCCATGATTCTTCTCCTTATAATACGCTGTTGATATCGGCAACCATATCGATCACTGCCTGACGGGAAGCCTCTGCGAAATGCTCTGGGCCAAATTTCGCATAAGTGTCTTTCTTATATGCAGCAATAATGCCTCTGGAAGAGTTTACGATCGCACCAAGTCCGTCTTCATTGAAGCAGTACTTTAAGTCCTCAGCAGTACCGCCCTGTGCGCCGTAACCAGGTACCAGGAAATAAGTATGCGGCATCAGCTTACGAAGGATTCTGCTCATCTCTGGATAAGTAGCGCCTACAACAGCACCAACATTGCTGTACTCGCCATCCATGCTCATAGCGCCCCACTCCATTACTTTCTCAGCAACCAGTTCATAGACTGGCTTGCCATTTACCAACTGATCCTGGAATTCACCGCTGGATGGATTGGAAGTTTTCACCAGTACAAAGATACCCTTATCATCCTGGTTGCAGACATCAACGAAAGGTTTTACGCCATCTGTTCCAAGATATGGGTTTACCGTTGCAAACTCTGTATCAAAACCGGACAGTTTCTGGCTTCCAACCTGAACATGTCCCAAATGAGCGGTTGCATAAGCTGCGGAAGTTGAACCGATATCGCCTCTCTTCACGTCACCGATCACTAACAGCCCTTTCTCCTGACAATAATCAACGGTTCTCTTATATACGATCAAGCCTTCTACACCAAACTGCTCATACATAGCAATCTGTGGTTTTACAGCTGGAATCAGGTCATAAGTATGGTCCACGATCTCTTTATTGAACTGCCAGATTGCTTCTGCAGCACCTTTCATGGTCTCACCGTACTCGGACAGAGCTTTTTTTACGATATGCTCTGGGATGTAGCTTAACATAGGATCTAAGCCTACACAGATTGGTGCTTTGGTTTTCTGAATCTTCGTAATCAACTGCTGAATCATCTTATCCTCCTTAGGTCTTCATACTACTTGACCTGTCTATATATTTTTACCAATTTTATCATAAAAAGACTGACGTTTCAAGTTCTTTAGATAAGACCGGCCATCAACGGAACAACAACCACGGTCATCAGTCCGGAAACAGCAATGGCAAGGCTGCTCATAGCGCCCTCAACTTCTCCCAGTTCCAGAGCTTTTGCTGTTCCTACTGCATGGGCAGAGGTTCCAAGAGCCAGACCTTTGGCAATTGGTTCCTCGATCTTGAAAATCTTAAACGCAGCTTCCGCAATGATATTTCCCAGAACTCCGGTGAAGATGATACAGACAACCGTAAGGACTACCACGCCTCCTGCTTCCTCACTGACGCCCATGCCAATGGCTGTCGTAATGGATTTTGGAAGCAGTGTCACATAATGCTCATGATTTAAACCAAGGACTCTTGACATCAGGAAAATGCTGACTGCACTGGCTGCCACACCAGAAGAGATCCCACCGACAACTGCTATCATGTTCTGTTGAAGCAGTTTTAACTGTTTATAAAGTGGAACAGCCAGGCAGACGGTTGCAGGGGTCAGCAGGTAGCTGATGTATTTTGCACCTTCATTATAAGTCTGATAATCAACTTTAGTAATAAGAAGAAATGCAATGACAAAAGCAGTGCTGACTAACAGCGGGTTCATGATAGCCAGTCCTGTTTTTTTCTTGATCCAGACTCCAAGCATATAGGTTCCAAGGGTCAGAACCAGTCCAAAATACGCAGAATTAATAAATAGATTGTTCATAATTATTTTTCCGGCCGTTTCGGGGCGGGGGAATGGGCGGTTTTACAGCGGCAAAACCGGGCGCGGGACGGCATCAACGCTCCGTCGGCGGCGTTGAGATTTTTGGGCAGGCCGGATCGCTTTCTCTGCAGGAAGGCCTGGACGCACAGCAAAAATCCGGGCGCGGCAGGCTGACCCGCCGCGCCCGGAGGGCGCTGTCCTATCCGGACTCAGTTCAGGAAATCGCGCAGCTTCTTGCTGCGGCTGGGGTGGCGGAGCTTGCGCAGGGCCTTCGCCTCGATCTGGCGGATGCGCTCGCGCGTGACGTTGAACTCCTTTCCGACCTCCTCGAGCGTGCGGGTGCGGCCGTCGACGATGCCGAAGCGCAGCTCGAGCACCTTCTTCTCGCGCGGGGTGAGCGTGTCGAGCACCTCCATGAGCTGCTCCTTGAGCAGCGAGAAGCTCGCCGCCTCGCTCGGCTCGGACGCGTCCTCGTCGGGGATGAAGTCGCCGAGGTGGGAGTCCTCCTCCTCACCGATCGGCGTCTCGAGCGAGACCGGCTCCTGCGCGATCTTGAGAATGTCGCGCACCTTGTCGACCGGCATGTTCATCTCCGCCGCGATCTCCTCGGCGCTCGGGTCGTGGCCGAGCTCCTGCAGGAGCTGACGGCTGACGCGGATGACCTTGTTGATCGTCTCGACCATGTGCACGGGGATGCGGATCGTGCGCGCCTGGTCGGCGATGGCGCGGGTGATGGCCTGGCGGATCCACCACGTGGCGTAGGTGGAGAACTTGTAGCCCTTCGTGTAGTCGAACTTCTCGACGGCCTTGATCAGGCCGAGGTTGCCCTCCTGAATGAGGTCGAGAAACAGCATACCGCGCCCGACGTAGCGCTTGGCGATCGACACGACCAGACGCAGGTTTGCCTCGGCCATGCGGCGCTTGGCCTCCTCGTCGCCCTCGGCCATGCGCTTGGCCAGATCCTGCTCCTCCTCGGGGGTGAGCAGCGGCACCTTGCCGATCTCCTTGAGGTACATGCGCACCGGGTCGTCGGTCGAGAACGTGTCGGCCATGGCCTCGGTCTCGTTCATTTCCTCCTCGGTGACTTCCTCGATCTCCTCAAGCTCCTCGAGCTCGGGCAGCGCGTCCTCGTCCACCGGGGGCAGCGCGTCGTCGCTGAGCACGTCGATGTTCAGGCTCTCGAGCTGGTCATAGAACTTTTCCGTCTCCTCGCTCGAGAGGTTCATGTCCTCGAGCGCCATGAGATCCTTGCTCGAGAGCTTTCCGGCCTTTTTGCCGCGCTCGACAAGCTCGTTGAGCTTTTCCTCCGTGGTTTTTTCCGCCTCGGGCTTGTCCGCTGCTGCGGTCTTGTCCGCGGCGGGTGCGGCCTTGGTTTTGGCTTTCACCTGCTTTTCGTCGTCGGCCGCGAGCAGCGCATCGGCCATGGCCTTGAGTTCCGCCGGGGAGAGATTATTCATGTCTTTCTGTTCCATCTTTACCACCATACCCTTTATGTTCTTTGAGTTTGTTTGCAAATGCCAGCAGATCCGCCTCCGACACCGCAGCGCCGGCGGAGGACTGGGTCTGAAGAATGCTTATGTAATCATCGAGCGCACGCGCGCCGTTGGAAAGCTCCGCCGGCTGCTGGATGATGCCCGTGAGCAGCGCCAGCTCGTCCGGCGTCAGCTCACCCGAGAGCGCCGCGATCTGCACCGTGCCCGTGCCGCCGTGGGCGAGCAGGACGGTGTAAATGTGCCGCAGCTCCGGTGAGGAAAACTGCGCCGCGTCCGGCACGTTCGTCCGGCCGTAAAACAGGCCTGGGTCGAGATACAGGAGCCGGATGACGCCCTGCTCGGCGGCTGCCGAGCGCGGATCGTCAAAGCGGATGCTCCGGCCGGGCGGCTGCATCGCCGTCGCGGGGCGCAGCAGGTCGCGTTCCTGTTCCTTACGCGCGCGGCTGAGCCGCCGCTTGCGCTGGCGCTGCACCTCATCGGTAACGACTGCGGCGGGCATCCCCGCCGTGTCCGCAACGCGCATGGCGTACACCTCGCGCTCGACGCTACCGGGCAACTCCGCGACGATGCCCGCCGCCTCCTTGACGAAGGCCACGCGCTGCTCGTCGATCTGCAGGTCATACTTTCGCTGCACGGCGCCGAGCCGGTAATCGATGTGGTTTTCCGACTGCTCGAGCAGGTTTCGAAACGCGTCCGCGCCGAAGGTCTTGATGTATTCGTCCGGGTCCTTTGCGCCCTGCATCTGCAGCACACGCACGCGCACCTCCAGCTTTTCGAGGATGCCGATCGCGCGCTGCGACGCCTTCTGTCCCGCGCCGTCGTTGTCGTAGGCGATGACGATCTCGCCCGTGTAGCGCGAGAGCAGCCGCGCCTGCTCCGGCGTGAGCGACGTGCCGAGCGAGGCGACCGCGCTGTCGAAGCCCGCCTGATGCAGACTCGCCACGTCGATGTTGCCCTCTGCCAGTATGATATACCCGCACTTTGACTTTTTAGCCAAATTGAGCGCGAACAAATTGTGGCTCTTGCTGAAAACAATGGTTTCCGGGCTGTTCATGTACTTCGGCTCGCCGTCGCCGAGGATGCGCCCGGAGAAGCCGATGACGTTGCCGCGCACGTCGATGACCGGGAACATGAGCCGGTTGCGGAACGTGTCATACACGCCGCCGGATTTCCCGTGGCGCACGAGCCCGCCGTCAAAGAGCTCCTGCTCAGAGTAGCCGAGCGCCTTCATCGCGCGCACGAGGCTGTCCCACGTGTCGGGCGCAAAGCCGAGACCGAAGCGCGTCACGGTCTGCGCCGTGAGCTGCCGGCGGGCGAGATAGTCGCGCGCGATCTGCCCGGCGGGGGTCTTGAGCTGCGCGTGGAAAAAGCGCGCAGCGTCCCGGTTGAGCGCGAGCAGCCGCTGGCGCTTTTTCGCGCCGGGGTCGTCCGCCTGCTCGGGCAGCTGCATGCCGGCGCGGTTGGCCAGAAAGGCCACCGCCTCCGGGAACGAGAGATTCTCGATCTCCATGATGAAGCTGATGACGCTGCCGCCCTTGCCGCAGCCGAAGCAGTGATAGATCTGCTTATCGGGCGAGACGGAAAACGACGGCGTCTTTTCGCTGTGAAACGGGCAGAGCCCGAAGAGGTTCGACCCGCTCTTTTTCGTCAGGCGCACGTAGCTGCCCACGACATCGACGATGTCGTTGCGCTCGGCGAGCTCCTGCAGAAAGGATTCCGGAAAGGCCACGTGCGTCACCTTCTTTCTGTGGTTTCCGTTGGATGTACTTCCTTATTTGATCGTCCACGCAGCGGGGATGAAGAGTTCGCTGTACACCTCCAGCGCGTAGCTGTCGGTCATGCCGGACACATAGTCGCACACCGCGCGCTGCGGCCCCTCGTCGTCCGCGATGGATTGATAGACTGCGGGCAGCTCGTCAATATGGTTGACATAATACTCCCAGATGCTGCCGAGGATGTTCTGCACCTTGCGTTCTTCGCCCTTGGCGATGGGATTGTAGTACACGCCCTGATACATGAAGTCGGTGAACACATCCACGGCCTCCTGCATCTCCGGCGACATCTTCAGCGCGCCGTCGCCGCTGTGGGCGATGATGTCCGTGAGGATGGAGTTGATGCGCACGCTGTTGCGCTCGCCCACGCGCTCGCGCACGATGGCGGGCACGTCCTCCGGCTGCACGATGCCGCCGCGCATGGCGTCGTCGAGGTCGTGATTGATGTAGGCCACGCGGTCGGCCAGGCGCACGACGTCGGCCTCGAGCGTGCCGCGCGGCTGCCCGGTCGTGTGGTTGAGGATGCCGATGCGCGTCTCGTTGCAGAGGTTCAGGCCGCGGCCGTCGCGCTCGATGCGGTCGACGACGCGCATGCTCTGCTCATAGTGCCGGAAGCCGACGCCGGTATAGATCGCGTTGAGCGCGCGCTCTCCCGCGTGGCCGAACGGCGTGTGGCCGAGGTCGTGCCCGAGACTGATGGCCTCGGTGAGATCTTCGTTGAGTTCGAGCGCGCGGGCGATCGTGCGCGCGAGCCGCGCGACCTCGAGCGTGTGCGTCAGGCGCGTGCGGTAATGGTCGCCCTCCGGGCGCAGGAACACCTGCGTCTTGTGTTTCAGGCGGCGGAACGATTTCGAGTGCGTGATGCGGTCGACGTCGCGCTGGAAGCACGTGCGCATCTCACACGGCGGCTCGGGCGTCGGGCGGCCGGTGGACTGCGTGCTCAGCAGGCCGTGCGGGCCGATGAGCAGCGCCTCGGCGGCCTCGCGTTTTTCTCTTGGGCAGGGCACAGGGATCCCTCCGTTTCCACATAAAATCCATGGTTGCGGCCGGAGCGCCTTGCGCCATTTCCGGCTGCAATACTCTGATACGACATTGCCGTGCATTTCCCTCTTTTTTTTGAAAAAATGCAGAAAAAAAGTTTCCAAATCGAGTGCCAATTTTTTCACGATCATTTTTGGCCTGCAAGCGCGGTAAAGATCCGCGGAAAATGGATGCGGATAGATATTCGTCAAGCAGAATGTTTATGCAATATTTTGGCTGGGATTCCATGTGCGTTCGACGCGCATCTCATCCGTCGCGGCGTGGCTGCCGCGATGCCTTCCCCTCAAGGGGGAGGCATCGCCAGAGGGCGATGCATGATTTCATCCGAGGCGGACCTTGCCCCCTCGGGCTTCCACGCGGCTCAAATATTTCAAAACCGTCGATCATTCGCGCCGCAAGTGGGAAGGCAAAAGGTGCGCAGCGGCACGAAAGCCCTCCCGATTTGGGAGGGCTTTGCGATACTTATATACGCCTATACTCCGGCGTGCGGCGCGCACAGGTACTGTGCACACGCGCTCACAAGCCCGCGCCGGCGAGGGGGACGGCGCGCTCCGTCTCGCCGACGGGGCGCACGGCGCAGCGGCCGGCCGTCAGGTCGCGCACCTGCGCGGCAAAGGCCTCGCCGGCTTCTTCCGGCAGCAGGGCGCAGAGCGTCACGGCGGCGGCATACTGCGTCTCCTGCACGACGCCGCCGAGCGCGGCAACGGCCGCGCGCACCGGCTCGTAGAGCGCGTAGGGCATGCTGACCTCGCACGCGAGCCAGCGGCGCACCACAGAGATCCCGGCGTCTGCAAGCGCATCGGCAGCGGCGGCGGTATATGCCCGCAGCAGACCGCCCGTGCCGAGCAGCACGCCGCCGAAATAGCGCGTGACGACGCAGACGGCATTCGTCACGCCTGCGCGGCGGAACACCTCCAGCATCGGGATGCCGGCCGTGCCCTGCGGCTCGCCGTCGTCGGAGTAGCGCTCCGTGCCGTCGCGCAGCAGGTAGCACCAGCAGTTGTGCCGCGCGTCGTGGTACTGCTTTTTGCAGGCGGCGATGATCTCGCGCGCCTCGTCCTCGGAGCTTACCGGCTGCACGAGACCGAGAAAGCGCGAGCGCTTTTCCACGTATTCCGACGCGCCGTTGCCTGTTGGGATGCGGTAGCTGTCCATGCTCAGCCCTCCTCGCTCTGGATGACGAACGGCTCGAGCCGCGGCCACTGCTCCGGGTGGATGATCACCTCGAGCGCGATGCCGTCGTCGCGGTAGTCGGTGCGCAGCACGGCGCAGTCGCGGTGCAGCGTCTCAAGCAGCGCGCCCTGCGCATACGGCAGCAGCAGCGTCACGTGGTGGTCGGCGCGGCCGAGAATCGCGCGCACGCGCTCGGTCAGCTCGTTCGTGCCCTCGCCGCTGCGCGCGGAGATGCAGGCAATGTTCTCCCCGTGCGGCAGGATGCCGAGATAGGCGTCGCACTTGTTGAACACGCGGATGCACGGCGTATGCGCCGCACCGAGCTGGTCGATGAGCCGGTCGACGACGTCGGCCTGCGTCTCCCACTCGGGGTTGGAGAGGTCGATCACGTGCAGGAGCACGTCGGCATACGTCAGCTCCTCGAGCGTGGCCTTGAACGCCTCGACCAGGTGCGTCGGCAGCTTGCGGATGAAGCCGACCGTGTCCGAGAGCAGCACCTCCTGCGCAGCGTCGACGCGCCAGCGGCGGGTGGTCGTGTCGAGCGTGTCGAACAGGCGGTCGTTGGCCGGGATGTCCGACCCCGTCAGGCAGTTGAGCAGTGTGGATTTTCCGGCGTTCGTGTAGCCGACGAGGGCCACGACCGGCAGAGCGTTTTTCTCGCGGCGGCGGCGCTGCGTGCGGCGGATCTTGCGCACGTCCTCGAGTTCGGCCTGCAGCTTCTGGATCTTGCGGCGGATGTGGCGGCGGTCGGTCTCAAGCTGCGTTTCGCCCGGGCCGCGCGTGCCGATCGGCGACGAGCCGCCGGAGGCCGTCTGCCGCACGAGGTGCGTCCACATACCGGTCAGGCGCGGCAGAAGGTACTGGTACTGCGCCAGCTCCACCTGCAGCTGGCCCTCGCGCGTCTGGGCGCGCTGGGCGAAGATGTCGAGGATCAGGCCCGAGCGGTCGAGCACGCGCACGCCGAGTTCCTCCTCTAGCACGCGCATCTGCGACGGGGAGAGCTCATTGTCAAACACCGCGAGGTCGCAGTCGTTGGCGACGATGCGTTCGCGCAGCTCCGCCACCTTGCCCTCGCCGAGGAAGGTGCGCGGGTCGGGCGTGGGCTTGTTCTGCAGCAGCGTCACGACGGGCTGGCCGCCGGCTGTCTCCACGAGCGCGGCCAGCTCGGCAAGGGAAATGTCCGTCGAGCGCTCGCGTTCGTCCATGTTCGCCGCGGCGAGACCAGCCAGCGCGGCGCGTTCGATCTTTTGTTCGGTAGATTGCATAGGGGTCATCCTTTGAAATGAATATTTATTGGATTTGCGGCCGGAAATGCCCGGCGCGGCGGGGCGCTTGTGTCACGGGTACGGTGTGTGTACGTCACGTGGCACCGTACCATACCGTACAGTACCGTACCGTACCACACCGTGTCTTACCCTGCAGCAGGAACACACGGCAAAGCATATCTTACCCTGTCTCTCTCAAAGAAAGCCAGGGGGAAAGAAAGCCGCTGTGGGAAACCGGCGAAAATGTGGAAAACTGTGTGGAAAGATTGCGGAAAACTAGAATTATGCAAAATCAGCAATTCTCGCTTGACAAGTAATGCAAAAGCATACTAGACTGGAAGTGGGGCAAACGACCGGCCTGCTCACGACGGGGGCAGCGGCTCGGTGCGCTTGTCAGCGTCCGGAAGTGCCGGCGCGGCGAAGCGCTGCACGCCCCAGATGCCGACGAGGATGGCGGCCGATGCCGCGGCGCTGACCCAGCCGAATGGCTCGTGCAGGAGGAGCACCCCGGCGAGCACGGACACGACGGTCGAGAAGTTGATGAGCGCTGCGGTGCGCGCGACGGGCAGCACCTCCAGCGCCCGGTTGAGCGCGAGGTAGGACAGCACCGAGGCCACGACGCTCAAAAACACGATGGCCAGCGCAAACGGCGCGTGCGTCATCGGCAGCACGACGGCGCTCAGGTCGTGCCGGTGCTCGAGCACGGACAGCACCCCGAACGCGGCGGCACCCATGCCGCAGGTGATGTACGTGCGCTCAAAGGCGGTGAAGCTGACGGAACAGGCGCGGCAGGCCACTATGTAGCCCGCGCCGGCAAAGACCGTGCCGAGCAGGATGAGAAAGCCGAGAAAGCTGCCCGCGCCGATGCCGGTGGCGTAGACGGCCAGCACGATCACCCCCGCGACGGAGAGGACCGAGAACACGACCTGCCGCCACGTGGCCTTTTCGTGCAGGAAGACCGCCCCGTAGACGAGCGAGCACAGCGGGATGAGCGCGACCATGACGCCGGAAAACGACGTGCTCGTGAGCTTGAGGCCATACTGCTCGCAGGGGAAGTAGAGCACGGGCTCGAACAGGCCCGCCAGCAGCACGGGCCAGAGCCTGCGGCCGTGCAGGCGGACGGGGAAGCGCCCCGTCAGGCGCAGCAGGTTCAGCAGCAGGAACGCCAGCGCGAAGCGCCAGAACAGCAGCACGAACGGCGTGCCGTAGTCCTGCGCGATGCGCGAGGCGAGGAACGTGAAGCCCCAGATGAAATACGTGAACGCGGCGAGCCAGAACGCGCCCGCCGCCGAGAGGGTGCGGTGCAAGGGGATCAGCCTTCTTTCTCGGTGGTGAAGGTGAGGTTGACCCCGTCGGAGCGGCAGACGATCGTGCCGTTAAGGTCCGTGCGGTAGACGGTCACGTCCGCGTCGCGCAGGCGGCTGAGCGTGTCGTCGTGCGGGTGGCCGTACTCATTGTCCGCGCCGCAGCTGATGACGGCGTACTTCGGCTGCGCCTCGTACAGCAGGCGGTAGCCCGTGGAGGTGCGGCTGCCGTGGTGGCCGGCCTTGATGACGTCGCAGCGGACGTCCTCGCCCGCGTCGAGCACGTCCGTCTCGCTCTCGTACTCGGCGTCGCCGGTGAAGAGGAAGGCGTTGCTGCCGTAGTCCACGCGCAGGATGAGGCTCTGGTTATTGACGTCGCTGTAGTGCTTTTGCGGGCCGAGGACGGTCACGGTCGCGCTGCCGAGGGAGAACGTGTCGCCCACGTTCGGCACGGTGATGGCGAGGTTTGCCGTTTCGGCCGCGCGCATGACGCGCTGGAACGCGCCGTTGCTGCTCGAGGTGACGGAGCTGTAGAGCGTGCGCACCGGGAAGGCCGCGATGACGGCCTTCATGCCGCCGCAGTGGTCGGCGTGCGCGTGCGTGCAGACGAGGTAGTCGATGGCCGTCACGCCGTGCTGCTTGAGGTAGGCCGTGATCTTGTTGGCCTGGTTGCCCTCGGCCGCGTCGATGAGCATGACCTGCCCGTCGCACTGCAGCAGCGTACAGTCGCCCTGGCCGACATCGAGATACGTCACGGTCAGCCCGTCGCCGGGCATGGCCGTCGCGGTGACGCCGGGCGCAGCCGTGGCGCTCGGGTCGGCGGCTGCGTGGTCGCGGCCGTAGCCGAACCACGTGGCGAGGACCGCGATGATGAGCGCGAGCACGATGGTGATCAGATGATTTTTGGCCTGCGAATTGCGGCCGCGAGTGGGTTGGGCCATGGGTCACATCTCCTGTTTGATGATAAAAGCGTGGGGGTGTCTGCACCCCCTCCGTCACGGCGCAAAGCGCCGCGCCACCTCCCCTTACACAGGGGAGGCCAGGACTGCGCGCACCTGCGGCGGCGTGCGTTGTGCTCTGGCTGTATACCAGCTACCCTCCACGCTCAATCAGTGCGTTTTCCCCGTTGCGCAGGGCGGGGAACGCAAAAATGTCTGCGTAAGCGAATACGCAGACATTTTCTCATATCCCAGGTGAAATTGCAACCCCGCGGCTGTCCGCTGCATGGGACAGTGCGGGGGCTTCCGGCCGGGTTTTTATCCGTTTTCGCGCCAGAGTTTTACCGCGCGGATGCGCGCGTGGGCGCGCGCGCGGGCCGCCTCGGCCGTGGAGACGTTCATCTCCATGCCGCGCACCTCCAGATCCGACTCGGCCCGGCGCAGCGCCGCCTCGGCGCGGGGCAGGTCAATGTCCGGTGCG
>ERZ773192.3577-NODE-3577-length-11418-cov-4.735193_pt1 | contig 11418 bp, 11 predicted proteins | sample MGYA00581010_ERZ773192 | MGnify/ENA primary metagenome ERZ773192 (study PRJEB29015, sample SAMEA2737741) | human gut metagenome | biome: human gut; feature: human-associated habitat; material: faeces | place: China | collected 2012 ...
TTCGTCGGCTTTCATCGCATTCGGCGCACTCTACCCATTTTCCCTTTTCAAACCGATTTTTAGAGGTTCCCGTGATTTATTCTGCGCATTTGCTGATACATATTATAGCACGGTCAAAAAGGAAAACTGCGCCCATAAAGGCGCAGTTAGTTTTTTATTTCCTGCTCAGTCAACGAACTCAACTGTGAACCTGGGATTCTCTGCCTCGGTGTCGGTCAGCACTCTGCGGAGCGCGGCGGCTTCCTTCGCGCCTACGGCTTCCTCGAGCCTGGAATTATTCAGTATTTTCACGTGGGCGTCGAACTTATTTATCTCACAGAGGTAATCGTGCAGCGAATCCAGGGTCTCGCCGTAGCACTCCGCGAAATCGAACGCGGCAATGAATCTGTCGTGGATAGTGTACATGCTGTCGATGGAGGCAGCGTCGATGATAAGTGTTTTCATGGTTTATTCCTCTCCGTATAATAATGTGAAGCTCGCGTAGTGGTCGCCAGTGTAGTATATCAGCCCGTCCGATGAGAATATTATCCGCTCCGCGCCACGGCTGGAGGCTCCCAGCGTGTTTACGTCGCACTCGGTATAGCTGTGACCCTCCGGCAGCAGACCCTCGTAATTCCCGAACCGGTCGCCGCCTATGCACATGCCCGGCGCGTATGGCTCCAGGGAACCCCCGCCCCAGCCAAGCTCCCGCGCCTGCTTCTTCGTGATGAAGTTCTGCGGCAGCTTCCCGTAGGTGTGGATATACAGCGCGACGTCCTCCTTGGTGGTGTAGCTGCCGTCCTCGGCGATGGAGCTTTCCGTCGGCGCGTCAGGCTGTACGGACTCCTCATCGGTCTGCGGGAAGCCCTCCTGCCCCTTGCCGGAGGTCAGCGGAACGTCAGGGCGCTCAGGCTCTGCGGACTGCTTCTCCGGCTCCTGGGTCTGAAAGAACTCCCGCGTTACCGGGGAGCTTTCCTCTGCGGTCTGTATTATCTCGCCGACTATCTGCGACAGCTCCGGGAATACCCCGGAAGCCGTATCGGCGGAGCATGCCGTCAGCGACAGCGCCGCCGCCAGAGCCAGGATAAGGCAAGACAGACATTTAAGGCGGGTCAGCTTTTTCATAAATGGTTCCCCTTTTCCGAACATAATATAACTTATTATAACATATTCTGCGCGGATTGTAAAGTACTATTTACCGCGCCGCACAGGTATAAACGACCCGGAATACTTACGGAAGCACTGATTAAATCACGCCTGACGGCTTGGCACGCATTTTGCTTGCATCTTTTCCGTTATATTGCACAATTCGTCCTAGCAAGGCGACAGCCTTGCGTCGTCCTTATTGTACAATCTGACGGAAAATCTGCGGCGCAATCTGCGCACCAGATTTAATCAGCACTTCCTTACATATACTGGCGGGAATTCCTTATCTTCTCTTGCAAAATACCCAGTAATATGATATAATACATAGCTGTTCGGAATGGAGGCACTACACGACATGGAAAATAACAAGGGCATTATAACGAGGTCGTTCAAGGCGGCGTTTCCCTGCACTATACCGATACTTGCGGGGTTCCTGTTTCTGGGAATGGCTTACGGTATCTACATGAACGTTTCCGGGTTCAGCTTTGTTTACCCGATGATAATGGCGGCGGTGATTTTCGGCGGCAGTCTGGAGTTCCTCGCGGCGCAGATGCTGCTTTCGCCGTTCGCGCCGCTCCAGGTGCTGATGGTGTCGCTGATGATACAGGCGCGGCACCTGTTCTACGGAATTTCCATGCTGGACAAGTTCAAGGACATGGGCTGGAAGAAATTCTACCTCATCTACGGCATGTGCGACGAAACGTTCAGCATAAACTGCACCGCTGAGATCCCCAAGGACTGCGACCGCGGCTGGTTCTACTTCTTCGTAACGCTGCTCAACCAGCTCTACTGGGTCGGCGGAGCCACACTGGGAGGTCTGCTCGGAAATCTCATCACCTTCGACACGAAGGGTCTGGATTTCGTGATGACAGCAATGTTCATCGTGATATTCCTGGAGCAGTGGCTCAAGGAGAAGCACCATTTCAGCGAATGGGCGGGTCTGGCGAGCAGCGCTGCCTGCCTGCTGATATTCGGCAAGGATAACTTCATGATACCCGCGATGATATGCATACTGCTGCTTCTCACCGCGTTCAGGAAGCCCGTCGGGCGGAAGGCAGGTGAGGAAAAGTGACCATCGCCGAACAGATAATCACCATCGCGATGTGCACCCTCGGGACGATGGCAATGCGTTTCCTGCCGTTCCTGGTGTTCCGGCAGGACAAGCCTACCCCGAAATACATACAGTACCTCGGGAAGGTGCTCCCCGGCGCAATTTTCGGAATGCTCATCGTCTACTGCCTGCGCAGCGTTTCCGTGACGGAGTATAGCTGGGGTCTTCCTGAGCTTATCGCAGGAGCCGCCACGGTCGGAATTCACCTGTGGAAGCGCAGCATGCTGCTGTCCATCGCCGCCGGGACGGTTATCTACATGCTGTTGGTGCAGTTCGTGTTTGTATAATGTGAACCTCTATGCAGCCCCGGCTTTTATATAGTATCTACAAAAATCGCCAGATTGTCGAAAAATGTGTGGAAATCCGCTTGATTTACCATGATTTTTGTGGTATTATTAATTAAAGAAAATTACATCACGGCAGAGCATTTTCTATAAATGTTCAAATGTTCGGCTCGCGGTGTGATATGCAGCACCGTATGATCCGGATGACACCTGCGCGGCGCAGCAAAATGACAGGGAGGGTTTTCTATGAAATCTATCGGTATGAGGATACTGGTAAGCTGTATCCTTACAGTTGCAATTTCGCTGTTCACGCTTGGCGGATTTGCCTGCATCATGATCTACAACAGTACCGTAAATCTGGTATACAGCAGCATGACCGCTTCGGCGCAGGTCGCGGCGGATCGCGTATACTGGGAGGTGCGTTCCTATGCCAACATTGCAAGGGAGCTTGGCGCAATGCCCCGGATCTCAGACTCGTCGACCACCGACAGCGAACTCAGCGAAATAGTTCAGCAGACCATCGAGAATCACAAACTGCAGAGCTGCAACATCATCAAGTCTAACGGGGACTGCCTCGACGGCAACAACTATTCCGACCGCGAGTACTTCCAGAACGCGATGAAAGGAAATGTCACCGTAACCACTCCTACCGTTTCCAGACTGACCGGCGAACTGATGATCATAATCGCGGCTCCTATCTGGAAAAACGGCATTTCCGGCGGCGAAACAGCGGGCTGCGTTATCATCGTTCCTGATTCCGAATTTCTCAACGACATCGTGAGAAGTATAAAGCTCAGCGAAAACTGCGGAGCCTACATAATCGACAAGGACGGCAACACCATCGCCGACCCCGACAGCGATCTTGTAAAGCGCGGCGAGAACATCGAACAGCTCGCGGCTGCGGACACCTCCGGTCAGGCCGGATACAAGACGCTTGTAAAGGCGCACGAGAGCATGCGTGCAGGCGAATCCGGCATTGCGCGGTACACGCTGAACGGCGTAAGCAAGTTCCTTTCCTATGCCCCGATCCCGGATTTAAACGGCTGGTCGCTTGCAGTTTACGCTCCCACCGGCGACTTTATGGACTCTACATCCCGCGCTATTGTGATGACCGTGATCCTTCTTATTGCTGCATGCGTCGTTTCAGCGTTCATCTCAGTTTGCCTCGGCAAGAAGATAGGTTCCTCCGTAAAAGTATGCACCGAGCGTATCGAGAAGCTCGCCGTGGGAGACCTCACAAGCCCGGTTCCCGAGGTTCATTCCAAGGACGAGACCGGACGTCTCTCCGAGGCGACAAAGACGGTCGTCAGCAACCTCAACAACATTATCAGCGATATCGGGCGCATTCTCGAGTCAATGTCCACCGGCAACCTGAACGTACATACTGCTGAGAATGAAAAGTTCTATGTCGGCGACTGCCAGAAGCTGCTCCATTATGTCCGCGACATCAACCACAAGCTCAGCGCAACCATGTCCGAGATAAGCACCGCCGCCGACCAGGTTGCGGCAGGCTCCGAACAGGTTTCCTCAGGCGCGCAGGCGCTGTCACAGGGCGCTACCGAACAGGCTTCCTCCGTTGAGGAGCTGGCTGCGACCATCAACGTGGTATCCGAAATGATACACGAAAATTCCAAGGACGCAGAAGATGCAAGCAAATGCACAAAGGAAGCCGCCGAGAAGCTCGGCGACACCTCTGCGAAGATGGAGAACCTCATCAGCGCAATGGAGGAGATCAAGAATTCCTCCGCAGAGACAAAGAACATTATCAAGACCATCGAGGACATCGCGTTCCAGACGAATATACTCGCGCTGAACGCAGCGATAGAAGCCGCGCGTGCGGGTGAAGCCGGAAAGGGCTTCGCGGTCGTGGCTGACGAGGTGCGCAACCTTGCCGCCAAGTCCGGCGAGGCTGCACAGAACACCACGAACATGATCGAAGGCACCGTTTCCGCAATTGAGAACGGCAGCGCCATCGTGAACGAAGCTGCCGCGATGATGACGGCGGTTGTAGAATCCTCTGCAAAGGTCGAGGAGATCAACAACAAGATCTCCGATTCCACAAAGGAGGCTGCGGATTCCATCAAGCAGATTTCCATAGGAATCGATCAGATCTCCAACGTAGTCCAGACGAACTCCGCGACTGCGGAGGAATCCGCTGCGGCTTCCGAGGAGCTTTCGGCGCAGGCTGCAACGATGAAGGGCCTTATAGGGAACTTCACGCTGCGTGATTCTGACGCCTCTGCCAACCTCTGATAGTTCAACAAATTAAGATCCCGCAGCCGTATGGCTGCGGGATTTTTTCATATTACGGTTATCTCCCAGAGTATCAGGGAACCGTCCATGCCGCTCATATCCACGGCGCAGTACTTTACGTTCCCATCGGCGTCGGTGAAGGAGATCCCATTGTTCGGGATATCTCCCAGGAAAACCAGATCCGCTTCCAGCGGGCGCTCCGGCGTAAGCTCGGGCTGCGAGTACAGCTCCTCGGCGGAGAACGTGAAGATCCCGTTCTCGTCGATGTCCTGCATTGCTATCGACAGCAGCCTGAAGTCGCTGACCGTGCTTTCTGCGGAGAATACCACCTTTACGGCTGATTCGCTGACCTCGGTTCCGTCGGTCTGACTGAATGTGTCGTGCTCACCAAGCTCCGGCACGTCCTCAAGGTACTGCGCCTTTACCGGAAGGCTCTCAGCCGTTCCGGTTCCGGGAAGCTCCCCGGTCGGCATGGTTTCCGGAGGCTCCGCGGTATTTACAGGCTCGGTGCTCGGCGGTTCGGCGGTGGCTTCCGCCTGTGCGGAGCTTTCCGGCGTGGACTCCTTCGGCGCAGTTACGGACTGCTCGGACTGGCTGGTTTGGCTGGTTTGGCTGATTTGGCTGGACTGGCTCGGCTGGCTCCCTGGCGGTGTGACGTTCCCGGTGCAGCCTGTCATCAGAAGCAGCGCAGATAGTATCGCGATTCTTTTTTTCATATATCACCCTCCTTTGGTCTTTCTATTATACCCGCTTTTCCTGAAAAAGTCAATCCTTATTTCAGAGCGTCAGAATTTCTGAATTTTTCACATTTAGGTGTTGACATAACCCCTAAAAAAGTGTAAAATAAAAATGTATGCGTTAATTGTATTCCGGGAAGGCTCCCGGGCTTGAAAGGATAGATAAAATGGCATTCTTCGATTATTCACCGGAACTGGTGGAAGCAGGAAAAAAGGCAATGGAGCTGTGCGCTCCGCAGTTTGCCGAGTTCGACCGCATGGCGGAATACAACGGCGAGCGCGTTTTAAAGGCGTTCATCGACAACAGGATAAGCGATATCCACATGAAGGGGACTAACGGCTACGGCTACGGCGACGACGGCAGGGACAAGCTGGACGCGGTCTTCGCGCAGATACTCGGCGCCGAGGACGCCCTGGTGCGCCACAATTTCGTGAACGGCACCCACGCGATAACCACCGCGCTGTTCGGTATCCTCCGCCCCGGGGACGAGCTGCTTTCCGTCACCGGCGACCCCTACGACACCATGCAGGGCGTAATTTCCGGCGATGGGATAGGTTCACTGAAGGATTTCGGCGTGAAGTTCGGCAAGGTAGACCTCATGCCGGACGGCACCCCGGACTACGACGGCATAAAGCGCCGCGCGGGAACCTGCAGGATGGCTTATATCCAGCGCTCCAGGGGATATTCCCTGCGCCCGTCGCTGAGCATTGAGGTCATCGCGAAGATATGCGAGGCAGTCCGCAGCGTTAATCCGGACTGCGTGATATTCACCGACAACTGCTACGGCGAGCTGGTCGAGGAAAAGGAGCCGGTTTCAGTCGGCGCTGACCTCATCGCGGGCAGCCTTATCAAGAATCTCGGCGGCGGAATCGCGGAGACCGGCGGCTACATCGCGGGCAGGGCAGACCTCGTGGAGCTGTGCGCGTTCAGGCTGACCACTCCGGGCACTGGCAAGGAGGTCGGCGCGAGCCTGAATCAGCTCCGAGGAATGTACCTTGGAATATTCCACGCGCCGGAAGCGGTCTGCGCGGCGCTCAGGACTGCGGCGTTTGCGGCGGCTCTGGCGGAGCTTCTCGGCTTCGAGGCGTTCCCGAAGTACAGCGAGAAGCGCACCGACATCATCGAGGCGCTGAAGCTCGGCGGCGAGAAGCAGCTCATCGCGTTCTGCCAGGGCATTCAGGCAGGCTCCCCGGTGGACAGCTTCGCTTCCCCGGAGCCGTGGGACATGCCGGGCTACGACAGCCAGGTCATAATGGCGGCTGGAGCCTTTACGATGGGCGCTTCCATCGAGCTTTCAGCGGACGCTCCGCTGCGTGAGCCTTTTGCAGTGTGGCTCCAGGGCGGGCTTACGTTCCCGACGGGAAAGGCGGGTATCATGCACGCGGCGCAGTACATGCTGGACAAGGGTCTGGCGCACATCTGACAGCAGTAGGGTTCAACAGGTCGAAAGGACAGTAACATGATAAAGAGCATGACAGGCTTCGGCAGAGGTCATCAGGTACTTAACGGCAGGGATATCACCGTAGAGATACGCGCGGTGAATCATCGGTATTACGAGTTCAGCTCGCGGCTCCCGCGCAGCCTGGGCTACATCGAGGAGAAGCTCAAGAGCCTGCTCCAGGGCAGGATAAACCGCGGCAAGGTGGAGATATCCGTGCTGGTGAACAACGTTGAGGCCGCGGACGAGAAGATAACTATAAATAAGGAAATAGTAAAGGAATACGTTGACGCGCTGCGCTCCGTTAAGGAGGAGTATTCGCTGAACGACGGCCTTTCGCTGTCGGATATCCTGCGTATCCCGGACGCGTTCACCGTAGTAAAGACCGAGACCGACGAGGAGCAGCTCTGGGCTGACGTGAAGTCGGCGGCGGAGGAGGCTCTGGAGCACTTCATCGCGATGCGTGAAGCCGAGGGCGAGCGCATGAAGCGGGACGTAATGTCGCGCCTGGATAAAATCGAGGAGTGGGTCGGCGTAGTAGAAACGCGCTCCCCGCAGGTGGTGGAGGACTACCGCAGGCGGCTCTACGACAAGATGTGCGAGGTGCTGAGCTCCACGAACATCGACGAAAACCGCATACTCATGGAAGCGGGGATATTCTCCGAAAAGACCGCCGTGGACGAGGAAACGGTACGCCTGCGCAGCCACATCGCGCAGTTCCGCACAATGCTGGAATCCGGCGAGCCTGTGGGCAGGAAGCTTGACTTCCTGGTGCAGGAGATGAACCGCGAGACCAACACCATAGGCTCCAAGGTGCAGGACATCGAGGTAACGCGCATAGTCGTCGACCAGAAGAGCGAGATAGAAAAGATACGCGAGCAGATTCAGAACATCGAATGATACAGACCCCGGGAGGCTCGGCTTCCCGGGGTTTTCCGTACTATTCAGCGGGTGCGGCGCAAACTTGACAAAAACAGCGCGTTGAGCTATAATAGATTCATATTATAAAAAAATGCCGCGTTCTACGGCTGTATCAAGGGATACGCAATGGGAAAGGAATAAAAAATGCCAGTAAAAATAGCCGACGGACTGCCCGCGCAGTCGATACTTGAAAACGAGCATATATTCATCATGACGGAGCACCGCGCGCTCCACCAGGACATACGTCCGCTGAAGATAGGCATACTGAACCTCATGCCGACCAAGGTCGCGACTGAGACGCAGATACTCCGCAGTCTGTCTAATACTCCGCTGCAAATCGAGGTGACTCTCGTGCAGACCTCGACCTACACCAGCAAGAACACCTCACATGAGCACCTGCTGAACTTCTACAAGACCTTCGACGAGATAAAGGACATGAACTTTGACGGGTTCATAATCACCGGCGCTCCGGTGGAGACCATGGACTTTGAGCAGGTGGATTACTGGCCGGAGCTGTGCGAGATCATGGATTTCAGCGAGACGAACGTCTATTCCACCCTGCATGTCTGCTGGGGCGCTCAGGCGGGCCTGTACTACCACTACGGCATCCGCAAGGAGCTGCTGCCTGCCAAGATGTTCGGCGTGTTCGAGCACCGGGTCATCCGGCCCTCCAACCCGCTGGTGCGCGGCTTTGATGAGGTGTTCTATGCCCCCCACAGCCGCCACACCGCCATGAGCCGGGAGGATATCGACCACTGCAGTGCGCTGCGCATCCTTGCCGAGAGCGATGAGGCAGGGCCTTTCCTGATGAGCACCGAGAATGGCCGTCAGATCTTTGTCATCGGCCATCCGGAGTACGACAAATACACGCTGGATGCGGAGTATAAGCGGGATGTTGCCAAGGGTCTGCCCATTGCAGTGCCCAAAAACTACTACCCCAACGATGATCCCAGCCAGCCGCCGCTCTTCCGCTGGCGCGCGCACGCCCATCTGCTGTATGAAAACTGGCTGAACTACTACGTCTACCAGAACACCCCCTATGATTTGGGAGAGATGCAACGCGTGAAGCACTCTGAGGGGTGAACCCGCTCAGCCGCCTGCGGCAGCTCCCCCATGGGGAAGCCGGGTTTACGCACGACTGTTTTTCTGCCTTTCGGATCAGGAGGGGCAGCATTGTAAAGCAAGGACGGAGAGGTTTTTATGGGAATCGATAAGAATGAATGGGGCTTCCGGGTGGGGCATCTGCCCCACGGGGAGCGCAATAAGATCAGTGATGTGCCGGGCGTGACAGTGGGCCATTGCACACTGGCGGATGGCGACATCCAGACCGGTGTGACCGCGCTGCTGCCTCACCCCGGGGATGTGTTCCATGACAAGGTGCTGGCGGCCTGCCATGTCATCAACGGCTTCGGCAAGACCACCGGCCTTGTCCAGATCGATGAGCTGGGCACGCTGGAGACCCCCATCCTGTTTACCAACACCCTGAGTGTGGGTACCGTGGAGACGGCGCTGGTCAAATATATGCTGGAGCGCAACCCCGATATCTGCGAGACCACCGGCAGTGTGAACCCGGTCGTCTGCGAGTGCAACGACAGCGGCCTGAACGATATCCGGGGCCTGCATGTCACCGAGGCACATGTGGCTGCCGCTCTGGCAGACTGTAAAGCTGATTTCGCCGAGGGTGCAGTGGGTGCCGGACGCGGAATGCGCTGCCACGGGCTGAAAGGCGGCATCGGTTCTGCCTCCCGGCTGGTGGAGCTGGACGGTAAGTCCTACACCATCGGGGCACTGGTGCTCTCCAATCATGCCACCTTCGATGACCTCATCGTGGCGGGCACACCCATCCACGAACTGTTGGAAGCCCGCATCCCGCCCCATGAGGACAAGGGCTCCATCATCACGGTGCTGGCAACGGATATCCCCCTGAGCGAGCGCCAGCTGCGGCGGCTCTGCCACCGGGCGCTGGTGGGGCTTTCCCGCACCGGCAGTGCCTGCGGCAACGGCTCGGGTGAGATCGTTCTGGCCTTTACCACGGCCAACCGGATGCCGCATTACTCGGACAAAGCTCTCCTGCCCATGGAGATGCTCCACGATGATGCCATCAACCCGCTGTTCCGGGCAGTGGCTGAGTGTGTGGAGGAAAGCGTCCTGAGCAGCCTGCTCCACGCCGAGACCGTCACCGGCTACCATGGCCGGACGGTGCAGTGCCTTTCCGACCTGTTGAAAAAATAATGTGAAAAAACAAGCCTTTCCGTGTGGTGCACCTCAGTGTGACACCAATGGAAAGGCTTGTTTTTCTTTATCTCTGCACCAGCGTGATGAATGCTTTCATCTGGGGGGTGAGCCATTTATCCCTGTGGTAGAACAGCTGCCGCCGCATCTCCACGCGGCAGGCGGGGACATTCAGGCGAGCCAGCGTTCCGGCGGCAAGGGCATTCTGTACGATGTACTCGGGCAGGAAGGAGAGCCCCATGCCGTGCTCGACCATCTGGCAGAGCAGGGAAGCGCTGCCCAGTTCGAGGAAGGGCTTGATGGCCAGCCCCTGCGCTGCCATGCACTGGTCGAGGGCATCGCGGTAGCTCATGCCCCGCTCAGTCAGCAGGAACTCCTGCCCGGCCAGTTCCTGAAGCGTGACTTCCGCCTGCCCGGCCAATGGGTGCCCGGCGGGGGCCACCACGCAGATTGGCTCCGGCTCATCCACGGCCAGCACAAAGCTGGGTTGCAGCAGCGGCTTGTCCAGCGTGTAAGCCAGGTCGATCTGATTGGAACCCAGCATCTGGAGCATCTCATCGTCGGTGGCGGTGCGGAGCACCAGCTCCACCTGCGGGCAGAGGGCGTGATACCGCTGCAGCAGGTCGGGCAGAAAGGTGCTGCAGACCGAATCCGCCAGTGCCACCCGCAGGGTGCCGCTGACCTGCCGGGCAGGCTGCAGGGCCGCTTTGGCCTGCTCGGCTGTGGCCAGCAGGGAGCGGGCATAGGTCAGAAAGGTCTGCCCGGCATCGGTCAGGCGGACCGTTTTGCCCACCCGGTCGAAGAGCGGCGTTTCCAATTCGGCTTCCAGCTGGGCCACCTGCGCGGAGACTGCCGACTGGGAATACCCCAGCTCCCGTGCCGCACGGGAAAAGCTGTGCAGCTCCGCAATATGCAAAAAGGTGTTGATGGTACGCAGTTCCACGGCGGTACCTCTCAGCGGCGGGTGATGCCGGTCACGGTCAAAACAGCACCATCTACGACAAAATGGACTTCCAATCCCGAAAATTCCATTCCGTATACCCGCTCCGGGTCGTGCTGGTAGGAGGGACGGGGGTCGTTTTCCAGCACGCCCCGCAGGCCGTCCCGCTCGGCGGCGGGCACGGTCTCCCACAGCTCCGGCGGGCATTCGACCCGCAGCCTGTGCGTCTGGGTTTGGGCCGTGAAGCCTGCCGCCGCGTCCGGGTGACAGTCGGCGTAGGGGATGTAGGGCTTGATGTCGTAGATGGGGGTGCCGTCCATCAGGTCTGCGCCCCGCACGATGAGCACCGGGCCCACCTCGGGGCGGTGCTCGATGG
>ERZ773192.3579-NODE-3579-length-11414-cov-3.672066_pt1 | contig 11414 bp, 9 predicted proteins | sample MGYA00581010_ERZ773192 | MGnify/ENA primary metagenome ERZ773192 (study PRJEB29015, sample SAMEA2737741) | human gut metagenome | biome: human gut; feature: human-associated habitat; material: faeces | place: China | collected 2012 ...
AGCTTTGTGCCTGTCAGGTTGTAGTTGATCTTCTTGCCCTCGTTTTTCTCGATGATCTTCATGCTCTTATCCTCCTTACTCGGTGGGTGCCGGGTCGGTCATGCCGCCCGTCACTCTGATTTGCACTTTCACGGTGGTGGCGCTGCCGTCATGTACCAACTTAAAGCCGTTGCGGGCACGATCAGTCACCCGGATATTGCCCAGCCTGCCGCCGCTGTACGCCAGCACTGTTACCTCCACGCCGTAATTGGTGCTTTCGCGCAGCTGCGCAAGGGCAATGGTGGTGGGTGTGTTGTTAAACGGCCACTTGCTGCCGGTCTGCGCCAGCGTGGCCGCGTGCAGCTCGTCGGCGTAGTTGTAACCGTCCTGCACCGCCTTAAACGCCGCACGGATCGCAATTTCCGTCTTTCCGTATCCGACGTCGCCGCAGATCAGACGATCCATAATCTTCGTGCTCTCCATGTCGGCCTTGGTCGCCGCAATGGCAAGATCCTGGTCTTCCGTCTCCTCAAACGGGAACATCTCCTCGAACTCCTTCTGCCACACGGTGTCCGTTCCAAACGCAAATCCCTGTTCATTCTGGCGCACCGCGTATAGCTTCACGAGGTCTTCGGCGATCTCCTTGACCGCTCCCCTGACCCTCGACTTGGTCTTGTTCCACTCCTGTCCGCCAAGCTTGTTTAACTTCGGCTTTTTCGCCCCCGCACCCGCATATTTCTGGATCTGCTCCAGCTGCGTCGCCAGAATGTAGAGATTGCCCCCTCCGGCATACTCGATCTTGATGTAATCCTTCTCGGTCTTATCCACCTCGATCTTCTCAATGCCGCGGTAGATGCCCAGTCCATGGCTCTCATGCACCACGTAGTCACCGATGTTCAGATCCGTAAAGCTTGCAATCTTCTCTCCCTCATAGATGCGCTTGCGCTTCTTTTTCTTCTTCTCGCCGCCGAAAATATCGCTCTCGGAGATCACAACAAACTTCAGCATCGGATACTCATATCCTTTTTTTATCTTGCCGTAACCCGTCATGATCTCGCCGGGCTTTACCTCGTGATCGTAGTCTTCCGAATAAAAAGCGTTCAGCCCCTCCGCCATCAGATCATCCGCCAGACGCTTCGCACGCGTTCTCGATCCAGACAACAGGATCACCTGATATCCGTTCTTTTTGTAGCGCTCCAGATCCTTTACCAGAAGTTCAAAGCTGTTGTTGTACGGATTGACCGTCTTAGACTGGATATTCAGATGTGTCCCGATCTCCAGATGCGGATTCTTAAGGTCGAGTGCCACCAGCGAGATGCATCTGCGCCCCGCAAGTTTTCCAAGAATCTCCTTGCAGGTAAAAAGTTCCCGCATCTGTCCCGGCAGTAGATACCCTTTTTCCAGGCGCTGCTTCATGCTCTCCGAAAATTCGGTCTCCGTCGCCATTCCTCTCTCAATGCTCCGCGGTGTCTCATCCAGAAACACCAGCGTATCCTGTTTTCCAAAATAATCGAGCAAAGAGACTCGTTCCTCGCAAAAATAGGACAGGTAGGCGTCCAGCCCGGCAGAGAGCCCCAGCTCCCCGGCTTCCTCCGCCACCTGGTCCGCCGCAGACTTGACGCGGTACGCCTCCTCGGTCTTCATCTCCCCGCGGAGCTTTTCCGAAACCTGCTTTGCTTCCGTTAGAATGCGCGCAATACCGGCGTCACGCTCCTCTTTGGTCAGCACCAGTTCGCATGCCGGATAGATGTGGACCTCATCCAGATTCTCGATCGACCGCTGGCTTTCCGCATCGAATGAGCGGATTGAATCGACCTCATCATCCCACAGTTCAATCCGGAACGGATTCTCCTCCGTCAGCGGGAAAATGTCAATGATTCCGCCGCGCACGGAGAATTCACCGCTTGTCTGCACCTGATAATTCTTCTCGTAGCCCAGTTCCGCCAGGTGCCTTGTAAACTGCTCCAGATCAATCACATCCCCGACCGCCACTTTCCGCACCGCACTGATAAACTGATCCGGCGACGGCATCGGATTCATCAGTCCGTCAAACGTCGTTACAATCGTGCACGAGCGCTCTTCCGCCATCATCTTGAGGGCATTGATACGCTCCGCTGTCAGCACATTTCCCCGGATATCCGACTGGTAGAACAGAATATCCTTTGCCGGATAATAGGCAACGTTCGGATCAAAAAAGCGGTATTCCTCCGCCAGTTCCTTCGCTTTTTGTTCCTGAAACGTAACAATGATTCTGTTTCCAGAACCATTGCCAATGCTGTACATCATATGTGGTTTAGCTGCATCGATACAGCCGGAAATCTGAATGACGCCGGATAGCTTCGGCAGTGCCGCTTCCAGGTCTTCAAATTCTTTCAGCCCCTGCATGGGCTGTGTGAATGTCTTCATGACTGACTCTCCCGCTTTTTCCCATTAAAATCATTCATTGCCTGATCAATCTCATCCTCCAGGATCATCTCCGCAGCCTTCACGGATTCCTTCACCGCTTCCTCAAATGCCGCGCGGTCTTCCTCACTCATGCGTCCGAGCACATGATCCGCCAGATCCCATCCCGCCGGTTTTTCGCCGACGCCCACCTTAATCCGCTTAAAGTTCTCCGTCCCGGTCATTGCAATAATATTCTTGATTCCATTATGCCCGCCGGCGCTCCCTTTTTTGCGGATACGGATGTTCCCCGGCGCCAGGCTGATGTCGTCAAAAATGACGAGAAGCTCCTCCTCGGGATCGATCTTATAATAATGTAGAAGTTCCGCCACGCTCTCGCCGCTTAAGTTCATAAATGTCTGCGGTTTTGCCAGAATCACCTTCTGTCCGCCGATCATCCCTTTGCCGAAAAGCGCCTTGTGTCCACTTTCGCTGATACTGATATTATATTTTTCCGCAAGGGCATCCATGACATCAAATCCCGCATTATGGCGTGTATGCTCATACTGCCTGCCCGGATTCCCCAGACCTACGATCAAGAACATCGCTATCTCCTATTCTTTGCTTTGTTGCCTGCGATTCTCCGCCGGATCACGACTGCTGCAGCCGCAAGCTGCTCCTGATCGTTGACCCCTGTGATATCCTCCGGGTCATCCAGCGCATACGCATCCACCTTCAGTCCCTTTTCCTTAATAATTGTGAGCGTATCCGGCAGATAGTATTCACCCTGCGCATTATTCGGCAAAATCAGATCCAGCGCCTCACGCAGCTCCTTCGTATCAAAAATATACATACCTGAGTTGATCTCGTGGGATGCCAGTTCCGCTTCCGTCGCATCCTTGTGCTCCACGCTCTTCACAAAATTGCCGTCTGCGTCGCGGATAATTCTGCCGTATCCGGTCGGATCCTCGACCATCGCTGAGAGCACTGTCACTGTATTTCCACTCGCAATGTGATGCTCCCTTAATTTCTTTAAGGTCTCTGCCGTGATAAGAGGGGTATCTCCAAACAGAATCAGTGTCTGTCCTTCCTCCCCGAGAAAGTCCTTTGCACACCGCACCGCATGACCGGTCCCCAGCTGCTGCTCCTGTAATACAAACTTTACGTCCTTGTGCGAAATGCTCTCCCGCACGATCTCGTATTTGTAGCCGACCACAAGGCAGATCTCACCGGCGCCGGCTCCCTCTGCCGCCTCAATCGCATAATCTACCAGACATTTTCCCTCTATGGTATGAACCACCTTCGGCAGATCCGACTTCATTCGTGTCCCTTTTCCCGCTGCAAGTATCACTGCTTTTAACTGACTCATCATACTCCTCCTGCCATCTATTGTAATTGACGATTCCTGCTGTCTTTTGTTTGATCTTGTCACAGTTCACGTTTCATTTTACCTTAGTTTGCGGATTTTACAAGAGTTTTCTGCACCACTGCCTGATCCCTGCGCGTATAAACGAATGCGCACAGGCTTTACCTTCCCGTAAAACCTGTGCGCATTTATTTTCCTGGGTAAGCTGCCATCCGGCTTTCTCCCGGTATTATTCCTCAGCAGCCATTGTCTCCTGGTATTTCTGAAGGATCAGAGTCTGTATCCGCTCTCTTGTGTCCGAATTGATCGGATGAGCGATGTCGCGGTATTCCCCGTCCGCGGCCTTTCTGCTCGGCATTGCAATGAACAATCCCTTGTCTCCCTCGATCACCTTGATGTCGTGTACCACGAACTCTTCATCGATGGTGATGGACACCACCGCTTTCATCTTGCCTTCCTTCTCGACTTTTCTGATTCTCACGTCCGTAATCTGCATAGATTCTGTCCCCCTTTAGTCCCTTCTCTACAGTACATACCTTTCGTTGTTCTCGGATACAATCCTAATACCGTTGTCGCCGCAGTAATAGGTGTTCGCCTTGAGTGTATCACGGCTCTCGACAATGCAGTTCTCAATATGTGTATTGTCGCCGATATAAACATCATTCAGAATGATGGAATTCTTAATCACACAATTCTTCCCGACAAATACCTTCTTGAACAGGATCGAATTCTCCACCTTGCTGTTGACGATGCATCCGCTGGCGATTAAGCTGTTGCGCACATCGGAACCGATATTGTATTTTGCAGGCGGGAGATCATCCACTTTGGAGTAAATCTTCGGCTCATCATGGAAAAAGTATTTCCGCACCTCCGGTTTTAAGAAATCCATGTTCGTCTGATAGTAGGATTCTACGGTCGCAATATTGCTCCAGTATTCCTTCATCTTATAACCATAGATCTGTTTCATATTCTTATAGCGGATCAGAATATCCGTCACAAAATCCCAGCGTTCTTCCGCTGCGCTGCGCTCTAGCATCTCAATGAGCTGTCTTCTGCGCACGATATAGATTCCGGTCGATACCGTGTTCGACTTGGATACCATCGGTTTTTCCTCGAACTCTACAATCTTGGAATCTTCATTCATCCGGACCACGCCGTATCTGCTGACATCCTCTCCCGGCGCCATATCCTTGCATACCACCGTAATGTCTGCCTTCTTCTCAATGTGGTAATCAAGTACCTTATTATAATCCAGCTTGTAAATGCAGTCACCGCTCGTGATAATGACATATGGCTCGTGGCGCTTCTTCAAGAAATTGATGTTCTGATACATGGCATCCGCTGTTCCGCGGTACCACCAGCTGTTATCCACGGTTACTGTAGGATTGAATACAAACAATCCGCCCTGTTTGCGCCCGAAATCCCACCACTTGGAGGAGCTCAGATGCTCGTTTAACGATCTCGCACTGTACTGTGTCAGAACCGCAACAGTCTGCACATGGGAGTTGCTCATGTTGCTGAGTGCGAAATCAATGCTTCGATAGCTTCCGCCGATCGGCATTGCCGCAATCGCCCTCTTGTTGGATAATTCCTGCATACGGCTGTTATTACCACCAGCTAAAATAATTCCTATTGCCTTCATACCGAGTCACCTGCCTTAATGATTACTTCACCGCTCTCAAGAATTCCGTTCGGGTAATCTTCCTTGTCCGTCGTACCGGAAATTGCCGTGTTCTTTCCTATCTTAACACCGTCCGGTATCACACTGTCTTCTCCGACCGTCACCAGACCAAAGGAATAGATGCTCGCATTGAGCTTATTCGGTGCCTCTTCTCCAATGCCAAGCTCGGTGTTCGCTCCCACCTGGCAGTTCTCTGCTATAATTGATTTATCGATGATGGCATTCTCGCCAATCGTTGTTCCTTTCATCACAATGGAATCCCGGATCACTGCCCCCCTGCCGATCGTGACGCCCGGTCCGATCACGGAACTATGTACCTCGCCGTATACCTCGGTTCCTTCACCGATGATGCTCTTCTCCACAACGGAATCCGCGGAGAGATACTGTGGCTCGATAATATCACTCTTCGTGTAGATCTTCCAGTATTCCTCGTACAGATTGAACTCCGGAATCAGGTCGATGAGCTCCATATTTGCTTCCCAGTAAGAGCCGAGTGTACCGACATCCTTCCAGTAGCCGTTGTATTCATATGCAAAGAGACGTTTTCCATTCTCGTGGCAATACGGGATGATATGCTTACCAAAATCACATCCGCTCTGATCCTTCATGGCATAGAGCGCTTCTTTTAAGGTATCCCAGCTGAAAATATAGATACCCATGGACGCCAGATTGCTGCGCGGCTTTTCCGGCTTCTCTTCAAAATCCATGATCTTCTTGTTCTCATCTGCGATCACGATACCAAAACGGCTTGCCTCCTCAATCGGCACCGGCATCGTGGCAATCGTCACATCCGCATGATTCTCCTTATGGAAATCAAGCATAACCTCATAATCCATCTTATAAATATGATCCCCGGATAAGATCAGCACATACTCCGGATGATACTGCTCCATATAATTCATGTTCTGGAATATTGCGTTTGCCGTTCCGGAATACCACTCGCTGTTATCGCTCTTCTCATAAGGCGGTAACACCGTCACTCCCCCGCTGTTACGGTCCAGATCCCACGGAATGCCGATTCCGATATGGGTATTCAGACGCAATGGCTGATACTGGGTCAGAACTCCGACCGTATCAATTCCGGAATTGATGCAGTTACTCAGAGGGAAATCGATAATGCGGTACTTTCCTCCGAACGCAACTGCAGGTTTGGCAACCTTCGCTGTAAGCACTCCCAGGCGGCTGCCCTGGCCTCCAGCTAATAGCATGGCTATCATTTCTTTTCGAATCACGTCAATCACCTCTCGTCTTTCTAGTCAGTCTATTTCTCTTTGCACTTATAATTATAACATAATCGTCCACCCATGTACATCATTTTTCACAAATTTACCAGCATATTTTTCTATTTTTTGACATTTTCGCCAAATCTTTTTTCTTTCTACACTCTTCTTTCACTTTCTGTCGAAAATATTTTATCCCAAAAGAATTTGCAAATCAGTAAGATAAGGTTATAATGAACTTTATCATAGAAAGAAAAACAGGCAGGTAGAATTATAATGTATAAAATCAATTTTAAAGAACCCATACATATCCATTTTATCGGGATCGGTGGCATCAGCATGAGCGGGCTTGCCGAGATTCTCTCCGAAGAGCATTTTACGGTATCCGGATCCGACGCAAAGGAATCCGATCTGACCAGACACTTAGAGCATCTTGGTATCAAGGTTTACTACGGTCAGACCGCCGCAAACATCACGGATGATATTGATCTTGTCGTCTACACCGCCGCCATCCACGAGGACAATCCGGAATTCGCCTGTGCGCGCGAAAAAGGAATTCCGATGATGCCGCGCGCAGAGTTGCTCGGACAGATCATGGACAATTACCGCAACTCCATCGCGGTAGCAGGCACCCACGGCAAGACGACCACGACTTCCATGATCAGCCAGATCCTTCTTGCAGCCAAGTGCGACCCGACCATCACAGTCGGCGGTATTTTAAAAGCGCTCGACGGCAACCTGCGGGTAGGCAAGTCCGATTTCTTCCTGTCGGAAGCGTGCGAATACACAAACAGCTTCCTGCATTTTTATCCGAAATACAGCATCATTCTGAATATCGAAGCAGAACATCTCGACTTCTTTAAAGATATTCAGGACATCCGCCATTCATTCCACCAATTTGCATCCAACACCCGGGAGGACGGCGCGATCATTATAAACGGCGATATTCCGGATTATACCGAGATTACCGCCGGATTAAAGCCGCAGGTAATCACCTTCGGTCTTGGCGACAGCTGCATGTTCCATCCGGCAGACATCACATTCGATGAGAAAGCCTGTGCAAGCTTCACCGCCATGAAAGGCCAGGAGCCTCTGATGAAAGTCACGCTTCACGTTCCGGGCATGCACAACGTATCCAACGCACTGGCTGCCATTGCGCTGGCAGATGATCTTGGTCTTTCCACCGATGCGGTCGCAAAGGGATTATCCGACTTCGGCGGTGCCGACCGGCGTTTCCAGTACAAGGGCTGTGTGGACGGCGTCACCATCATCGACGACTATGCGCATCACCCGACGGAGATCCGCGCGACGTTGACCGCTGCCAAGAACTATCCGCACAAACGGCTGGTTCTCTGCTTCCAGCCGCACACCTACTCGCGCACCAAGGCATTTTTAGAGGATTTTGCCGATGTGCTCTCCCTCGCTGATGTGGTTGTCCTTGCCGACATCTACGCCGCCAGAGAGAAAAATACCTACGGCGTCTCCTCCCGCGATATCCTCTCCAAGCTCAGGGAACGCGGCACGGAATGCTATTATTTTCCGTCATTTGAGGAGATCGAAAAATTTTTATTAAAAAATTGTGTAAACGGAGACTTGTTGATAACTATGGGCGCCGGAGACATTGTAAATGTTGGCGAACATCTTCTCGGCAAATAAGTTATCCACTTTATCCACATTCAATTGGGGAAAACTTCAACTTTTGAATGTGGATTTTTTTGTTTACATAATCCTTATGCACGTTTCCTGCGCTTTTGCCGCCTTTGCCGTCTTTTGCGCCAAACCTTTCGTTTCCATAATCCGGTTTCCACCGGATTCGTTTTCTTTATCCACATTATCCACATTTCCGCGGTCGATTGTCTGTGCCGGATGTGTTCCGGAAAAGATACTTCTCATTCCAGTTTTCCTGTGCTATAATGCATCAGGGAATGTCGGCGGCTGCCGTACATTTCGCTTGTTACGTTTGAGAAAGAGGAGTCGGTTTCAATGGCCAATATTAAGCTACACAGTGACAGTCCAGTCTCTGCAACCAGTGTTTCCAACACGTTTATCGATGAATATATGTCTGACGCCAACGGGGAATTCGTCAAGATTTACCTGTATTTGCTGCGCCTTATGAATGCGCCGCAGGCGTCTTTTTCCATTTCTTCCATCGCGGACAAGTTCGAGCACACGGAGAAGGATGTCAAGCGTGCCCTTGCCTATTGGGAGCGCATGCACCTGCTGCAGCTTGAATATGACAATGATAAGAATCTGACCGGTATCCGCATGCTGGATTCTTCGTCCAGAGATGCCGCACCGTCTGATCCGGGGACTTCCGGGACACAGACAGCGCCATCCGGCGCACCGACACAGAACGCCCCTGCTTCCGCCGCTTTGGCAGAAACACCGGCACCGGCGCAGACAGTTCCTGCCAAAAAGAGCTATTCTGCGGACGATATTTTGAATTTCCGCCAGAATGAATCCGTCGCAGAGCTATTCTTCATCGCAGAGCGTTATCTCGGCCGCACCTTAAGCGCCACCGACATCAATACGCTTCTCTATTTTTATGATGTGCTCGGATTTTCCACCGAGCTGATCGTATACCTGATTGAGAGCTGTGTGAGCAACAATCACACCAGCATCCGATACATAGAAAAAGTCGCACTTGGCTGGGCAGATCAGCATATCACGACCGTCGAGGAGGCCAAGCAGGGTTCTCCGGTTCTTGGCAAAATGTACTACGCCGTGATGAACGCGTTCGGCATTACCGGACGCAAGCTGGTTTCCGCCGAGATCGCCTATATCAGCCGCTGGACGAACGAGTACGGTTTTGACTCCGACATCATCCTCGAGGCATGTAAGCGCACCATGGCAAGTCTGCATCAGCCGAACTTCAAATACACGGATTCCATTCTTTCCGACTGGAACAAAAAGCAGGTTCACCATCTGTCCGACATTGCAAAACTGGATGCGGCGCACCAGGAACGCAAAAAAAGTTCCGCTTCCGCTGCCGCCAATACAGCATCCAAAAACAAGTTCAACAATTTCACGCAGCGCTCCTACGACTACGACGAACTGGAGCAGATGCTTTTGACCACGAACGTACACTGATTTAAAGGGGAAACAGATGCCGCTAAGCAATTCACAGTATGACGAGATATTCCGCAAATATGACGAAAAACAGTTAGCCAGCCAGCACCAGCTCGAACGCCGCACAAAGGACGTCTACGCCCGGATTCCGGCACTTAAAGAGATCGATGACGCGATCGCTACCTGTTCTGTCGAGCAGGCACGCCGGCTGTTAGACGGAGATGCGGCCGCTCTGGCCACGCTCCGTGAAAAGCTCTCGGACTACCGCAGGCAGAAGGAGCAGCTGTTGCAGGAGCACGGGCTTGCTTCTGATTATCTGAAGCCGGTGTACCACTGCCCGGACTGCAGGGATACCGGTTATGTGAACGGCAGACGCTGTCACTGTTTTGAACAGGCAGCCATCAATCTGGTCTATACCCAGTCCAACTTAAAAGAGATTCTGGAACGTGAGAATTTTTCCACGTTTTCCTTTGATTACTATTCTGCGGATGACATCAATCCGGTAACCGGACGCTCGTCCCTTGAGACAGCAAAGGATGCTGTCGCAAAATGCCACGATTTTATCGATCATTTCGACAGCACGTTCTCCAATCTTTACCTCTACGGAGATACCGGCATCGGCAAGACCTTTTTGTCCAACTGTATTGCCAAGGAGCTGTTAGACCGCGGTCATTCCGTCATTTACTTTACCGCATTCCAATTATTTGATATATTAAGCAAGGGCGTGTTCAAACGGGACGAGGAGGCACTGCTTTCCCACCGGAATATTTTCGACTGCGATCTGCTGATCATCGATGATCTCGGCACGGAGCTGTCCAATTCCTTTACGACCTCGCAGTTATTTTTATGTATCAACGAACGCATTCTGCGGCAGAAATCCACGATCATCTCCACAAACCTCGGGATGAACCAGCTTGCCGATATTTATTCAGAGCGCGTTTTATCCAGAATATCCAGCAATTACACATTATTAAAGCTCTTCGGCGCGGACATCCGTATCTTAAAGCGCCACCGTTAACATTTTTATCCCTGTATTTCATTAGAGCAATCTATTGAAAATAAAACCTATGTAACTATTCTTTAATGGAGGAACCATTCATGCCAAACGATGAAAGAAACTTAGAAACCATGCCTGACGGAGCATTGGGTCTCATCCCACTGGAAAGCTGCAAAGAACTTGGTCTTAAGGTAGACCAGTACCTTGTCGGCTGGCGCGAAAAGAGACAGCACCAGCACCAGAACGACCCTGCGTTCAAGGGCTATCGCAGAGATTCTTATATCATCTCAACCGCAGTGCCGCGTTTCGGAACCGGCGAAGCAAAGGGTGTCATCAAAGAGTCTGTCCGCGGCTATGACCTGTATCTGATGGTCGACGTTACCAATTACAGCCTCACCTACTCTGTATGCGGTTACGAGAACCACATGTCTCCGGATGACCACTATGCAGATTTGAAGCGTATCATTGCTGCTGTCGGCGGAAAAGCAAGACGTATTACCGCGATCATCCCGTTCTTATATGAGAGCCGTCAGCACAAGCGCACCGCCCGCGAATCCTTAGACTGCGCACTTGCCCTACAGGAGCTTACCGCTATGGGCGTCGACAACATCATCACCTTTGACGCGCATGACCCGCGTGTACAGAACGCCATTCCGCTCAAGGGATTCGAGACTGTACAGCCTGCATATCAGTTCATCAAGGGTATCTTAAGAGAAGTCA
>ERZ773192.3583-NODE-3583-length-11407-cov-2.772199_pt1 | contig 11407 bp, 8 predicted proteins | sample MGYA00581010_ERZ773192 | MGnify/ENA primary metagenome ERZ773192 (study PRJEB29015, sample SAMEA2737741) | human gut metagenome | biome: human gut; feature: human-associated habitat; material: faeces | place: China | collected 2012 ...
CTGCCGCTGTTGATGTCTTGTTTTAACCTTAAAACCCCGGGGCGCCCGCTCCGGGGTTTTTCTTTTTTAACCTCTTCAGTCTCAGGGATTTTGTGATGAAACTTGTAGCCCAGGGCTCAACCCTCGATCTCTCTCACCCCCACGTGATGGGTATTCTAAATGTGACGCCTGACTCCTTCTCCGATGGCGGCGCCCATAATTCGCTGATTGAGGCGGTGAAGCATGCCAATCTGATGATCAACGCCGGCGCGACCATCATTGATATCGGCGGTGAATCGACGCGGCCAGGGGCGGCTGAGGTTAGTGTGGAAGAGGAGCTTGCGCGGGTGATACCGGTGGTTGAAGCCATTGCCCAGCGCTTTGAGGTATGGATCTCAGTGGATACCTCCAAGGCGGAGGTTATTCGCCAATCGGCCAGGGCCGGGGCGCATATCATCAACGATATTCGTTCGCTGACCGAGCCCGGCGCGCTGCAGGCCGCCGCGGAAACCGGACTGCCGGTGTGTCTGATGCATATGCAGGGACAACCAAAAACCATGCAGGAGGCGCCGAAGTATGAGGACGTCTTCGCCGATGTTGAGCGTTTTTTTAATGAGCACATTGTGCGCTGCGAACAGGCGGGGATCGCAAAAGAAAAATTGCTGCTCGACCCGGGATTCGGTTTCGGTAAAAATCTCTCCCACAATTACCAACTGTTGGCCAGGCTTGGGGAGTTTCATCACTTTGGTCTGCCGCTGCTGGTCGGTATGTCACGTAAGTCGATGGTAGGTCAGTTGCTGAACGTCGGGCCGTCGGAGCGGCTGAACGGCAGCCTGGCGTGTGCCGTCATTGCAGCAATGCAGGGCGCGCAGATTATCCGCGTCCATGATGTCAAAGAAACGGTAGAAGCGCTGCGCGTGGTGGAAGCCACCCTCGCCGCTAAGGGAAAAAAACGTTATGAGTAACCGCAAGTATTTTGGCACCGATGGTATTCGTGGCCGCGTCGGCGATGCGCCGATCACTCCGGAGTTTGTGCTCAAGCTGGGCTGGGCGGCGGGCAAAGTGTTAGCGCGTCACGGTTCGCGTAAAATTATCATCGGCAAGGATACCCGTATTTCGGGCTATATGCTGGAATCGGCGCTGGAAGCTGGACTGGCGGCAGCGGGGCTCTCTGCGTCGTTCACCGGGCCTATGCCGACACCGGCCATCGCCTACCTGACGCGCGCCTTCCGCGCCGAGGCGGGGATTGTTATCTCTGCTTCACATAACCCTTTCTACGACAACGGCATTAAATTCTTCTCCATTGAGGGCACCAAGCTGCCGGATGATGTCGAAGAGGCGATTGAAGCCGAAATGGAGAAAGAGCTCACCTGCGTGGATTCGGCTGAGCTGGGCAAAGCCAGCCGTATCGTCGATGCGGCGGGGCGCTACATTGAATTTTGTAAGGGTACCTTTCCCAACGAACTGAGCCTGGGAACGCTGAAAGTGGTGGTGGATTGCGCGCACGGCGCGACCTATCACATCGCCCCGAATGTCTTCCGCGAACTGGGTGCGAAAGTAATCGCCATCGGCTGTGAGCCGGATGGTCTGAACATCAACGAGCAGGTCGGTGCGACGGACGTTCGTGCCCTGCAGGCGCGCGTGCTGGCAGAACGTGAAAAGATGCTGATGGAAGCGGAAAAGGAAAAGATGCGGGCGAACCTGCTGCGGGCAATCTCCCATGACCTCCGCACCCCGCTTACCAGCATCATCGGTTCCAGTACCGTATATCTGGAAAATGGCAGCAGCCTCCCGGAGGTTGAGAAAAATGCGCTGGTGCGCCATATTCTTGAGGACTCTAACTGGCTCTTAAACATGGTTGAAAACCTGCTCTCCGTCACGCGTATCAACAATGAGACGGCAAAGGTAACTAAGACCTCAGAACCGGTCGAGGAAGTTCTCTCCGAGGCGATGATCCGCTTAAAAAAGAGACTTCCAGATGCCAATATCCATGTGCGCGTGCCGGAGGAATTCCTGATGGTCCCGATGGACGCAGTTCTCATCGAACAGGTTCTCATCAACCTGCTGGAAAATGCCGTTGTCCATGCTGAAAGCACCGAGCCGATCGAGTGCTATGTGGAATCACTTTCCGACTATGCGATTTTCCACGTGCGCGATTACGGCGTCGGCATCCCGCCGGAGAAGCTGGCAACCATCTTTGACGGCTCTTCTTCCACGACCAGCACTTCGCCGGATGGACGAAAAGGCATGGGAATCGGGCTTTCCATCTGTAAAACGATCATTCTCGCCCACGGCGGCGAAATCAAGGCAATCAACCACACGCGCGGTGCCGAATTTTACTTTACCCTTCCAAAGGAGGACAAATAACATGACACATAAACTTTCTATTTTATTAGTAGAAGATGAAAAAAACATCTGCGACTTCATCTCCACCTCCCTGTCCGCACAGGATTACCGCATTTCCACCGCACACACGGGAAAAGAAGCACTTCCGATCATCACGTCCCAGTGCCCGGATCTGATTCTCCTCGACCTGGGGCTTCCAGACATGGACGGCATAGAGATCATCCGCCAGGTCCGCACCTGGTCCAGCGTCCCGATCATCGTCCTCTCCGCCCGCACGCAGGAACAGGAAAAGGTACGTGCGCTCGACCTTGGCGCGGATGATTATCTGACCAAGCCGATCGGCACCTCCGAGCTTCTCGCGCGCATCCGGACTGCCCTGCGCCACAGCAACCGCTTAAACACAGCTTCTCCGCTTTATAAGCGCCCATTCCATGCAAAGGGACTGACGATCGATTTTGAAAAACATCTGGTATCGGTTGATGGAAGGGATGTCCATCTGACGCAGATCGAGTTTAAGATTATCTCCCTGCTGGCACAGAATTCCGGCAGAGTCATGACGTATGATACGATTATTTCGAATATCTGGGGGCCGTATGCGGACGATGATAACAGTATTCTGCGCGTGAATATGGCACATATTCGAAGGAAACTGGAGCAGAATCCAGCGGAACCGCAGTATGTGTTTACGGAGATCGGGATTGGGTATCGGATGATTGAGGATGAGATGCAGTAATAGATAGATTGATTGATTGTCGTGATGCGGAAAGAGGCGTCCGGGAATCTGCACCGCCTGCGTCTCCAATTATCATTGTTCGCTTGCTTTCGCTACATCTGTTCGTCTGGATCGGACAAAAATGTCCGCCCCAGCCGGACAGCTGGCGTGGGATGCGTACAATCGATAATTGGAACGCTGGCTTTTGATTGTCTATTTTTGTTTTTGTCTGTTTTTTTATTCTACTTCGCTTTCAATGACTCCATCGTATATTATACAGACATCCAGGTATTGGACAGCGTAGAGCTGGATAAGAATGGATTCTTGCCCAAGCGTGATTTATACACTTACCAGCTCAAGAACTATCTGGAGTACAATCTGAAGAAGCCGGACTATACTTGTATGATTTATTTCTCTGAAAACAGGAAAAAGTTGGAAAAAGAGGCTGTAAAGGTAAAAGGTAAGTATAAGAAGAGTAAGAATATGGTTTTGCAGGTGGTGAAGCCTGAAGCTTTCACATTTACAAAACCGCAGGAATAATTTAGGGAATATACATATGATGAAATCCAGACTCTTTCTACTATTGTGGATGTGCTGCTCGGTTTTACTGACAGCATGCGAAAACGAGGATCCCATACCGGAACCTCCCGTTGCTGGTAGCCGCACGGTACTGGCATATCTTGCGGCAGATCATCGTGGTACACTTAATAATTTGTCTTCTTTAGCCTTATTAGATTTGGAGGAAATGAGATTGGGTATGGCAAAAGTGAACAATAGTAGTAATATGCGCCTATTAGTTTATATTGATACTGATTCTTCTCCACGTCTCATTGAGTTGAAAAATGAAGGTGGTAAATTGCAGGAAACAACGGTAAAGACCTATGAAAATCGTAATTCTGTGGGTGTGGCTGAGACTTTGGAAGTCTTTAATGATGTCTTTAAAAACAGTGAATACAGAGCTGAAAGCTATGGTTTGATTTATTGGTCGCATGGAGATGGTTGGATTCCTAATCCACTTCCTTCTACCAGATGGGTAGGGCAAGACACAGGTTCGGGCACTCATTACATGAATATTGAAGATTTGGTTACAATATTGTCTGCTGATGCTGTTCCTCATTTTGATTTTGTCTTGTTCGATGCCTGCTTTATGCAGTCCATTGAAGTGGCTTATGCCTTGCGCAACTTTACTGATTATTATATTGGTTCACCTACAGAAATACCTGGACCGGGGGCACGCTATGATGTACTTGTTCCTGCGTTGTTTTCGGACGGTGAAGTGGCGTTGAAGGTAGCTGCCGCTTATTACGAGCCTTACAAGAAAATTTATAATGGAGGGAGTGGAATATCCAATACGAATTGGACAGGCGGTGTTTCCGTTTGTGCGCTACAGAGTTCAGTGTTAGAGTCTTTGGCAAGTATTACCAAGCAAGTCTTGTCAGAGAATGCTGATAGTGAGGAATTGCGTTCTCTTGTTTTTAATTACGACCAACGTCGTGAAAGTAGTAATATTGGTTATTATGATTTTGTCCAGCTGATGCAACAGTTAACTGATGCTTCTGGCTTTGCTACTTGGAAGCAGGTTTATGATATGGCAGTACCCTATTGGGAGACTACTTCCAAGAACTATTCTGGTTATACCGGCATGTTTTCTATGGAAGGTTCAAGCGGTGTTTCCCATTATATACCGTCTTTGTCTAAACAGGCGGCTGCCGCAGCGTTTCGTTCCACGGATTGGTATAAGTCTGCCGGTCTTTCCAAGCTGGGTTGGTAAGGCTATTCAAAGTTACATATTGTATAAGGCTGTGTCCGGAAAAAGTATATGAGTGCTTTCTCATAATCTATTTTTAGGCGCGGATTACGCGAATTACGCGGATTAGTTAATCGAATCCGTGAACTTCGCGTAATCCGCGCCTAAAATATATCTATTAAGAGTACTTTTACCCCTTCTTTTTATGCCTATTCTTGTTGAAAATTAGTTATTTAACAATATTTTCTTATGGAAATTATGTTTTATTGAAAATAATTCTTTTCTTTGCATCGTCAAACTTAAAAAAACAAAGAATTATGAAATATGTAATCATTGGCGGTGTAGCAGGTGGAGCCACGGCAGCCGCCCGACTAAGAAGAGTGGACGAAATGGCTGAAATTCTCTTATTGGAGAAAGGCCCTTACATCTCGTACGCTAATTGTGGTTTACCTTATTATATAGGCGGAGTGATAGCAGAGCGCGAGAAGCTGCTGGTGCAGACACCCGAATCTTTCGGCAAGCGCTTCCGCATTGATGTGCGTGTGCAGAATGAAGTAATCGCCATCCATCCCAAAAACAAGACCGTTACCATACGCAATGTGGAAGGCAAGGAGTACGACGAAAGCTATGACAAACTTTTGCTTTCTCCCGGTGCCAACCCCGTGAAGCCCCCCTTGGAAGGCATTAATTCCGAAGGCATCTTCACGTTGCGCAATGTAGAAGATACCGACCATATCAAGGCTTATATCTCGGACAAGCAGGTGAAACGCGCCGTGGTGGTAGGTGCCGGTTTCATCGGATTGGAAATGGCGGAGAACCTGCATCATGCCGGTGTTCATGTGTCTGTAGTCGAAATGGGTAATCAGGTGATGGCACCTATCGACTTCTCTATGGCGGCACCTATTCATCAGCATCTGTTGCAGAAAGGCGTCTCTCTCTATCTGGAAGAAGGAGTAACCCATTTCAAGCGTACGGACAACGGAATCACCGTATTCCTGAAAAGCGGAAAGGCCATTCCTGCCGATATGGTGTTACTCTCCATCGGTGTGCGTCCTGCCACTGCATTGGCGCAACAAGCCGGCTTGAAACTGGGCGAGATGGGCGGTATCTGGGTAGACGAACACTTGGAGACTTCCGAAAAAGACATCTATGCTGTGGGCGATGCCATCGAATATCCTCATCCGCTGACCGGAAAGCCCTGGCTCAATTATCTGGCAAATCCTGCCAACCGCCAGGGACGTATCGTTGCTGATAATATGGTGTTTGGCAATACTGTTTCCTACGAAGGAGCTATCGGCACCTCCATTGCCAAAGTATTCGACATGACGGTAGCCTCTACGGGCCTTGCAGCCAAACGCTTGAAGCAGTGGGGCATGGAATATCAAAGCTCGGTGACTCACTCGGCATCTCATGCCGGTTACTATCCGGATGCCCTACCTTTGACCTTGAAACTGACTTTCCATCCCAAAACCGGTAAACTCTATGGTGCGCAATGTATCGGTTACGAGGGAGTGGACAAGCGAATCGACCAGATAGCCGGACTCATCAAGCGGGGTGGCACAGTCTACGATTTGATGGAGACGGAGCACACGTATGCGCCTCCTTTCTCCTCGGCCAAAGACCCCATCGCTATTGGCGGCTATGTAGCATCGAACATTATCAGCGGTGCTATGCCTGTCATCTCTTGGCGCGAGCTGGTAGAAGAGAAGGATAAAGTGATGCTGATAGATACCCGTACGCCCGAGGAATTCTCTTTCGGCACCATTCCGGGAGCCGTCAATATTCCGTTGGACGAAATGCGCGAGCATTTGGCAGAGATACCTACAGACAAGCCGGTAGTGCTTTTCTGTGCTGTGGGTCTGCGCGGTTATCTGTCCCTGCGCATCCTGATGGGGTGCGGCTATCGCAATGTGCGCAATCTGATAGGTGGTTATAAGACCTACTCCACGGCAACAGCACCTCTGCCGTCTCTATCTGCTCCGGCAGGCGGCGGCTCTTCTTCTTCTTCGGTAGAGGCTGCTACTGATGATGTTCCTGCGGATGCATCAGTGTCCAAGAAGGAAACGTTGAAGATAAATGCTTGCGGTTTGCAATGTCCGGGACCTATCATGCAGGTGAAAAAGGCGATGGATAGCATTGCTGTGGGCGAGCGTGTGGAGATTGTGGCAACCGATGCCGGTTTTGCACGCGATGCTTCTGCCTGGTGTGATACGACGGGAAATAAATTGATAGAGAAGCATGACGAGAAAGGACGCTATACGGTAGTCATCGAGAAAGGTGCTCCGGCTTGTACATCTGCTTCCAATGTTTCCGCAGCCGGGGGGAGGGGAAAGACGCTGATTCTGTTCAGTGACGACCTGGACAAAGCGCTGGCAACCTTCGTACTAGCAAACGGAGCAGCGGCAACGGGACAGAAAGTAACCATTTTCTTCACCTTCTGGGGACTGAACGTCTTGAAGAAAGTGCAGAAACCCAGTGTGCAGAAGGACTTCTTCGGCAAGATGTTCGGCATGATGCTGCCGTCCAGCTCTTTGAAACTGAAGTTGTCGCAGATGAATATGTTTGGCATGGGCAGCCGCATGATGCGCTTCTTGATGAAGCGCAAGGGAGTGGATTCTTTGGAGTCGTTGCGCTCGCAGGCATTGGCGCAGGGAGTGGAATTCATTGCTTGCCAGATGTCTATGGATATGATGGGCATCCAGCACGAAGAACTTCTGGATGAAGTAACCATCGGCGGCGTGGCTACCTATATGGAACGTGCGGACAAGGCAAATGTGAACTTATTTATATAGGAGGACAAGATATGGAGACTTTATGTAAAATCCGTGATGTTTATCGGGCTATTGCCGAGTTCGAGGTGCAGTTTACGCAGATGTATGATTTATCGCTGAATGAAGGAATGCTGTTGTGCACGCTGCTCAATACTCCTAAGCTTACCTCCAGTGAGATAGCCGAGGCACTGGGTTTGTCTGCCTCCAACACTTCAAAGGTCATTCGCTCTGTCGAGGGAAAGAAGCTCATTACCCGTCTGATAGGTAAGGAAGATAAGCGTCAGATGCGTTTTTCTCTTACGACAGAAGGCAAGAACCGGATTTCGGATATTAAGAATGCTACTTTCGAATTGTCGGAGTTGTTGCAGCAGGTAGTTAGCCTCGTATAGTTTTGTGTAAAAGCGAATTAATATCGTGTTTGCAGGAAGTTAATATCCTGCGGACACGATATTTGTTTTTTGTAGGACACGTTATTAACTTCTTGCACGACATGTTGTTAGTATCGTGTATTGCATGCTATAAATTGTTTGTATCTGTTCGTGTGTATTTCTATCTTTTATTACTGAGAAATTTACTAAGAATCTTTAATAATGTCTCTTTCGACAATTTCTTAACTCTTAATCAATTCTTTTCTCTGTTTTAAAAATGAACTTGATTGGAAAAGCCATTCTTTATGAATCGCCTATATACTCAGTCGTATTTCCGTAAAGGAACACAAGCTTGATACCAAAGAAATAAATTGAAACTTTCTATGTCAATTGCCTAATATTATTTTACTTTGCTGTCAAATAGTAAGCAATACAGCGATTGATATGCAGAAATTATTGTCTTTGCCGCCTAATCTGGTGTCGGCATTCTATGAACTGGAAAATGTAGACCGTACGGAATGGTTTTGTACTTCCGACCCGGTGGGAATGAAACTTGGCTCGGGTGGGGGAACTACCTGGCTCTTGAGAGAATGGCAGAAGGAACGGGATAGGAAGTATTGGGCGGAGGAGCGTATTCCAACAGAAAAGTGCATTCCAACAGAGAAAAGCATTCCAATAGAGAAGCGTATTCTGCTGCATGCCGGAGGACAAAGCCGTCGTTTACCGGGATATGCACCGGCGGGCAAGATATTGACCCCGATTCCGGTGTTTCGCTGGGCGCGTGGACAAAAACTGGGACAGAATTTATTATCCCTTCAACTCCCACTTTACGAAAAGATAATGGAGCGGGCTCCCGAAAGACTGCGTACGCTGATTGCCAGTGGTGACGTATATATCCGTGCGGAAAAGCCGCTTCAAGAGATTCCCGATGCAGATGTGGTGTGCTATGGACTGTGGGTAGACCCGTTGCTCGCCACACATCATGGTGTGTTTATCTCGGACCGGAATCAACCGGAATCCTTGGATTTCATGCTTCAGAAACCCTCTCTGGAAGAATTGGAAAACCTCTCCAAGACACATCTCTTTTTAATGGATATCGGCATCTGGCTATTGAGCGACCGGGCCGTTGACTTGCTGATGAAACGTTCGCAGAAGGCAGATGGGGCTTTGGACGTGGATACGCCATATTCCGACTTGAAATACTATGACTTGTATGCTGACTTTGGCTTGTCCTTAGGAAATCATCCCCGTATTGAGGATGAAGAGCTGAATAGCCTCTCCGTCGCCATATTGCCTTTGCCCGGAGGCGAATTCTACCATTATGGAACAAGCCGCGAACTGTTGTCTTCAACCGTCACCTTACAGAATAAGGTCTACGACCAGCGCCAGATTATGCACCGGAAGTTGAAGCCCAATCCGGCCATCTTTGTGCAGAATGCAGAAGTGCATCTCCCCCTTACTCCGAAGAACGACAGTCTTTGGATTGAAAATAGCTTTGTTGGAGCTTCTTGGCGGCTGGGGGCACGGCAGATTATCACGGGTGTTCCCAAGAATGACTGGAGGCTGACCATTCCAGACGGTATCTGCATTGATATAGTTCCGCTTGCCGACCAGCGCTGGGCAGTACGCCCCTATGGTTTTGACGATACTTTTAAGGGGGATATTCGGGATGAAAAGACACTGTTCCTTGGAATGTCGTTTTCGGAATGGCTGGTCGAACGGGAATTGTCGGTGGAAGACATCACCGGCAGAAAAGAGGACCTGCAGGCTGCTGCCATCTTCCCGGTTGTGGAAGATAAAGAGCAGATGGGGACAGTGCTTCGATGGATGGTTTCCGAACCGGGCTTGACGGAAGGAAAGGCTGTCTGGCTGGAAAGTCGTCGGTTGTCCGCCGACGAAATTTCAGCACAAGCCGACTTGCGTCTGCTGTATGCACAGCGGGAGAGCTTCTGCAAAGGAAACTGGGAAGTGCTGGCACGCAACCATGCAAAGAGTGTATTCTATCAACTCGACTTGATGGATGTGGCCGGTGAATTCCATAAATTCGGCATTGACAAGCCGGAAGTGTTGCCGACAGATGCCTCGCTGATGCAGCGTATCCATAACCGGATGCTGCGTGCACAGATTGAGAAGCTGGACGGAAGGGACTTCAAGGCAGACGAGCAGGCCGCATTCAACTTGTTGCGCGAAGGATTGCTGACTGATTTGTATGAACGCAAGAGCAGTCCTCGCCTGAATGTGTATAGTGACCAGATTGTATGGGGGCGTAGCCCCGTACGCATAGATATGGCGGGAGGATGGACGGACACTCCGCCTTACTCCTTGTTTGCCGGTGGGAGTGTGGTGAATATTGCCATTGAACTGAACGGGCAGCCGCCTTTACAAGTGTACATCAAACCTTGCGCGGAGCATCGCATCGTGTTGCGCTCCATTGATATGGGAGCCATGGAGGTGGTGAATACTTTTGAGGAATTGCAATCCTATTGCATGATAGGTTCCCCCTTTTCCATTCCCAAAGCAGCATTGGCGCTGGCCGGGTTTGTTCCGGCTTTTTCAGAAACGGCTTATCCTTCGCTGGAAAAACAACTGGAAGCCTTCGGCACAGGTATAGAGATTACATTGCTTTCTGCCATACCTGCAGGTTCCGGTCTGGGCACAAGCTCCATTTTGGCTTCTACTGTCTTGGGTTCATTGAGTGACTTTTGCGGACTGATGTGGGATAAGAACGAAATATGCCGCCGTACGCTTGCCCTGGAACAGTTGCTGACGACCGGTGGCGGTTGGCAAGACCAATACGGTGGGGTACTGCAAGGTATCAAACTGTTGCAGACGGAGGCTGGATTTGCCCAGCAGCCATTGGTACGCTGGTTGCCCGAGCATTTGTTTACCCATCCGGAATACCGCGATTGCCATCTGCTGTATTATACGGGCATTACGCGTACAGCCAAGGGCATCCTTGCAGAAATAGTACGCTCCATGTTCCTCAACTCTTCCCTGCACCTGGGGTTATTAGAAGAGATGAAAGCACATGCCTTGGATATGGCCGAAGCCATTCAACGGAATGACTTCAAGAGTTTCGGAACACTGGTAGGCAAGACATGGATGCAGAAGAAGGCACTGGACAGTGGAACAAATCCTCCTGCCGTAGAGGACATCATCCGTCAGATAAAAGACTATACCTTAGGATATAAACTGCCGGGAGCCGGTGGGGGAGGTTATCTGTATATGGTGGCTAAGGATCCGCAGGCAGCCCTGCGCATCCGTGAGACCTTGACGCTGAATGTACCGAATCCGAGAGCCAGGTTCGTAGAAATGTCACTCTCGGATAAGGGATTCCAGGTGTCGCGGAGCTGAAATTCATCATTCATGATGATACGGCCCCCCGTTCAGTATGGTCATCGCCCGGTAGAGTTGCTCCACAAAGATGAGGCGCACCATCTGATGGGAAAAGGTCATGCGTGAGAGGGACATCATCTCGTATGCC
>ERZ773192.3584-NODE-3584-length-11406-cov-3.118404_pt1 | contig 11406 bp, 7 predicted proteins | sample MGYA00581010_ERZ773192 | MGnify/ENA primary metagenome ERZ773192 (study PRJEB29015, sample SAMEA2737741) | human gut metagenome | biome: human gut; feature: human-associated habitat; material: faeces | place: China | collected 2012 ...
GAGCATAATCAATTCGGATTACCGCATGACCTATACGGCGGTGCGCGAGATTCTGGAGGACGGAACACCTGCGTTATTGGAGCAGTATGCGGAAATTCTGCCTATGCTGGAGGATATGGAGGAGCTGCGGCAGATTCTGGGAGAAAAAAGAAGAAAACGCGGGTCTGTGAATTTTGATTTGCCCGAATCGAAAATCATTCTGGATGAAAACGGAAAGCCGATTGACATCAAGCCTTATGAAAAAAGCATTGCGACAAACATGATTGAGGAATTTATGCTGGTGTGCAACGAAACAATCGCGGAAAATTCCTTCTGGCAGGAAATGCCGTTCATGTATCGCAGCCATCAGGAGCCGGATGAGGATAAGCTGGAAAAAATGGAGCAGTTCCTGCGTGGCTTTGGCTATTATCTGCGGAAAAAGGACGGGGAGATTCACCCGAGAGAGCTGCAGAAGGTTTTGCAGAAGGCAGAGGAAACGGACGAGGAACGCATTATCACCAGAATGGTGCTGCGGAGCATGATGCAGGCAAGATATACGGCGGAAAACGGCGGACATTTTGGGTTGGCGGCAAAATATTATTGCCATTTTACCTCTCCGATTCGCAGATATCCCGATTTGGAAATTCACCGCATGATTAAAAAAATGCTCCATGGAGAACTGGATGAAAAGGCATCTGCCTATTATCGCAGAAAAATGCCCGATTGGGCAAAGCATTGCTCCAAGCAGGAACGCGTTGCGGAGGACGCGGAACGGGATACGGATGCACTGAAAAAGGTGGAATTCATGGAGGATAAGGTTGGTCAGATTTATGAGGGCATCATTTCCGGTGTGACGAACTGGGGGATTTATGTGGAACTGCCGAATACCATTGAGGGCATGGTGGCACTTTCCCAGATGGATGATGATTATTATGAATTTGACGAAAAGAAAATGCTTGTGTTCGGGAAACGGACGAAGAAAAGCTATCGTCTGGGGGATAAGGTCGTTGTTTCTGTGGCAAAGGTAGACCGCATGATGGGGACGATTGATTTTGTCTTTGAGGAAGAAAATGAGGATTTTCAGGAATAAATAAATCAGGAACAAAAAAGAAAGGTCAGACTGAGAGAAATCGGTCTGATCTTTTTCTGTAGGAAGTTAATGTTGTTCCAATGTGAAGGTAAGGGAATAGTAGGTTTCCTTTGCATCCTCATCCGGACCGATGGAATAACTATTGTGCTTATCCACATTGTAGCCAACCAGTGTAATTTCCTGTATGATGCGGAGGTTGCCTGTTTCGATGGTGTAGCTGCAATAGGGGTGTCTATCCATATAGTTGAGGACGGAGGAAATCCGCTGTGGCTCCTGTGTATCATCGGAGGAGAGAATCTGACCGCCGATTCGTTCTAAATCCGGATGGAGAAAATCAATCTGCGTACGCAGGAGTGCCATGGCGAGCAGGGGATTTTGCTCCAAAGGGGAAAGAATATCTCCCTCGGTATCCGTGAGGGTATAGGAAAAGGAAGATAGTTTTCCGTTTTCCTCTTGAATGACAGGCTCAGAGCGGACAGCATTCGGAAGAAAAATCAGAAATGAGAGGTCATCTTCGCCTTCCTTCCATTTGCCGTCCTTCGTCAGCGAAGGAAGGGTATCCAGTTCAGCATATTCCAGAAGATGATTATAATTTTCTGAGAATTCCGCAACGGTCAGAGTGTTGCCGTTGGGAAGGATCGTCCATGTATGGATGAGAAATGTGAAAATGCCTGCAAACAGCACGATGACAATATAGCCGAAGGCAGAACGCAGACGGAACGGTTTTACTTCATAGCAAAGGTCATTATCCCAAGGCAGAGTTCCTTCTTCGGTATAGATTTCGTAGCATTTATAATTGCGATACAGGCTGTAAAACGGGATGGCATAGCCTTCGCCTACATGGAAAATTTTGACAAGACGCTCAAATGCCTGTGAGCGTGTCAAAAGACTGCCATCCTTCTGATGAACGGAAAGCCCAAAGAGCCATTTGCCGGGAGTTTTGCCCCATCCGGAAAGAAACAGCGGCTCTAAAAGGAAGAGAAACAGCCAGCAGAGATAGGTTTCCAGAAGCGTCCATGCGAAAGAGGAATTGCTTGCCTTCATTGGAGAAAAAAAGGAAAGACAAAGGTTAAGAAGTGTGGCAAGCAGCCCAAGGTCAAGACTGCGTGCGAAAAATCTGCGCCAGGGTGCTTTCAATGGTGTTTGTGTTTCGTTTGTTTCGGTGGTAAGAATTGCGTCTGTTGTCATAAAAAATCCCCCTTTTTCGTGGCAGAGATACAAGTGTCTATTATGACTCAGTGTAACAGAAAAAAGACGGGTTGTGTGAGAAATGGGAAGATTGTAAGAAAAGTGTAAGAAACAGGAGGGATATCTTAAAAGGAAGTTTTTTGTAAATAAAATGAAATATTTGTAACCGAATCGTCATTTGATTTTTTTGATAGAATATGATATAGTTATTTCTGCAATGGAAGATTGTCGGGGAGGTGATTCTGTATGGCAAAAGGAAAAGGAACAAAGTTGATTGCGCAAAACAAAAAAGCATATCATGATTATTTCATTGAAGAAACCATACAGGCAGGCATTTCTCTGGCAGGGACAGAGGTAAAAAGTCTGCGCATGGGTAAGTGCAGCTTGAAGGAAAGCTACATCCAGATTAAGGATGGAGAGGCTTTCATTTACAACATGCACATCAGCCCATACGAGCAGGGGAATATCTTTAATAAAGACCCGCTTCGCCCCAGAAGGCTTCTGCTGCATAAAGCGCAGATTCGCAAGTGGGACCATGAGGTGCGTGCGGCAGGGTATACGGTTGTTCCCTTGAAGGTATACTTCGACCGCAGCTATGTGAAGGTGGACATTGCTCTGGCGAAGGGCAAAAAGCTCTATGACAAGAGAGACACCATTGCAAAGAATGATATGCGCCGTCAGGCGGAAAAGGATTTTAAAATCAGAAATCTTACTTTATAAGTTTGTCGTTTACAGCCATTTCACCGAAAAGGCGTGAAGTTTCACGATTTACGGGGATGCAATGGTTTCGACGGGAGTCTTGAAAGTAGGAATAGCCATTCGCGGACCAGTGAACCGCGTCATCAAGCTGGAACCTTTTTTAAAAAGAAACGACAAAAATAATTTTGCACTGGCTGCCTAATTAACGGCGCCTGTCGGCCTTCGGTTTCTCACCGCTGAAGAATCCGGCATCGACTTGGTGGGGCACTTTTCTGCCTAAGCTTTGCGGCAGGGAAAGATTCATGAAGCTACTGAGGGGTAAAGCCTGTCAATCGGCGTTGCAACGAGGGAATGAAAAAAGACTGACTGTGATGGGAGAAGTTCTTATGGATGGGTTTTCGGACAGGGGTTCAATTCCCCTCATCTCCATGCAGAAGCCTTGAAAACATTGGGTTTTCAAGGCTTTTTTAGTTGAATTTTGAAAGGTACTCAAGAGGTACTCAAATATGCAGGAAAGGAGAATTTGAATCTGTCGCATACAAAAAAATGAAGTCCACAAATAGGGCGCAATTTAGAGCCTGTTTGTGGACTTTTTTTGCTATTTTTCCGTTCTTTTTCTAAAATCAAGGGGAATAAAATCGAGGAGGCGAAAAGGATGGAGTATACCTTAACGCAGGAAATGGTGAAAGAATACGAAAGGCATTTGCGGCTGGCGGAGCGAAGCAGTGGGACGATTTTGAAATATCTGCATAACATTGAGCAGTTTCGTCGGTATCTGCCGAGAGAAGCGGCGGTTACGAAAGAAATGGTTATCGCATACAAAAAGAGCATTGCGGAGAAATATGCCATAAGTACAGCAAATGCAGCACTGGTGGCGCTGAATGGGCTATTTTCGTTTTTAGGATGGCGCGATTGCAGAGTAAAGCCGTTCAAACAGCAAAGATGCATTTTTCGGGATAAGGAGCGGGAGCTGTCGGAAAAGGAATATCTTTCCCTATTAAAGGCGGCAAAGCAAAAGGGGAATCAACGGCTGTTTTATATCATGGAAACCCTGTGCAACACGGGGATTCGTATTTCTGAATTGCAGTTTATTACTGCTGAGGCAGTGTGGACGGGAACGGCAGTTGTGAAATGCAAAGGAAAACAGAGAAAGGTACTTTTGCCGCAAAGGCTGCGGAAGGAATTGCAGAGGTATTGTAAAAGGAACAAAATTGCTTCGGGGGCGGTGTTTATCACGAGAACGGGAAAGCCGATCAGCCGTACAAACGTCTGGGGCGAAATGAAGCGGCTGTGCAAGGCGGCGTGTGTGGAGGCGAAGAAGGTTTTTCCGCATAACTTCCGGCACCTGTTTGCGGTCAGCTTTTACCGCTTGGAAAAGGATATAGCAAAGCTGGCGGATCTTTTGGGACACGCCAGCATCGAAACTACTCGTATTTATGTGATGGAAACGGCGGAAAGCCATATTCGCCAGATTGAGCGAATGCGATTGTGCATTTAGGACATATTACGCATTCTGTTCTTTATAGGACGGATTTTCTTTATAAAGAAGGAGAAAATTCTTTGGAATACGGATAATTGTTATAAAATTTCTTTGGGTCGGGAGGACAGAGAAAAGAATTTCCTGCACAAAAAGGCATGCAAAAGAAGCTGGCAAAAACAATTTTTTTCACCGGCTTTTTTTGTGTGCTGAATTTTGTAAAATTATGTAGGAGTTTCTTGAATAATGCTTTTTTTAGTGCTATACTAAGAAAAAAATATAGCAAATGTTTGCTTTTTTTCAAAAAAACAGCGCTGAATTTTCCGTATATGAAACAGAATGCGTAATATGTCCTAAATGCACAATAGTCTGTATTATGTGAGGAAAATGACGGTGTTTTCAAAACAAGGGGCAACAAATGCAATAAAAACACGGCAAAGCAGGCGAAAGCCTGTGACGCAAAGCTATAGGGCCTTTCAAATGGCAGCCAGCTGCAACCAGAGCGCTGCCGTGAGGGCGGTGTTTTTTTGTTTTTATAAAAACAATGGGCATTATTTAAAACAATGGGCATTATTTGGCAACAATGAGGAGGAAGATGGTTATGAAGAAGAATTATTACGCAAAGGTGCTTGCGCTGACCGTGGCGGCAAGCATGGTTTCCGTGCCGGCGTTTGCAGAGGAGGGGGATGGAACTGCCGTTGCGGCAGCAGGAACAGGGAAAAGAGGGTGAGAACGAGCTAAAAGTAGAAAAGATTGAGGAAAAAGAGTCCGAAGATGTTGCAGAGAAGGGGACTGTAGAAGAACAGGAAATTTCAACTTATTCTGTTGAAAATGAGGAAACTGAAATTACAGCTGCTGGCGGAATACTGCAGAGTGGTACATATAAATTAACAAAAGATGTTACGTTGACAGATGCAAACCTGACAGTTCCTGTTGGCGCAGAAGTAACGATTGATTTGAACGGTCATGTTTTAACGGGCAATGGAAATGGAAGCGTTATTACAGTTGAGGGCAGGTTGATTCTTAATGACAGTGATTCTACAGCTGAAAACAAAGGGACTGTGGATACTGCGGGAATTTGGCATTATAAAGGAACGGACGGAGAGGATGTAACCTTAAGCGGCGGCGTTATTACAGGTGGCAATGCAAACACAGGGGATGCGCCGAATGGCTGCGGCGGTGGTGTAAATGTGCTTTCCACAGGTAATTTTGTGATGAATGGCGGCAATATTGCCGGTTGCCAAGTTTCATTGAATGGTGGTGCTGTTTATTGCTATGCCGGCGGCAAATTTACCATGAATGGCGGGAATCTTTGCTATAATACCGCAAACAGCCAAGGCGGTGCGGTTATGATTGGCGGCAGCAGTGAAATGGTTATGACCGGTGGCACGATTAGCAATAATATTTGTCCTTCCGGTGGCGGTGTTATTGTAAATAACCTGTTTACAATGACCGGCGGTAAAATTGTGAACAATACTGCAACTTTCCCTGAGGGCAGCACAAAGTATAAACCTATTTCCGGCGGCGGCTTACTGGTAAATGGTGGCAATGTTACAATAACCGGAGGTGAAATTTCGGGAAATAAAGCTGTTTCAAAAACAGTTACTGTTGGCGAAACAGAAACGGAATATAAGGCGAGCGGTGCAGGCATCAGACAAAACGGCACGCTGACGCTTTCCGGTAATGTAGTGGTAAAGGACAATATTTGTGACGACACAGCAAAACAGAATATCTTTGTTCAAAAAGGACGGGTTATCTCTTTAGAGGGATTAGGTTCTGCGGCGAATATCGGATTTACTCTGGAAGAAGGATCCGGTATCGTAACAAAGGGTTATACAACGGGTGATGAAGGGAAAATTCATTCGGATACCGATAGCAGTTTAATCTCTGCCGAAGAGGATGGCGAATTATGGTATAATGCACAAGACGGAAAGACAGATAATGATGAAAATGCAGTTGCTAAGGTTGGCAATACATATTATTCGGACTTTGACTGGTTAATCAGCAATATGGCAACAAAAACGGCTAAAATTGAATTGCTTAAGGATATTACGCTTACAAAAGCAATTTCCACGCCTATTGCATCTACGCTTGAACTTACCGCTGAAAAACCTGTGAGGATTCGTTGTGAGGCAATGGAAACAACAGAGAATGGGTATATCCTTGTTAACAAGGGAACAGCCTTGAAGCTTAGTGGACAGATTACGTTGGATGGTCAGAAGAACGATACGGAGAAGGCTGCTAATACGCGTGCGATTTATGTAAATGATGGGGCAGAATTTGAGATAGCCGGAAATGCTAAAATCACGAATTTTAATATTGCTAATAATACTGATATAAATATTGGCGGTGCAATTTATGCAGCAAAAGGAGCAGTCACAACAATCAGTGAGCATGCAACGATGAGCGGTAACCGTGCGAAAAAGGGCGGCGCAGTTTATAATGATAAGGGTATAGTAAATATCAATGGCGGTTATATCAAAGAGAATACCGCAATGAATGGGGGCGGTATCTATAACTACGGGGCTGAGGCAGTATTAAACATTAACGGCGGCGAGATTTCCCAAAATGAAGCTGCAGATGATAGAGCAGGAGAGACTGATCGGTCGTATGGCGGTGGTGTAGTAAATGCATACGGTGCTACAGCAACAATGAACGGCGGGAAGATTGCAAACAATGTGGTTATTCCAAGACAAGATGTATATGGCAACGCACGTGGCGGCGGTGTATACAATGATGCTACATTTACTTTTAATGGTGGTGAAATTGTTAGAAACAGCTGCAAGCAGGATCCGAATGTTACTTATACGACGAATACACTGTATTGTGCCGGTCTTTATAATTCAAAGGAATTGACCATCAATGGCGGCACGATAGCGGGGAACTATTATGAGTTTAATGAAGGAGACGGAAATAAGTTGAGCTTTGATGGTGTAGGTGTAAGCAATAACGGCGGAACACTTACCATTACAAACGGGACCATCGAGAATAACTATTGCAAAAATGGGGATGTGGAAGGTGCAGGCGTTGCTGTTAGTGCAAATTCGCAGAATGATGCAACGTTAATTATGACAGGCGGAACCATTTGTGGCAACAAGAGCGGAACCAAATCGGGTGCCGGGCTATATCTCTGTGGCAGTAGTAACAAGTATGGCACGCATACAGTAACAGCCGATATAAGCGGTGGTAAGATTGTTGACAATACCGGTGCAAATGGTGTTTCTTTCGATTCGTGGGTAACACTTAATCTTTCCGGAAATCCTGTTATCACGGGGAATAAAACAACCGCAGGTGAGGAAAAAGATGTATATTTACCGAATAATGCGGCTCTTACCCTGAAGGACACATTGACAGCAGGTGCCACAATCAAGGTAACCGGGGAAGGTTCTGTTGTTGCCAATGGGACGGATAAATATACTGTAACAGATGCGGATGCGGCTTATTTTGCTCATAATGGCGACAAGTTGGTGCAGAAAGATGCAACGGAAAATCAGCTTGTTTTGGCGGAAAAAGAAGAAGGAAAAACATATTCTACCGTTACATTAAATCTTCCTAACCATGTGAAAGCAAACAAGGGACAATCCACAGTGGTTGAAAATGGCAGCAAGTATGAAGTTTCCTTTACAGCAGAGAAAGGCTATAAAATTAGTTCTGTTACAGTCAATGGTGAGAAAAGGAATCCGGAAAACGGGAAACTGACGCTGGATTCTATTTCTGGGAATACAACAATTACTGTGACAGAGGAGAAGAAAGCAGCTCCTACACTGACCTTGTCCTCCAACAGCGGTATTTTCAGAATTAACAGAGGCCCTGTAACCTTTACTTATACTTATAACGGGGATGGCGCAGTAACTGCGACAAGCAGTGATGATTCTGTTGCGACAGCGGAAGTAAAGGGTAATACTATTACTGTAACATTGAAATCCGTTGGCACTGCAAGAATTACTGTATCTGCGGCAGAAGGGGACAATTTCCTTGCAAAGGATGCAACCTATGACCTGACTGTGCAGAAGAAGAAATCCTCTTCCTCCTCCTCTGATACCGCCGCACCGACCTACGGTGTTAGCACAGGCAAGACAGAGAACGGCAAGATTTCCGTTACCCCTGCGAAGGCAGAAGCGGGCGAGAAGGTAACAATCAAAGCAACACCTGACAGTGGCTATCAGCTGGATAAGGTGACTGTAAAGGATAAAGACAACAGCAACGTGAAGCTGACGAAGGTAAACGATAATGAATACACCTTCACAATGCCGAAGGGCAAGGTTTCCGTTGATGCGACATTCGTACAGAAGGATGCGGCAGATGATAACCAGAACAGCGCGGCTGAAAAGAGCAAGGTAATCAAGCTGCAAATCGGCAGTCGTATTGTCAACGTGGATAATGAAGCGGTGATTTACGATGCTGCACCTGTTATCCGCAATGACAGAACTCTGGTTCCTATCAGAATCGTTACAGAAACTCTGGGCGGCAAGGTTGATTGGAACGGCGTAACAAAAGAGGTTACACTGAACATCGACGGCAAGGAAATCAAGATGACAATCAGTAAAACACTGGAGAAATACGGTGTTGCACCTGTGATTATTGATGGACGTACCTTCGTACCTGTTCGCTTTGTGGCAGACGAGCTTGGCGCAACCGTCGCTTGGGACGATGCAACAAAGACAGTGACAATCACGAAAATAGAAAAATAAATCGGAAAAAGAATAACCGAGGGCGTTCATCGGAAACGGTGAGCGCCTTTCGTGTCATGAAATACGGGAAGGAGGATGCGCATGAAAGAAATGGGAAAGCGGCTCAAGGGGCTAAGAGAGAGCATGGGGCTGTCACAGATGAAAATGGCGGAGATTTTGGGATTGAAACAGCCCAGTATTAACCGCTATGAGCAGGGGACAGCAACACCAACGGTTGAAAATCTGAGAAAATATGCGGACTATTTTGACGTGTCTATGGATTACATCTTTGCTCGCACGGATCATCCGGAGGGGAAATTGTATGCACATCAGCCGAAGGCTCTGGCAGGTAATAGGGAGATGCGGCAGTTTATTGAGCTGTGCTTTGACCCGGGTTCGCCATACAATGAAAGGCTGAAGGAAACGATGCTTCGGATGCTGGAGGAAATGCAGGAGTGAACTCCGGAGGCTACAGCTTAGAATGTGCTCCTATAGGATTGTTCTTAAAACCATCGGCTTTATTGGCAGATATTTATTTCAATTTATCGCAGTTTTTAAAATTTGTTGCAAAATTAGGGCTTCTACTTCTTGTATAACGACCGGTATCATGATACATTTGATGTAGATTAGAATATATGGAAGAAAGAGATATAATAGAAATAAATAGAGGGAGAGAACAATGAAAATTTCAAAAAAAGATGCGTTGCTGTGGTTTTCCTTTTTTGCACAGTTGGACGAGGAGGAAGAGCTGCTGCCGAAGCAGATGGAACTGGTTTATGCGACCTTTGCGCAGATTGAGGATGCCATTGATGCGAGAAACGAGAAGCTGATGGCGGAAATCAAGGGGCTGAAATCTATTGGCGGCAGAACCTATTTTGTCGGTCCGGAGGAAAAATTCGCCAAGGGCTGCCGTTCCTGCATGACGGGGACAGGCTTGACTGCCATTCGTAAGACGAACAAATGCAACATCCAGTGCAAATTTTGCTATAACTACGGCGAGCTGGAAGACTGTATGCCCATCGGAGAGGGTCTTTGGGAAATCGGCGGCACGAAGTTTTACGAACGGGATTTAGACCTGTTGCTTTCCATTCAGGAGAAGCCGACAGGGATTTCCTATGTTTACTTAGAGCCATTTATGGAGATTGAAAAATACTACGGCATCATCCGAAAATTCCACGAAGCAGGGATTCATCAGCACATGTATACCAACGGCACGCTGGCGACAGAAGAAAATCTGAAGGCATTAGGTGAGGCAGGTCTGGATGAGCTGCGGTTCAATCTGGGGGCGAGCAATGCTTCCGATAAGGTAATTGAAGCGATTGCGACAGCAAAGAAATATATCAGATATGTCGGGATTGAAACGCCTATGACACCCGAATATTTTGAAGCATTTATGCAGAAAAAGGATAGGATTCTGGCAACAGGCGTGGATTTCATGAACTGTGCGGAGCTGCATCTGAACAACAACAACATCTGGAATTACGAAGGGGAAAATATGTATGCTTACAGACAGGGCTATATTTCCCCGATTTGGAGCAGAGAGCTGACCTTCAAGCTGATGAAGCTGGCGGACGAGGAAGGCTGGAATGTTGCGGTGCATGACTGCTCCAACCGCACGAAATTTGCCCGTGGGCTGAATCTGAAGGGCAAGGAAGGCGGTTGGTTCGGCGCAAGCAGCTACGGCTCTGAATTCAGCAGACCGCCCTTTGCAGCGTTCCTGCCGATTTTGCAGGACGAAAATTTCCAATTTTTAGAGGAAGAGGAGCTGCCCGAAGGCTACAGACCGGGCGAATTGTTCTTCTAAAAAAGCGAATAAAAAAGCACTTGAATTCGTATTTTTGGATACGGGTTTCAAGTGCTTTCTTTTTGTTTTTTTATTCTGCGGAAACGGTTTTCCAAAGCAGAAGGGCATCCTCTACATAGCATTCTAGCTTTCCTTGGTCAACCAAATAGGAAAGATAGGAACGAATCGTGCTGCCAATGAGGACATATTGGCTATAATCCATCGTTAATGCAAACCGTTCGAACACTCGCTTGAGAATCAGCTCAAAGTGCAGCGGCTCCTTGCAGATTTCCAGAAGTGCATCCAGAATTTCCTGCATCTTTTTACGGTTTGCGTCTGCCAAAGGTTTGATATTCTCCGTCGGCTCCGCATGCGCAGGGATGAACAGCCTGCCCTCCAGCTTTTCTATCATATCCAGCGTTTCAAGCTGTGCCGCAATATCATAGAAAAAGGAGATATGATATTTTTCAAGGATATTTTCTCCAAACACGCAGTCTGCCATAAAATAAACATCATCGGG
>ERZ773192.3591-NODE-3591-length-11391-cov-4.686750_pt1 | contig 11391 bp, 5 predicted proteins | sample MGYA00581010_ERZ773192 | MGnify/ENA primary metagenome ERZ773192 (study PRJEB29015, sample SAMEA2737741) | human gut metagenome | biome: human gut; feature: human-associated habitat; material: faeces | place: China | collected 2012 ...
TATAGGGATTGACAGTAAATATTATGAGGCGTTTGTATCATACGTCCACCCTGATGTTGAAAGAGTGATTCCTTTAGATTGTTCTTCTATTAGACAAACGTTACATTCAGTAAAAAAATGTATAAAAACAGTTAATCCCAATATTGTACATACGCATGCAAGAAAAGAAATGGTTTATGTATGCTTGTGCTTAAAAAGAAATATTATTCACATTAGGACACAACATATGGAGGAAAAACCCAAAATACCAGTATGTATACTTGAAAAATGGATTTTGAGAAAAAAAGTTGATTTGTGGATAGCCACGTCAAAAAGATTAGCAAATACGTATTTGTCAGACCAAAGATATATTAAATCTGCAAATATTGATGTAATTTATAACGGAGCTAGTGAAGGAGAAAAAAGAGTTTCGTATGACATAAGTAAGAAATATTGTATTGTTTGTCGCATTTCAAAGCAGAAGGGAATTGATATACTTGTGAGAGCTGTTGCAAGTTTGGATGAAAGTGTTCGTAAGAATATTAGGATTGATATTTGGGGAGAAGGCGAGGAACTTAAGGCGGTAATGGATTTAATAAAACAACTTAGGGTTGAAAATATCTTTTTTTATAAAGGAACGACTATAGATCCTAAAAAAATAGTTGTAGAGTATGATTCTTTATTAATGCCTTCACGATATGAAGGATTGCCATTAACAATGTTGGAATGTATGTCAACGGGAACTCCTGTGGCGACACATGATGTTGGATGTGTAAATGAGTTTATTGAGTCAGGAAAGAATGGATGGATAATTAATGATGCTTTTACATGGCAAGATTTTTTTATGGAAGATTTAACGACCTATGAATATGAAAGAATGTGCAAAAATGTTGTAAAAACGTATAATGAACTATTTTCACTGGAAAAAATGAAAAATAGTTATTTTGATGTTTATAAAAAAATGGCTATAAAGGGAAAAAGAAAATACAATGGATAGTAATAAGGTAATTAAAGCAGGTTTTGGGTATACAATAGCAAATTATTTGATAAAAGGTCTTGCCTTTTTTACGTTGCCAATATTTACAAGGTTATTAACAACTGCAGATTTTGGCATATACAATACCTTTTTAGCATATGAAAACATTTTGACTGTTATTTTAGGAGTATCGTTTTATTCTTCTTTTAATGCTGCTAGATTTAAATTTAGTAAGATAGAAAAAGAGAAAGAGATTGTAACTGAAATAAATAATACTGATGATGAAGAAATAGAAAATACTGAAGTGATGGTTTTTAAAGATGATATAGAAAAACAAGAGAAAGTAGAAGAAATACCACAAGAAATTGATACCGTAAAAGATAATATTCAAGAAGAAACAAAGGAAAATTCAATAGCAACACAAGATAAAAAAGTAGAAAGTTCAAAACCAGTAGAACAAGCCAAAACAATACCTGTTACTACAAGTAAAAAGACCGTAGAAAAAGAAACAACGACAGTACCAGAACAGCCAAAGGAAGAAAAACAAAGAGATATAAAACAATCTGAAAAAGCGAAGTGTTCTGATACCAAACATGGTGTAGGAGTTGGAAACTCAAATAAATGGTTTAGCTCAAAACAAGATGCAATTAATTACTATCAAGGAATAATTAAAACTTGGGGAGATAAATGGGAAAAATTTGAGATCAATGATGAAACATATCAAAAAAATTGTCCGTATGGGTATGAAACTTGGTCATGTCCGTTTTGTGGAAAATGGACAATAAACTTTTATTATAATTAAATAAATTATTAAAAATATAGAGCAGGTAGAGTATTACTTGTTCTTTTTTTATGAAAAATAGGAGGTAAAATTTTATGAAAATAAAAAAAGTTAATAAAATATTAGCTAGTATAATGTTATTTTTAATATTATTTAGTATAATACAACCTGTTTTTGCAGCATCGGGAAGTGGAAAATGGTCTGGAGGTCAATATGCATCTGGAATGAAAACCACCGATAATGCAAATGGAACAACAGGTGTGTTAATAAGAAGATTAAATAATTTAAATACAGGAGAAAGGAGAACCGTATTCTGTGCAGAACATGGAATAGATTTTAAAACAGGAGCTTCATATAATGGAATTTATTATACACCAACTAATTCAAACATTAGAAAGGCATGTAAAGTTGCTTATTTAGGATGGTATAAAAATAATGGTGGATATACAGTAGATGGAGGAATTTTAGCTAATGATATGAAATGGGTAAAATGGGATTATGTGTTTACTCAACAATATATTTGGGAAATTCTTGGACAAAGCAATGCAACATTTATTAAGTCAGATGAGCAACAAGGATATATAGACTTTAAAAATAGAATAAATAATGAAATAGCAGATATCGAAAAAAGACCTAGTTTCAATGGGTCTACAATTACAATTCAAGCAGGAGAAACAAAAACAATAACTGATTCTAATGGAGTTCTTGCAGAATATGGAACAATTGATAATACAAAAGATGGAATAAGATTCGTTCACCAAAATGGTAGTAATTCAATGACTATTTTTGTAAATGAAAATACAAATTTAGAAAATTATAGAATTTCAGATAATACTTTTAAAGAGTGGGGAATGATAAAAAACGGAACAGAAGATAATGATACAATGGTTTATTTTGAATTCGCAAGTGGTGTTCAAAACCAATTATATTGTATGAGTTATAATGATCCAGTAACATTAAATTTTTCACTAGAAATTGAAACATTTGGAAGATTGGAGTTACAAAAATTAAATACAAATGGAGATTTAGTAAATGGTGCAGTTTTCAAAGTAAGAGGAGCAAATGACTATAATAAAGACGTTACTGTTACTAATGGAAAGATTACTATTGATAAATTAAAAAAAGGAACTTATACAATAAATGAAATATCAGTGCCTTTTGGGTATTTAATAGACACAAAATCTTATGATGTAGAAGTTAAAGTAAATCAAACAGCAACAAAAGCAATAGTAAACGAAGAACCAACAGGAGAAATCAAAGCATATAAAACAGATAATTATAATAACAAACTAAAAGGAGCAGAAATATCATTATATGCAAGAGAAGATATTAAAAATGTTGCAGGAACAATTACATGGTATAAAAAAGGAGAATTGATAACAAAAGCTATAACTAATGATGATGGAATGGCTCAATTTTCTAATTTACACTTAGGAAAATACTATGTAAAAGAAACAAATGCACCAAATGGATATTTAGTAAATTCAAAAGAATTTGATACAGAATTAAAATATAAAGATGCTAACACAAAAGTTATATATATTGATGTTACAGGAATAAAAGATGAAGAACCAACAGGAAAAATTACAATAATAAAGAAAGATGCGGAAACTGGATCAGTACCACAAGGAGATGCAACATTTAATGGTGCAGTCTATAAAGTTTATGCAAATGAGGATATATATAATAAAGCAAAAACTAAAAAATTCTATTCTAATGGAGATTTAGTTGCAACAAGAACTATAAATGAAAAGGGAGAAACAGAAGATATAAAAAATCTTCCTTTAGGAAAATATATTGTAAAAGAAGAAACTAATCCAACTGGATATATGTTAGATAAAAATACCTACAGTGTAGAATTAAAATACAAAGACCAATACACAAAAGTAATAGCAGATACTAAAACAAGTTTAGAAAATGTTAAGAAAATGGGAGTACATATTTTCAAATCAGGAGTAAAAGAAAACTCAGGAGAAACACCTGGATTAGAAGGTGCAGAATTTACAATTAAATTAAATTCAGCAGTAGAAAGAGCTTATGCACAAGGATATTCTTATGAAGAAGTTTGGAATGGATTTGATGAAAATGGAAACAAAGTTAAGGTTGATAGCAAAAGAGTAAAATCAGTTCAAGCTATTGCACCATCTTATGCAGTAATAGTAACAGATAAAGATGGAAATGCTTATACAAAAAATAACTTACCTTATGGAAAATACATTGTTAAAGAAACAAAAACTCCAACAGATTATGAAACAGCAGTTGATTTTACATTTTCTATTACAGATGATGAATCAGAAATTAAGGAAATAGCAAAGAAAACAAAGCATATCGTTGTTAATAATGAACAATTAGAAACATATATTAAATTGATCAAAAAAGATTTAAAAACAGATAAACTTGTTACATTAAATTCTACAACATTTGAGATAAAAGCTACAAAAGACATATATGATAGAGCTACTAAAAAAATATTGTTCAAAAAAGGAGAAACTATCTCTCAAAAAATAGGAAATACAACATATACATCATTTACAACTAATGCAGATAATATAGTTGTTCCAGATAATTCATTTAATAGTAAAAATGATGATAAAGCAACAATTACTACACCATTAAAATTACCAGTAGGTAGTTATGAAATAACTGAAATAAAAGTTCCAACAGGATTTTTACAATTAGAGGAAGCAGTTAAATTTGAAATAAAAAATGTAAAAGATTATGACAAAGATAAAGATGGAGATTTTATAAAAGAAGTTATTATTAAAAATGAGCAACCAACAGGAACAATTAAATTAGATAAAACAATTAGCGTAAGAGAAGATGCAGATATATCTTTAATTGATACATCAGATTTATCAGGTATAGAATTTAAGCTTTCAGCAAAAGAAAATATTATTGACATGTCAGATGGTAGTGTTATTTATGAAAAAGGACAAGAGATTAAAAAATATAATCTTACTAAAGATGGAAAACTAGAAATAACAAATTTACCAATTGGAACTTATGAAATTGAAGAAACAAAAACTTTAAATGGACTTGTATTAAATACAACAAAATATGAAGTTAAGTTTGAACAAAAAGACTTAACAACAAAAGTTTATACTGAAAAATTAGATATATCAAATGATACAACTCTAGTAGAGTTTTCTAAAACTGATATTACAGGAGATAAAGAACTTAAAGGGGCTAAACTATCTGTGTTAGATAGTGATAATAAAGTTATAGATGAATGGATATCTACTGATAAAACTCACAAAATTGAGGGACTTGTAGTAGGTAAAGAATATATACTAAAAGAAGAGATAGCTCCAGAGGGCTATGTAATAGCTACAAGTGTTAAATTTACAATAGACGATACAAATAAAATTCAAAAAATAAATATGAAAGATAAAGTTGTTTCAATGTCTAAAACTGATATTGGAGGTAATGAAGTAGAAGGTGCTAAAATTCAAATCATAGATAAAGATGGAAATATTGTTGATGAGTGGATTTCTACTAAAGAAGAACATAAGATTAAAAATCTAATCGAAAATGAAACTTATACTTTACATGAAGAAACAGCTCCTAATGGATTTGTAAAAGCTACAGATGTTACCTTTAAAGTAACTGATGAAAAGAAAGATCAACGCATAGAGCTAATAAATAAAGTAGTTGAAGTTACAAAAACAGACTTAACTAATGGAAATGAATTAGAAGGAGCAGAATTAGAAGTAATTGATGAAAATGGAGATACAATAGATAAATGGACATCTGCAAAAGAACCACATCAAGTAAAAGGTCTTGAAGAAGGTAAAACATATGTATTAAAAGAAACAACAGCACCTTATGGCTACGAAATTACAGAAGAAATAAAATTTGTTGTAACATCAGAAAAAAATACACAAAAAATTGAAATGAAAGATATGCCAATATTAAAGAATGTAAAAGTAGTTAAAGTAGATTCTGAAACTAAAGAAACTATAAAAGATAAATTTATTTTTGGTATTTATGAAGATTCAGAATGTACAAAGCTAATTAAAGAAGTAAAATCTGACAAAGAAAATGGAACAGCCTTATTTGAAGAATTAAGATATGGCACATATTACATCAAAGAAATAAAAGCACCAAAAGATTATGAATTATCTAGCGGAGTAGCAAAAGTTGAAATCAATGATAAAGGAATATTCGTAGATAATGAACAAGTAGAAGAAAAAGATAGCACAATAGAATTTACTTTTGAAAATAAAAAAATAGAAGTTCCTAAAACAGGAGATGAAAGCAAAATTAAATTATTTGCTGGAGCAATTATATTATCTTTATTAGGAATTACTTATATAGTTATTCGTAATCATAATAAGAATAAACAAGAATAGTTTAATTTAAGAGAGGTTAATATAAAAATACAAAATTAATCTCTCTTTTTCTGTTTATACATAAGACAATAATTAAATGATATGATATAATCTTCTCAAATAGTAATTTTTGAGGGGAGATTATAATGTTTGAAAAAAAGAAAAAGCTAGAATTAAATAATGAAGAATTGAGAATATTGCGTTATTCTTTAATAGATTTTAGAAATAATTTATTAAAACAAAATAAATATGTTGATGTGGTTGATGAGGTACTGGTAAAATTAAAAAATAAGATGAAGGTAAATAAACACGATTTAGGACTTATAATTAATAGTTTATATGAAAGTAGAACAGCAATGGTTAATGAGAATAAAGACACAGAAGCAATGGATTATTTTCTTTTAAAGCTCATTAAAATTCATGATACTCTATAATAATTAAGAATTGTACATAAGTAAGGGCTAGTTCTTTTTGACAATATTAAAACATTTATTTGAAAATGTGTTATAATATTGATAAATTTATCAAGTTAACATAGAAAAGAGGAAAAATATTGAATGATAAAAAATATATAATAGATATTCCTGAATTGATGAAAGAATGGGATTGGGAAAAGAATAAAGATTTAGATCCTAATAAATTAGTAGTTGGAAGCGAAAAAAAAGCATGGTGGATTTGCCAGAAGTGTAAGGGAACATGGCAAACTCAAATATGTGTAAGGAAAAAACATGGTTGCCCATATTGCACTGGACAGAAAGTCAGAAAAGGAATTAATGATTTTGCAACTTTGTATCCTGACCTACTAAAGGAATGGGATTGGGATAAGAATAGTGAATCAGGTTTTTTTCCAGATGAAATAATGCCTGGAACCAAGAAAAAGATTTTTTGGAAATGTAAAGAGTGCGGATTTATGTGGCAAGCAGCGGTAAAAGATAGAACAAAGAAGAATGGAAGAGCTACTGGGTGTCCTCAATGTAAAAGAAAAAAATTGTCAGAATATCATTTAACACCTGTTGTAGGAATCAACGATTTGGAATCTTGTTACCCTGAAATTGCAAAAGAATGGAATTATGATAAGAATATAAATCTATTGCCATCACAAGTTTTAAAAGGCAGTGCCACAGTTGTGTGGTGGAAATGTTATATATGTGGAAATGAATGGAAGACATCAGTACATAGTAGAACTGGAAGAAATTCACAAACAGGTTGCCCAAGTTGTTCGGCTCAAAGAACTGGAGATATTAATGCAATGCCTATCCAAGGTGAAAATGATTTAGAAACATTATACCCCAAATTACTTAAAGAATGGAATTATGAGAAAAACACAAATTTGCCATCAACATATTTTGCTAAATCTAATAAAAAGGTATGGTGGAAATGTAAATATGGACATGAGTGGCAAGCTTCAATTGTAAATAGAGTTAAAGGACGAAATTGTCCAATTTGCAAAAAAGAATATAAAGTTAGTTTTCCAGAAAAGACATTATATTATTATATAAGTAAGTATTATCCTGATGCTATCGAAAATTATAAAACAGCTGAATTAAAAAATAAAGAATTAGATATTTATATTCCTAAACTAAAAATAGCTGTAGAATATGATGGTAAATTATGGCACAAAAATATCAATAAAGATTTAGAAAAAGATATGATATGTAAAAGTTTAGGAATAAAGTTGATTAGAATTAGAGAAAAAGGTTTACCTGTTTTAAATTCTAGCTCAATAGTTTATGAAGTATTACCAAGTAAGGATAATCATGATTATTTAAACGAGTGTATAAGTTGGCTTTTTTCTTATATTAATATTAGTAGAGTTGATATTAACATTGAAAGAGATAATGAAGATATTTTAAAACTAATGAATCTTTCACGAAAATCTAATTCTATTCTTAAACATAAGCCTGAGATTAGTCAAATGTGGGACAATGAAAAAAATGGTAATTTAACTCCAGACATGTTCTCTATTGGTAGTGAGAAGACAATATGGTTGAAATGTACGGAATGTGGTAAATCTTATCAGATTAAAGTTAAAGATGCATATAAAAAGAGAACAACAAAATGTATAGAGTGTGCATATTTAAAACTAAAGCCAGGAGTGAATGATTTTAAAACAATATATCCTAGATTAGCAAATGAATATGACTATGAAAAAAATAAAATCAGATTTGAAGATTTGAATCTTGGAGAAAGAAAAAATAAATTTTTTTGGAAATGCTCGAAATGTGGGTATGAGTGGAAGGCATCTATAGATAGTAGAATCAATTCAAAAGATTGTCCAAAATGTGCATCGATTATTGGAGCAAATACTAGAAAGAAGAATTTAATAAAAAAAGAAGGTTCTTTGGCAACGAATTATCCAGAGTTAGCGAAAGAATGGCATCCTATAAAAAATGGAGATTTAAAACCAGAGAAAATGACTTGTAAAAACAAAACAATAGTATGGTGGAAATGTAGCATATGTGGAAATGAATGGCAAAGCTCAATAGCTTTGCGTACGCAAGGATTCGGCAGATGTAAAAAATGTGATTATCATGTAATAAAAAAATAAATATAATATAAAAAGAAGTAAGTTAGATTAATATCTAGCTTATTTTTTATGTTTAAAATAGGAGGTGGGAAATGCCTAGAAAAAGAAATTTAAGAATGGAAACATATAATAAGTTGATAAATATTGGAAAATCAACAGAAAAAGATATTTCAAACTTAAAAATAGAAGATTTAAAAGAAATAACGAAAGATCCTGATGTTTTGAATATTATTGCTTTACGAGAATTTATTAAAGAACACAATACAATAGGGTATTTTAATTATCAACAAACAAGAAAGGAGGAATCCAATGGCGAATAAATATCAATTAGTTAATGAAATGGCAAATGAAACCATAAAATACATTTCTCAAAGTAGTGAAAACTGGATAGAATTTTTAAATACTGCTAGTAATAATTATAAATATTCTTTTAGTGAACAAGTATTGATATATGCCCAAAAAGCAAATGCAACAGCTTGTGCTGATATAGAAACTTGGAATAAAAGGCTAAAAAGATGGGTAAATAAAGGTGCAAAAGGTATTGCATTATTATCCATTGAAAATGGTAGAAGTGTACTAAGACATGTATTTGATATTTCAGATACTCATAGTGGTATAGGTCAAGATTTAAAATTATGGGAAGTAAAACCTTCTTATACAAATGGAATTATTGAAACATTAGAAAATAGCTTTGGTAATTTAGAAATAAAAGATACTTTAGCTGAAGCAATTTATTCTAGTTCAATAAATTTAGTAGAAGATAACTTTCAAGATTATTTAGTTGATTTAAAAGAAGTTACAGAAGGAAGTTTTCTACAAGAATTAAATGACATTGAATTGGAATCTTATTTCAGAGGAATATTAGCAAATTCAATTGCATATATGACAATGAAAAGATGTGGAATTGATCCAATGGAACATTTTAGCCTAGCTGATTTTGAAATAATAAAACAATTTAATAACAAAAGAGTTATTTCAAGATTAGGTGCTGCAACGAGTGATATTGCAGAACGAGAAATAAGAGAAATATATTCAAGTGTAATTAATTTTGAAAAAAATAATAAATTAACAAATCGTACATTTGTTAATAACGAAAAAATGAATTATCATAATAATGAAGAAAAAAATAGTGAAGGGAGAAACGATTATGATAGAATTAACATACAAACAAATGGGAGATTATCAGATACCACAAGTAGCATTACCAAAAACAAAGAAAATAACACAGGGGAGATTTTCAAGAATGAGGGAGAACTTCCTAAAAGAATACAAAAGAGGGTTATACGAGGAATTGATGATAGATGGCAAAATGGAAGAACATTTAGGAGAAATAGAACAGACAGCTCAAAAGAGAATGAAACAAATAATAACAAGTTTAGCAGAAAAGAACCAAATAACAGAGAAAATGAAAAGAGAGAATCAAATGGAGTGGGTACAAGCAATGAACTCAATAAGAAACCAAGCAGAGGAAATGATAATAGCAGAGTTAATTTACAATTAAATCTTTTTGAAGACACTTATGTACCACCAATAAAAGAATTACCAAGTGTAGAAAAACAAATAGATAATATCAAAACACAAGCAGAAGTAGAAAATACTCCTGCTTTTTCTTTTACACAAGAGATGATAGATAAAACATTACAGAGTGGAACAGGACATCAAAATGGAAAATTTAGAGTATATAGATTATACCAAGAAACATTATCATCAAAAGAAAGACAAGATTTTTTGAAAAAAGAATTTAACTATTATGGAACTAATGGTGTAGCTGGACTTGATGGTATATGGGTTGAATATACTCCAAGCAAAGGTTTAAAACTTTCTAAAAGAGAAATTGAAGATACAATGCAAGTTAATTGGAATACAATAGAAAAACGAATTGGAGAACTTATTTCGTTAGATAGATATTTTGCCAATGATGAAAAAGAGAAATATCAAAATTGGTTAGAAAATGACTATGAAAATGAAAAATGGATGTTTAATCAAGTATTTAAAGATGAAAATGTTAACGAAAATGATAAAATAGAAATTCAAAATATAGATAAAAATTATAAATTAAAAAATGGAAATTACTTTCACTTTCATACAAATGAAGAAGGATATTATTATGCCATATATGATAATAGAGGGACTGAAATTGATGGTGGACTTTTAGAATATTCCCAAAATACAGATAAGGAAAATTTAGATGATATAAGAAAAGATTTAGCAGAGTTTACTGGTATTACAGAACTAATAGATAAAAATTTAGAAGAAGTTAGTCAAGAATTCATTGATAATTTGGAATTTGATATTATTCCAAGAGAAATTGAACAAGCTCAAAATGTATTGAATTTATTTAAGAAAAGAGAAGAAAATGGAGAACCACTTAATAGAGATGAGTATTATAAAAATCAAGAAAAGCATAATTATCATATAAATGATAACTTACTAGGAGAAGGTACTCCGAAGGAAAAAGTAAGAAGAAATATTGAGGCAATAAAACTTTTACATAAGTTAGAAGATGAAAATAGATTAGCAAATTCTGAAGAACAGAATATTTTGTCGAAATATGTCGGTTGGGGTGGACTACCAGATGTGTTTGATGAAAGTAAAGATAATTGGAGCGAAGAATATAACGAATTAAAAGAAATTCTTACAGATGAAGAATATAAGTCTGCAAGAGCTTCTACTTTAACTGCTTTTTATACACCACCAGTAGTTATAAATGCAATATATGACACTCTAAAAAGCATGGGTGTTGAACAAGCAAATATTCTTGAACCAAGTTGTGGTACAGGAAATTTTTTAGGAATGT
>ERZ773192.3593-NODE-3593-length-11386-cov-6.929574_pt1 | contig 11386 bp, 10 predicted proteins | sample MGYA00581010_ERZ773192 | MGnify/ENA primary metagenome ERZ773192 (study PRJEB29015, sample SAMEA2737741) | human gut metagenome | biome: human gut; feature: human-associated habitat; material: faeces | place: China | collected 2012 ...
CGCTGCACCTCGCCCATTCTCCTCAACGGTGCTCCCGTTGAGATCGAAGCGTACAACATCAACGGACACAACTATTTCAAGCTCCGCGACATCGGTAAGGCAGTTGGCTTTAATGTTTATTGGATTGCCGAGGACAGAACGGTACGAATCGAAACAAATCGTCCCTACCCCGGTGAAGCCCCCGCGAAGGTGGAAACTGACAAGCCGGTATCGCAGCCGGAGGTTACAGCTCCCGTCGCCGATGTAGATGCCATGAAACAGGACATCGTGGACCGCACCAACGCACTCCGAAAGGAAAACGGCATCGCTGCCCTAATCGCCAACGACAAGCTCATGCAGGCGGCGCAGGTGCGGGCCAACGAAATGGCCGCCAACACGGTCTATTCCCACACCAGACCGGATGGTCGGAACTTCAATACGGTCACAGACTGCCCGTACATGGCGGAAAACATCCATCGGATCGCCACACGTTACCTTTCCCAACATGATGTGAGCCTCGTGGAAGCGGCAGTCGATGGCTGGGCCAATTCCGAGACGCATCTGCGGAATATACGCAATGAACGCCTGAACGCTATCGGTGTGGGCATTGCCAAGGGCATCAATGCTGCTGGAGAGGAAAGCTGGTACTGCGTTCAGCTCTTTCTCTATGATGGATGTGTGATCTCACAGGTAGATATACCTATTATGAACAAGTAAATATCCCTTTTCTGAAAGAGCAGGTCGTGTTATACGGCCTGCTTTTCTATTATGAAAATGTGAAAGGAAATCAGTGTATGAAAACATGGAAAACACGGATCTTGTCAGCGATGTTGGCTCTTTTGACCTTGCTGACACTGCTGCCCACCTCCGCATTGGCAGCTTCCGGCAGCGGAACGGGCATCAAAGCAACTACTGACCCCAATCTCTGGTCTACCCGGCTGACCTCCACCGGTCAGCCTTATTCCTACCGCCCGCCCACGGCGGCAGGCAAGCAGCTTTACTGCATGGATCTCGGCTATTCCTATCGGTACGGGACAGCCAGTTTTTTGAACAGCTACACCTACCAAAGTGCCACCGGCGCGGACGCAGATGCCCTGTGGGAAAAAGCTGTTGCCAAGACCGGACTGGGCGAGATGGATGCCGCTGTCAAAGAGAATGTAAAGTGGATGATGTCCTATATCGCTGATTATACCGGCGACATCCCCGGCAGCTTGTTTATGGCCTTGCAGACCTACATCTGGGACAACCAAAGCGACAAATCCGCGGGCGGCGATACATCCGGCGACATTGATGCCGGTGGCTTTGCCAACGCCGATACCTATGAAACCTATGTTGGCTATTACAACTGGATGCTGGCGCAGAAAGCTAAGGAGGATGCGGAACTTCAGAAACAGATCAAGGAATATACCGCGCAGGGCAAGCAGGCATCCATCGTGGAGGACATGTCTGGCAAGTGGGCCGTTCTTGCCACTTCCGGAACCGCTGGCCGCCAGAGCTTCTTTGCCTATCACGCAGCCCGTAAGGTTGTGACGGATGATAAGCCGGAAGGCGGTGACAATCCGCCTTCTCCCGTTGCCGGTGATGGCGACATCACGTTCAAGAAGGTGATTGCCGGGACTACCCATGGTTTGGATGGCGCTGTGTTCAACATCTACCGCGACGGTCAGATCGTCGGCAGCGATGTAACTCGCAATGGCGGCATCATTGAGGTCAAGGATGTCACCAAGGGCTTGTGGACATTCGTGGAGGTGGAAGCTCCGGAGGGGTATGCCCTGGACCCCACCCCCCACAGCGTCTATGTGGACGTGACCGACGGCGACAAGCAGTACACTGTTTCCGCCAGCAACAGTCCTCTGCCCAGCCTGAAAATTACCAAGGCAGACGCACAGACCTTCGCCAAGGTCAAGGCGACCTTTCTGGTGGAGTCTCTGACCGGCAGCTACTCCACCACCGTCACCGTGGACGGCGAAAAGACACTGCCCAATCTCCAGCCCGGTGTGTACCGCGTTACCGAACAATCCGTGGAGGAGCCGTATATCAAGACCGACACTCATCAGGACATCGCCCTGCTGGCCGGTGCCGGTACTGTGGAGGCAGCCTTCACCAACTATGTAAAACCCGGTTTGGAGATCCTGAAGAAAAACATTGCCACCGGGGAACCCATTGCCCATGTGACCTACAAAATTGAGCAGATCGACGGCAGCTACTCCACCACCGCAACCACGGACGGCGCAGGACGTATTTTCTTGGCGAATATCCCTGTGGGCAGCTACAAGGTCACGGAAATCAATGTTCCCTCCGATGTGATCCTCTGCGACATTCCCCAGACGATTGCCCTCGGCCCCGGCGAGACCCGCACGGTGACGTTCTTCAACGCCATGAAGCCTTCTTTGAAAATCATCAAGCGGTGCGAAGTTACCAAAGCCCCCATCCCCAACACCAAGTTCCACATCTGGTGGGCATCGGACAACACAAGCACCGGCGCCATGAATGACCTCGGCAGCTTTTACACGGATGACCATGGCGAGATCATCTTCACGGGCGATGCCCTTAAGAGCGGCTGGTACAAAGTGACTGAGGAGGCCCCGGCATCCGGATTCGCCCCCGCTGACGAACCGACCCAGGAATTCTATCTGGCTGGCAACGAAAACGCGGTCAAAATCTGGGGGAATCGCCCCCTCAGCGCGCTGGTGGTATTCAAATATGATGAAAAAACCGGCGCGGCCTTACAGGGAGCGGAGTTCCAGATCCGCTATCTGGGCGGCACTTCCGGTACGGGCGGTACCGTCATCGGCACTTACACCACTTCGGAAAACGGCTCCATCATCCTCACCCGCCTGAAAGCGGGCACCTATATCGTGGAAGAAACCAAAGCCAGTCCGTTTTATTCCGTCGACACGCCGCCCCAGACCGTGCTGCTGAGCGGTAAGGATCAGGATGTGGTGACGCTCCGGTTCGGCAACCAGCCTTACGGCTCCGTCCTCATCAAGAAGCTGGCGGATGATGCCAGCAAAACGCCGCTGGCGGGCGCAACCTTCCTTGTCACCGACGATAAGGGTACGTTCATCGGCACCGCCAACGGTGAGTTCACCACGGACAAGTCCGGAGCCATCCAGCTCCCTAAGCTGCCTGCCGGTACGACCATCGTGGCAAAGGAAATTCGTCCCCCGGAGGGGTACGCATTGGACGGCACACCCCAGACCATTACGGTGCAGGCCGGTGAAAACGCGCCTCTGACGTTCTACGATAAGCCCCTTTGCAACCTGACCATTCTGAAGCGGGACGCGCTGACAAAGAAACCTCTGGCAAAGGCGGAGTTCATTGTGAAGGACAGTGAGGGCAAGCCCATTGGAACAGACAACGGACGGTTCGTCACCGGCTCTGACGGTACTGTGACCATTACTGCCCTGAATCCCAATGCCACCATTATTGTGTCTGAGGATAAAGCGCCCATCGGCTATATCAAGGATGAGACGCCAAAAACCATTGTGGTCAGGAGCGGTGTACCCAACAGCCTGACCTTTGACAACGAGCCTTCTACCACATTGGTGATCCACAAATATATCGAAGGAACGGAGAACGAGCCGCTTTCTGGCGTTGCCTTCAAGGTAGTAGATGGCAGCGGCGCTGCCGTTGGCCCCGATGACGGCGTGTACTACACAGACAAGGCGGGTGAGATCGTTTTGAACGGTCTGGAACCCGGCACTACCGTAGTTGCCCGTGAGATCAAATCTGTGGATGGATTCGTGTTGGACGGCACACCCCAGGACATTCTCATCAAGGCAGGGACGGTGCAAAATCTGACCTTCTGGAACAAGCGTCAGGGCGCGCTTATTATCAACAAGCTGGACGCTGTGACGAAGAAACCGCTGGAGGGTGTGACCTTCAAAATTACTATGGCGAATGGCGAGTTTATCCCCGACGAAAACGGGAAAATCAGCTCCAACGGTCTGTACTATACCGATAAAAACGGGCAGATCATTCTCAAGGGCGTCACCGGCACACTGGTGGTGACGGAGGAAAAATCTATTGATGGTTACACCATCGACGAAAATACCCGCACCCAAACCGTTGTAGTCAACCCCGACGATACGCAGTCCTTGTATTTTTATAACGCCCCCATCGGCGGCGTGGAGCTCATCAAGGTCAATGCGGCGGACAAAAGCCAGCGCATCCCCAACACCACCTTCGAGATCCGCCGTGTCAGCGATGGCGGACTGGTGGACACCGTCACCACCGGGACGGACGGCCACGTGTATGTGCCGCTGGCAAGCGGCAGCTACTATGCCGTGGAAACGGAGGCAGGCAAGGGCTTCCAGCTGGACAATACTCCCATCTATTTCACCGTGGAGGATGGCAAGACCACAACCAAAACGGTGACAAACAAAGCCATCTCCGGTATTCTGATCCACAAGGTCAACGCCGTCACCGGCGAGGGCATCCCCGGCGTGTCCTTTATTCTCTATGACAGCGGCAACACCCCCATCGCGCAGGAAGCCAGCGATGACCGGGGCTATGTCCGGTTTGAGGGACTGGAGGATGGCCGCTACTATCTGCGTGAATTGGAAAATGAGGGCTATATCCCCGACACGCAGAAAAAGACCGTGTATGTAAAGTCTGGTGAAACCACGGAAATCGAGTGGAAGAATACGCCCATCACCGGGCAGATCCAGGTGACAAAGGTCAGCGCGGACTACAACGCCATGAATGGCTGGCCCGCTGGGACACCCATTCCCAACACCGTCTTTGAGATCTACAACGCCCGTACCAATCGGCTGGTGGATACGATCAAGACGGATAAAAACGGCTTGGCGGTGAGTAAACCCCTGCCTTTGGCGCGGTATAAGATCGTGGAATCCAAGGCGGCGGAGTTTTACGGACTGGACAAGACGCCCATTGAGGTAGAAATTGAGTATGCCGGTCAGATCGTCAAGGCAAGCATGACTAACAAGAGCCTGTCCACCAACGTTTCCATCAAGAAAACCGGCTATGTGGAGGTCATGCCGGGGCAGCTCGTCCGCTACAACTTCACCGGCATCGCCAACAACTCTACCACGGCGCTTGAATCTTTTTATTGGAGAGACACTTTGCCTGTCAAGGCAGTGCGCCTTGAAAAAATTTACACTGGCACGTGGAATACTCCCGGCAACTATAAAATCGTCTACCGAACCAATCTCAGCGGTGATACCTGGCGCACACTGGCGGATAACCTGAGCACATCCAAAAATTATGTGCTGGATGCTTCCCCCGCAGCGCTGGGGCTTGCCGCCAACGAGTATGTGACGGAGTTCATGGCTGCGTTCGGCATCGTCCCCGCCAACTTCCGGCAGGTGGAAGCCCCTCGCGTGGACTGCAAGGCACTTGCCAAGCTCACCGGCGGTACGCAGTTCGTTAATCAGGCAGACGCAGGCGGCGTCTACAACGGGCAGTGGATCATGGCGACCTCCCGCTGGGTCACCAGAATTTATGCTCCCAGCAAGCCCCTGCCCCGTACCGGTTATTAAGAGCTAACAACAGCGGATGCCGCTCCGCAAGGGGCGGCATCCCCATATCAAGGAGGTTGAGATTTTGAAACACAAAAAAATCATGATTTTGGCGTTGGCGCTCCTGCTCCTGACCGCGCTCTGCTGCACCTCCGCCCTTGCCGCGGGCGGCGATGTGGCAGGCGCTGTGGAGCAGACATGGAAGGAGGCAGCCAAACAGATCAAGGCTGTGGTGGAGAAGGTGGTGTTCCCGGCACTGGATATGATCCTCGCCATCGCGTTCTTCGTAAAACTTGGCGGCGCGTATTTTGATTTTCGCCAGCGAGGTCAATTTGAATGGACCGGCCCCGCCATCCTCTTTGCCTGCCTCATCTTCACGCTGACGGCTCCGAAATACATTTGGAGCATCATCGGCATCTAAGTGGTGCAAGGGTAAAAATCAGTTGCTTATTTTCTGTGTGCTGGGTATAATGGAAATTAGGAAAGGAGGCGGCGCGAATGACAGAATCTGTGAAAAATGAGCTTTCTGATATCTGCCGGATCATTGACGCGACTGTGGATACAGAGAAGATCTATCTTTTCGGCTCATACGCCTATGGTACACCAACCGATGATAGTGACTACGATTTGTGCGTCATTATCCCGGAAAATTCCATGCGTCCGGCAGACGCGGTCAAGGCGATCCGCCGTGCGCTCTTTTCAGCGCAGTCCGTCCCCTTGGATGTAATTGTTTATCGCTCTAACGCATTCCATCAGAGAGCGGAACACGCTTCTCTGGAGCGGAAAATCGCAAGAGAGGGGGTCTTGCTGTATGAGCACCGGCTGGAGCAGCGAATGGCTTGACTTTGCCTATATGGATCTCAGCGCCGCGGAACATCTGCTGACGATGCGTCCGCTGCCTGTGGAAATTATTTGCTATCACTGTGAACAGGCTGCCGAAAAATTTCTAAAAGCCACGCTTGTTCAATTCGACAGAGAGCCGCCCAAAACGCATGACCTTATCCAGCTTTGTAAGCTGTGCTGTGAAGTAGACACGCGATTTGAGCAACTGGCAGACTCCTGTATTGAACTGACGCCATACGGCGTTCAAGTTCGCTATCCGTCCAATTTAGAACTGGATGAATCCGACGCCGTCTGCGCGTTAAAGGAATGCAGGCTCGTTCAAGACTTTGTTTGCCAGAAACTTGGATATGAACCGGAAAGCAAAGATACCCAAAGCTTTGGACAGACAATGAAATAAGTAAAGACAGCAGTCAAGGCCGTCGCCCGAAAGGGCGGCGGCCTTGTCGCGTCTCCGGAGGTGAATGAACAATATTTATTTGGGATTTTGTCGCCGCGACAGTCCTGGATCAGTTGGTAGATTGGTTCTACGGGCAGATCGTGGGCTTTCTCGGCAACTTCTTTGCCCTCATGGGCAATATGGGCGTGGAGCTGTTCGAGCTGGAATGGGTCAGCGCCATCGTCCTCTTTTTCTCCCGCCTTGCGTGGGCGTTATTTACGGTCAGCGTGGTGGTCTGCGCCTTTGAATGCGGTATCGAATACTCCACCGGCAGGGGCAATTTACAGCAGACTGCCCTGAATATCATCAAGGGCTTTCTGGCGGTGAGCCTGTTCACCGTTGTCCCCGTCCGCCTCTACGCCCTATCCGTGTCGCTGCAGGGAACCTTTTCCGCAGGACTCACCGGCTATGGACGGAGCATTGGCGAAGTGGGTCAGGACATCATCACGGAGCTCAAGGAGATCCAGACGCTTACGGATGTGGTGAACAGCTCCCACTTCGGCCTTGGCATCATCACCAGCCCCATCATGCTCCTCTTTTGCGTGATCCTCATGGGCTACGCGGTGCTGAAGGTGTTTTTTGCCAACCTGAAACGCGGGGGCATTTTGCTCATCCAAATCGCGGTGGGAAGCCTTTATATGTTCAGTGTCCCACGGGGCTATCTGGACGGCTTTATGGGCTGGATGCGGCAGGTCATCGGTTTGTGCCTGACCGCCTTTCTCCAGTCCACCATCCTCATTGCGGGACTCATGGTGTTCAAGGACCACGCGCTGATGGGCGTGGGGCTTATGCTCTCGGCGGGAGAGGTGCCCCGTATCGCCGGCAGCTTCGGCTTGGACACCACAACAAAGGCCAATATTACGAGCGCCGTTTATACGGCGCAGGCTGCCGTCAACACCACCCGAACCATCGCCGCGGCGATCAAATGAAAGGGTGATGATATGACCTGGTTAACACAAATCACCATGGGCAGCCTGTTCGACGGTATCGGCGGATTCCCTTTGGCTGCGGTCCGCAACGGCATCACGCCGGTATGGGCGTCGGAGATCGAAGCATTTCCCATTGAGGTGACAAAGCTGCGCTTTCCCGGCATGATCCATGTAGGCGACATCACTAAGCTGCGTGGCGCGGAGCTGCCGCCTGTGGACATCATCTGCGGGGGCAGCCCGTGTCAAGATCTCTCCGTTGCTGGCGCAAGGGCAGGTCTTGTCGGCGCGCGTTCTGGCCTCTTTATGGAGCAGGTCAGGCTGGTAAAGGAGATGCGAAATGCAGACAAATTACGAGGTCGAACAGCTCTCGATGTTCGGCCAAGATACATGGCATGGGAGAACGTGCCCGGTGCCTTTAGTTCAGGAACACCCAAAGGCGAGGACTTCCGGATCGTCCTGGAAGAGATCGTCCGCATTAAAAGCGATTCCGTTTCAGTCCCTCGACCTGACTCCGGGCGCTGGGAATCTGCTGGGCGAATTCTATTGGGAGCTGATTTCTCCCTGGCGTGGCGGTGCCTCGACGCTCAATACTGGGGTGTCGCCCAGAGGCGCAAAAGAATCTTCCTTATCGCAGATTTTGCAGGCAGATCCGCCCCTAAAATACTATTTGTCCCCGAAAGCCTGTCTGGGAATTCTGCGCCGAGCCTTTGAGCGCGGCAAGGAACTCCCCCCAAAGCTGGAAGGCGCACTGAAAATTCAGGCAGGTCTCACGCGGCCAAGCAAAACCGCTGGAATGAATAGCCGATGTACTAACAATGCTATTGCTTTTGCCGCCAACCAGCGGGATGAGGTGCGTGACCTGCACGATGTAGCAGGTGCGCTGCAGGCTCAGCCGGGGATAAAGCAACAAACCTTTGTAGCCGGTTTTTCTGCTGGGGCAGGCGCCAGTGCGGGAAGCATTGGATATAATGAATCGGTTGCTCCAACCCTCAAGGGCAGTCCAAGTGGGAACTGCATGCCATCTATTATATGTCTGAATGACCAGGGCGGCAGCGTGATGGAATGCAGCGAAAACGTGTCCGGAACCCTCCGAGCACAGGAGCATGGACACCAACCTCTTGTTTACGAAAATCACGGCATTGACAGCCGCTACACTGGCCCCCACAAGGTAGTACCCACCATGTCTGCCCGTTATGGCACAGGTGGTAACAATATACCTCTGGTTGAGCAGAACGCTGATACCATTTGTATTTCCGGAAACATTGTAGACCGGCAGCCGCAAAACGGCGGCAACGGTCTTGGCTGTCAGGAGAATTTGGCGTATACATTGACCGCCACAGACCGCCACGCGGTCGTAGAACTTTATCAAAAAACAGTTGGAGCATTATGCCGCGGAGATGAAAAAGGTATCGGTAATCAATACGTCAGTCAGGATAAGTGTATCATCAACGCATCCTGTTCTGAAACACATCACCTCATTCGCCGCCTGACGCCTTTGGAGTGTGAACGGCTCCAGGGCTTTCCGGACGGCTGGACAGACATCCCCGGCGCGTCGGATAGTGCAAGGTACAAAGCTCTGGGCAACAGCGTGGCGATACCCTGTGTGGAGTTTATTATGTCGCGGATCGCCGCGGCCATGCGGGTAGCATAGCCGCTTTGTTGGTATCGCCGCTGTTTCACGCCGCTTCTTCGTTGGCTTTGGTCATAGCTTTCGCGCTTGCTTTCGGGTATCTTGGCTTTACCATTAAAAAGATCGGAGGAACTGCTATGGCAGAAAAAACGCGCAACCTCTGTGCTGAAATTCCCTTGGAGCTGCATACCAAAGTACGGCAGCGGCAGGCGGAATCCGGCGAGACACTGAGCCGGTACATGACCGCGCTCATCACCAAATTTTATGAAATGCCTACAAATAAAATGTCAAGTGCTAATTGAATAATCCCGATAGCTGCTTAGTTGAGTAAAAGAGCATGACAAAAAGGCCACCGTCATCAACGCTGGCCTATGGTGTGGCTCGGAAGAGTTATTGTGTGGTGTCTAAAGATTTCAAGTATTCTGTAACGCGACCGTAGTAAACCCGCAGAAACTTGTTGGCTCCAGCAGTCATGTAGACAAAGTATGGTTTGCCTTCAGCACGTTTCTTGTCCATGAAAAGATATACGGGATCGTCCATCGGTTGTTTCTTAATTAAGCAATCCATAACGTTGAATAGTGCTTTGCGCAAAGCAGGAGAACCACATTTTGAAGAACGTACGCTCTTCAATTCCATGTTTCCGGATTGGTTTGCGCCAGGATCAACGCCCGCAAATGCTGACAGCGATCCCTTGTGAGCAAAGCGAGTTACATCACCGATCTCTGCTATGAGTTGAGGCCCAAGCCGTTCTCCGACACCATACATCGACATGACGACAGGATATTCCGGTAGTTGGGATGCCAGATGATTCATCTCGATGCGGAGCATTTCGACGCTCTTCGAACAGGCATTCAGTTGCTCCACTGCTTGTTGGATGAGGAATTTCGACGTGGGATTTTTGGGCACTGTAACCAAGATTTTCTTAGCCCCTTCATAAATCGCTGTTGCCGTTTTGTTGCTGAAGTTATAACCGTGGCGCTTGCACCACTTCTGATACTTTTCTGTAAAAGCGATTAAGCTGATGCTGCATACGCAGTCTACATGCCAAAAGGATGCAACAAAGTCCACCCATTTCTGGCTTCCATCGTCACGGACTGGACTGTCAAAAAGAGCGTTTGCGCCGGGATAGGTTTGGTCAAGCAGTGATATGAGATTGTTTTTTAATGTAGTCCTATTTTTTGAAAACAAACCATATTGCCGATTCATAGTCTTTAACTGATAACGAATGGTGTCCATAGAAGAATACGGGCGTAAGTCGGCCCAGTTGTCAAGCCCGTAGCGAGCAATCTTTCTGGAATCCGCTTTGTCCGTTTTGACCTTACGAAGGGAGTTGTTTCCGTAGTCTTTAATCAATTTGGGATTGACGGCACAGACATAAATCCCTGCATCGTGGAGTGCTTGCGCAATCGGTTCATAGTATCGCCCAGTGTGCTCCATAACTACTCTTGTTTCACCTTCCAGGCTTTTCAGATAGTTTGCCAGCTCTCTGAGTTCACTGGGGGTGTGCTGTACAGTGAAAGGCAGAGCCACTACTTCGCCAAAAGGGCGAAGAACAGAAACCATGCTTTTTCCCTTGGAAACATCAATGCCGGCTAAGTTGTTCATGCAATCACTCCTTGTTATGGGTTAGCAATGTGGCGGGGCCACCTTTCCTCATTGCCGATTCTATCAGTCTGATAACACGAACGCTTCGGTTCTACCTACACAAATCGAACGCTGGGAATGAGAGGCGGCTGACTGACATTTCAACGGACGCTAAGTCCTTGGAGGACACCGTCAGGCCATTGCGCTCTCATTTTACCAGCTTAGGCAATAAGATGGAAAAGACGTGGCTGGCTGCCACGCCTCTAACCAAATATATAGTAACTGGAGGAAAATGTGAAGATGGACAAGGACAATGTGAGGACGGTGGCGTTTCAGGTGCCCACCGAGCTGTTTGAGCAGCTCAAGGCATACCTCAAGCGGAACGGCATCAAGCAGAACGCCTTCTTCCTGGACTGCATCCGGCAGGCGCTGGCGGAGGACACCGGCGCCGCCGAAGAATAAGAAATATATCGCGCGAACCGCTGCTGAGATTCTCGGCAGC
>ERZ773192.3594-NODE-3594-length-11383-cov-4.578390_pt1 | contig 11383 bp, 9 predicted proteins | sample MGYA00581010_ERZ773192 | MGnify/ENA primary metagenome ERZ773192 (study PRJEB29015, sample SAMEA2737741) | human gut metagenome | biome: human gut; feature: human-associated habitat; material: faeces | place: China | collected 2012 ...
CTGTCCTCTGCTGCCACGTCGCTGCAGTGATGGCGGAAGCCCACTTCATTGCCGGCGGCACAGACGCAACAGACGCCACGCAGGGTGTTTAGGCGGTTTAATGTCTGGCTTAAAGGCGAAGTCCCGTCGTGGCTTCCCTGGTTAGTGCCAAGACCCAGGCAGATCACCAGAGGCATCTGGTGACGGTATGCCAGGAAACGCAGGTAAGTGACGGCGGTCATGATATCATTAGACTGGTAAGCGGTAGCAGATGCCGGAATCTGGTAATAGTCCCGCAGATACTGCTTGGCCGGATGGAGTTTGACGATGCCAAGGGAACAGGAAGGCGCAGCCCCGGTAAAATCTGCATCTTCCTCAGTTCTGCCAGCGGCAATCCCTGCAAGGAAGGTTCCGTGGCCGGAGTCATCGGTGACAGGAACCAGGGACAGAGGATCCGTGGAAGCTAAGGCTTCATCGATCTGTTCTTTCCGGTATTCCTTTCCATAAAGAAATTCATAAGAAGCGCCGCGGGAGCTTTCCATAGAAAAGGAACCGGTGGCAGTCTGATCCCAGATTCCTAAGATCCGGGTGGTGCCATCGGTATTGCAAAAAAGAGGATTCCGGTAGTCAATCCCGGTGTCGATGATCCCAAGAAGTACTCCTTCACCACCGGTGTTGAGACCTGGCTGCCGCATGACCGGAAGAATACCGGATTGCTCCATATTGGTGGAGTCTAAGAGGGTATAAAGGGCCGGAATGGACGAATAAGAATACCGCGCCAGAGTGATGGGAAGTACCTGATCCAAAGGCGCATGGAGGATTACATATTCTTCGTCCACATAGCTGATGCAGTCGGTTCCGGTCTGCTGCCGGATCAGTTCCAGGGAGATATTGCCATAGCGGTAGATAAAATCGGCATAATTTTCAGAATTGACGGCCTGGTTGCATGAAACCATAGAAATTTTATTGTATCTGAGGGAAAACCAAACAGATACGCTCCATAGATTTTGGTATTATCTTATGAAAAAGGAGGGAATAAATATGATTTTTTTGTTTTTGATCGCAGCAGTCGTGCTTTTGGATCTTGGACTGAAGGATACCATTGATGAGATGGATCAGGAGCAGTTTCCCAAAGAACTGGAGGGAAGCAGAGGCTGGATTCTGCTTTACCGGAACCATAACGAAGGATTCCCCTTTGGGGCATTAAAAGAAAAACAGGAGCTGGTGAAAATGATCCCGCTGGCAGTGGTGTCTGCAGCAGCAGGTATTTTATGCTGGATTCTTCCTAGAAAAGGACAGATTGTGGAAAAGATCGGCCTTTCTATGGTGATTGGTGGTGGATTGAGCAATCTGTATGACCGGCTGTTTCGTGGATATGTGGTGGATTATTTCAGCATCCAGTGGAAAAAATTAAAAGACGTGGTATTTAATTTAGGAGATATTTTTGTGTTTGCAGGAAGCCTGATCCTGCTTTTGTGGGAACTGTTTTGTAAAAAATAAGATAATGGTTCATAAATAAGGGAATGGTTCCGCAGTTTTGAATTGACAAATATCCGATTATCATGTACAATCACAACTAAAATTATGCGTAAAGGAGTGATTTTTTTTGGATTCGAGTGACGTCATACAGTTGCTTGTGTTAGTTGTATTATTAAGTTTATCTGCATTTTTCTCATCGTCTGAGACTGCACTTACTACGGTGAATAAGATCCGTGTGCGTTCCCTTGCAGAGTCCGGAGATCAGCGGGCCATTATCTTGACTAAAGTGATCGAGGAACAGGGGAAGATGCTCAGCGCAATTCTCATTGGAAATAACCTGGTCAACCTCTCTGCATCATCGCTTATGACAACGTTAACGATCAAGTTGTTGGGAAGCAAGGCAGTAGGAATTGCTACAGGTATCCTGACTTTGTTAATCCTGGTGTTTGGCGAGATCACACCAAAGACCTTGTCTACGATTTCCGCGGAAAAGATTTCTTTAAAGAATGCGAAAATTATATATACTTTCATGAGAGCCTTGACTCCGGTGATCGTTGTGGTCAACAAAATGTCCTTAGGCGTTCTCACCCTGATGCATGTGGATCCCAATGCCAAGCATGATGTGATCACGGAAGATGAACTGCGTACCATTGTGGATGTGGGACATGAAGAGGGAGTCATCGAGAGCGAGGAACGCAAAATGATCAACAATGTGTTTGATTTTGGCGATTCTCTGGCGAAGGATATCATGGTGCCACGAATTGATATGGTCTTTGTGGATGTCAATGCTACTTATGATGAGGTGATTGAATTATACCGGGAAGAACGGTATACCAGAATTCCGGTTTATGAGGATACCACGGACAATGTGATCGGTATCATTAATGTAAAAGATCTGCTTCTGATCGAGGATCACGAGCATTTCCAGATCCGGGATCATTTGCGGGAGCCTTTGTATACTTATGAGTATAAGAAGACTTCTGAACTGATGATAGAGATGCGGAAAACCTTCAATAATATCGTGATCGTTTTGGATGAATACGGTGCGACAGCCGGCCTCATTACATTAGAGGATATGCTGGAAGAGATTGTTGGAGAGATCCGTGATGAGTATGATCAGGATGAGGAGAAAAACCTGATTGAAGTTGCACCGGGTGAATATTCCGTAGAAGGCGCTATGAAACTAGATGACTTAAACGACCGTCTGGGCCTGGAGCTGGAGTCGGAGGACTACGATTCTGTGGGCGGACTGATCATCGGACTGTTAGACCATCTGCCAGAAGAAGGCGAGGAGGTTGCCGATGACGGAATCCGCTTTGTGGTGACTAAGGTGGACAAGAACCGGGTCGACCGGGTGAAGATCATTCTTCCGAAAGAGGAGAAAGAGGAAGAACCGGCTTAAGATTAGAAAAATGAAGGCTGTCAGCTGATGACTGCTCCGAATATGCCGCCTCCGATACACATCCCCATGGTGGTCAGAAGATGTGGCATGGACACAGTGAATCCTTTCCCGAGAAAGGAAGAGACTGCTGCCAGGATCAGAAAGTAAGAAAGTCCGGCAGCAAGTCCGCAGAAGAAACGACGTTTTCCAGTGGTGCGGGCGAAGAAAAAACCAGCCAGAGCACCGGATAACACGTAGATGACGGCAACTGCCAGTCTGATCTGGCTTTCCTTTAAACGGAAACGATAAAGGAAAAAAGCCGTGGCAAGCAGCAGAACGGCGGACAGAAGATAGGAGCAGAGAAGTGCCTGAAGCAGTTTTTTAGGAGAAAAAAGTTCCATAGAGAAGTCCTTTTCGTGGATTTGCTTTAATCTATTCATCCGCAAAAGCCGATAGTACAAAAAACTTGCATAGCAGAGATTCTTATGATATAATTTTTGCGAAAACTATAGGCAGTGTGGGATTTTGGCTGCGCTGCGTGAGTTTATAGAATATCAGGAGGGTAAAAACCATGAAGAAAGTAAAAACTTTAACAAACAGTACATTAAAGAGCAGCATGAAGAAGGGTGGATGTGGCGAGTGCCAGACTTCCTGTCAGTCTGCATGCAAGACTTCCTGTACCGTAGGTAACCAGAGCTGCGAGAACGCAAACCGCTAATCGAGCCGGGGATGATAACAAACAGGTAACCCCTACGATCCTTGGGATTGTAGGGGTGCTTTATGTTATAATAGAAATTCTTACGGGATTGGTCAGGATAACATAAGGCACCTGGAGTGCAGAATATGAATATGCGAGGTGTCTGTCGGGACAGGCATCAGAGTTTAGATAAGGAGAAAAGTTTTGATTCATCAGTACAAAAATAATGGTTATGACATCGTAATGGATGTAAACAGCGGAGCAATTCATGTGGTCGATGACGTGGTATATGATGCCATTGCGATGCTGGAAGAAAAACTGGGAGAACTGGAGAAGCCTCAGCAGATCCCACAGGAGATGTCAGAAGAGGTTCGCACAGAACTGGCAAAAAAATACAGTACCCAGGACATTGACGATGCCATGTCCGATATCCAGGAACTGATCAATGCGGAAGAGCTGTTCACCAGAGATGTATACCGTGATTTTGTTATGGATTTCAAGAAGAGAAAGACGGTTGTGAAGGCGCTGTGCCTGCACATTGCCCATGACTGCAATCTGGCATGCCGTTACTGCTTCGCAGAAGAGGGAGAGTACCATGGCAGAAGAGCGCTCATGAGCTTTGAGGTTGGTAAAAAAGCTCTGGATTTCCTGATCGCCAATTCCGGAAACCGTGTGAACCTGGAGGTAGACTTCTTTGGCGGCGAGCCGCTTATGAACTGGGATGTGGTAAAGCAGTTAGTGGAGTACGGCCGTTCTCAGGAGGCAGCTCATAATAAGAAATTCCGTTTCACATTGACGACCAACGGTGTTCTGTTAAATGACGAGATCATGGAGTTCTGTAACCGTGAGATGAGCAACGTGGTATTGAGCTTAGACGGCAGAAAAGAAGTCAATGATAAGATGCGTCCATTCCGCAAGGGAGCCGGAAGCTATGATATCATTGTTCCAAAATTCCAGAAGTTCGCAGAGAGCAGAAACCAGATGAATTACTATGTCCGCGGAACCTTTACCAGAAATAATCTGGATTTCTCCAACGATGTGATCCATTTTGCAGATCTGGGATTCAAACAGATGTCCATCGAGCCGGTTGTGGCTGCTCCAGAAGAGCCATATTCCATCCGGGAAGAGGATGTCCCACAGATCTTGGAAGAGTACGATAAGCTGGCGGTTGAATATATCAAGAGAAAGAAAGAAGGAAGGGGTTTTAATTTCTTCCACTTTATGCTGGATCTTCAGCAGGGCCCATGTGTGGCAAAGAGACTGTCTGGTTGCGGCTCAGGAACGGAGTATCTGGCAGTTACCCCATGGGGCGATCTGTATCCATGCCATCAGTTTGTTGGTCAGGAGAAATTCCTGTTAGGCAACGTAGATGAAGGCATTACCAATACCGAGGTACGCGATGAGTTCAAGCTCTGCAACGTGTACGCCAAAGAAAAGTGCAGAAACTGCTTTGCAAGATTCTATTGCAGCGGCGGATGTGCGGCAAACTCCTACAATTTCCATGGTTCCATTACGGACGCTTATGATATCGGCTGCCAGATGCAGAAGAAGAGAATCGAGTGTTCGATTATGATTAAAGCGGCATTAGCCGAGTAAAGGAGAAAAATCATGAAGAGTAACAAAAGGAAGGGCATCATTGGCCTTCTGATCACCCTGATCTGTATCGGTGTGTTCGGATATTTCGGCTATGATACCATGGATGACATCAAGCTGGGTCTGGATCTGGCAGGTGGTGTCAGCATCACTTATCAGGCAGTAGAGGAAAATCCATCTTCTGAAGAAATGTCTGATACCATTTACAAGCTGCAGCAGAGAGTCCAGAACTACAGCACAGAGGCTGAGGTTTATCAGGAGGGATCTAACCGTATCAACATTGATATTCCAGGTGTTTCTGATGCCAACGCCATTTTGGAAGAGCTTGGTAAGCCAGGTTCCCTGATATTTGTGGATGAGTCAGGGAATACCATTCTGACTGGAGATCAGGTTGCCAGCGCAAAGGCTGCTATCCAGGAGAAAAATGGTCAGAAATCCTATGTAGTAAGCTTGACCTTCACGGAGGAAGGAGCAAAAACCTTCGCAGATGCAACTGCAAAGAACATCGGAAAGAGAATCGGCATTATCTATGATGGTTCTATGGTTTCTTATCCAACAGTAAATTCCGCGATCACCGGTGGAGAGTGCTACATCGACGGTATGCAGGATTACGATGAGGCTGAGAACCTGGCAGCGACCATCCGTATCGGTTCCCTGTCCCTGGAGCTGGAGGAGCTTCGTTCCAATGTAGTAGGTGCAAAGCTGGGGCAGGAGGCCATTGCCACCAGCTTAAAGGCAGGCGCTATTGGATTTGGCATTGTGGCAGTCTTTATGATCGCAGTTTACTTAGTGCCTGGTCTGGCTTCTGTACTGGCGCTGTGCCTGTATGTAGCTCTGGAACTGGTTCTGTTGTCTGCATTTGAGGTTACTCTGACTTTACCTGGTATCGCAGGTATTATCCTATCCATCGGTATGGCCGTGGATGCTAACGTTATCATTTTTACACGTATTAAAGAAGAGATCGGTGTTGGAAAGACCGTAAAATCAGCGATCAAGACTGGTTTCTCCAAGGCTTTATCTGCCATCATTGATGGTAATGTGACCACTCTGATCGCAGCCGTAGTCCTGTTCTGGAGAGGTTCCGGTACCGTTAAGGGATTTGCATCTACCCTGGCACTTGGTATCGTTCTGTCCATGTTCACAGCTCTGTTTGTGACCAAGGCAATCTTAAATGCTCTGTATAACCTGGGACTGGATGATCCGAAATTCTACGGTGTCAGCAAAGAGAAAAAAGCGATCAATTTCCTTGGAAAGAAGAACCTGTGCTTTATCATCTCCTGTGTTGTGATCGTTGCAGGATGGTTGATGATGGGAGTTCACGGTGCAGGTGGAGATGGTGTCTTAAACTACAGTATGGAGTTTAAGGGCGGTACTTCCACCAATGTGACATTTAATGAAGATATGAGCCTGGAAGACATTTCCAGCAAGGTCGTTCCGGTTGTGACCAAGGTGACTGGTGACGCAGAGGTTCAGACCCAGAAGGTTACCGGAACCAACGAGGTCATCATTAAAACCAAGACGCTGTCTGTTGACCAGAGACAGGCTTTAAATGATGCTTTAGTAGAAAACTTTGGTGTTGAGGAAGATAAGATCACTGCAGAGAGCATTTCTGGTGCAGTCAGCAACGAGATGAAGCGTGATGCCATCGCAGCAGTGATCATTGCGACGATCTGCATGCTGATCTATATCTGGTTCCGGTTTAAGGATATCCGTTTTGCAACCAGTGCAGTTTTAGCATTGCTTCATGATGTATTGGTTGTCCTGACCTTCTATGCAGCTGCGAGATGGTCTGTGGGATCTACCTTTATCGCATGTATGCTGACGATCGTTGGTTATTCTATCAACGCGACCATCGTTATCTTTGACCGTGTCCGTGAGAATTTAAAGGTTAAGACCAACAAGCAGAGTCTGGCAGATCTGGTGAACTTAAGCATCACCCAGACCTTTACCAGAAGCATCAATACTTCCTTAACGACTGTTGTCATGGTTATCGTACTGTTTATCATGGGCGTAAGCTCTGTTCGTGAGTTTGCACTGCCTCTGATCGTCGGTATTGTATGCGGTACTTATTCCTCCGTATGCATTACAGGCGCATTATGGTATGTCATGACTACCCATAAGAAAGAGAAATAATCATGGAATATAAGATTATAGCAACGGATGGCCGGGCGAAACGCGCGGAGATGACCACCGTTCACGGCAAGATCCAGACTCCGGTATTTATGAATGTGGGTACGGTTGCTGCCATCAAGGGTGCGGTTTCGACGGATGATCTCCGGGAGATCCGCACTCAGGTGGAGCTGTCCAACACCTACCATCTGCATGTGCGTACCGGAGACAAGCTGATCAAGGAGTTCGGCGGACTTCATAAGTTCATGAACTGGGATCGGCCGATCTTAACCGATTCCGGCGGTTTCCAGGTATTTTCCCTGGCCAAAATGAGAAAGATCAAAGAAGAGGGTGTGTACTTTAACTCTCACATAGATGGACGCAAGATCTTCATGGGACCGGAAGAGAGCATGCAGATCCAGTCTAACTTAGGTTCTACCATCGCCATGGCATTCGATGAGTGTCCATCCAGCGTGGCGGACCGCAAATACGTGGAGAATTCCGTAGCCCGCACCACCAGATGGCTGGAGCGGTGCAGGAATGAGATGGCAAGACTGAATGCATTGCCGGATACAGTCAATAAAGAACAGCTTCTGTTCGGCATCAATCAGGGTGCAGTGTTTGAAGATATCCGTATTGCCCATGCCAAGACCATTTCCGCTATGGATTTAGATGGCTATGCAGTAGGTGGCCTTGCAGTAGGCGAGACCCATGAAGAGATGTACCGGATCTTGGACGAGACGGTTCCGTATCTGCCAAAAGAGAAGCCAACTTATCTGATGGGTGTCGGCACTCCGGCGAACATTTTAGAGGGTGTGGCAAGAGGTGTGGACTTTTTCGACTGTGTATATCCGACCAGAAATGGTCGCCATGGTCATGTATATACCAATCATGGAAAGATGAACCTGTTCAACCAGAAATATGAGCTGGATCATCGTCCGATTGAGGAAGGGTGTCAGTGTCCGGCCTGCCGTTCCTACAGCAGAGCGTATATCCGCCACCTTCTGAAGGCGAAAGAAATGCTGGGCATGAGATTATGTGTCTTGCATAATTTGTATTTTTATAATACAATGATGGAAGAGATCCGCGACGCGATCGAAGCACACCGTTATGAGGACTATAAGGCAGAAAAGCTGGAAGGCATGGCGCGTGGAGAAAATTAAAAGAAAAAGATAATTGGATTTCCTGGAGCGAGGCGTCAGGAGACCAGTCAAGGAGGAAAAAACATGAACGGAATTGGATTCTGGGTAGTCTACGCTGCATTCCTGATCGGTCTGATGTATTTCGTAGCAATCCGTCCACAGAACAAAGAGAAGAAGAAGATGGCTGAGTTGTTAGCAAGTGTTGCAGTAGGCGACACAGTTCTGACTTCCAGTGGCTTTTACGGAGTTGTCATTGATATGACAGATGATACCGTGATCGTTGAGTTCGGCAATAATAAGAACTGCCGTATCCCGATGCAGAAAACTGCTATCGTTCAGGTTGAGAAACCAGAAGCATAAATAACAAACTGAGATCCCGTCCCGTTTTATCAGCAGGACGGGATTCTTAATTATACGATAAAGGAGGAGATTTATGGTCAAAAACATCGTATTTGATATGGGAAATGTATTGGTCCGCTATGATTCCATGAAGGTCTGCCGTCATTTTATGACGGATGAGACGGAAATGGAAAAAGTCTGCACTTCAGTATTTATATCACCGGAATGGTTGATGTTAGATATGGGCCTGATCACAGAAGCTGCGGCGTTAAAACGGATGCAGAAGCGACTGCCGGATGATCACGCAAAAGAGATGGCCAGATTGTGCCTGGAGCATTGGAATGAATACTGTATGTGGAAAGTGCCCGGCATGGAAGAACTGGTCCGTGAGTTGAAAGCAAAAGGCTTTGGGATCTATCTGTGTTCCAATGCGTCCCTGCGCATGGTTACCTGGTACAAGAACATTATCCCGGCGTGGGAGTGCTTTGATGGTATCCTTTATTCTGCTGAGGTAAAATGCATGAAGCCGCAGAGGGAGATGTATGAGCATTTTTATGAACGATTTTCCTTAAAGCCGGAGGAGTGCTTTTTCATTGATGATCTGCAGGATAACATCGATGGAGCGAAGGCCACCGGTATGGATGGATACTGTTTTGCAGACGGAGATCTGGAAAAATTAAAGACTTGTTTAAAACACTTTTATAGAAAATAGCCCAGGTATAACCATAGGTTATAGATAAAATTCCAAATAACTTTATCAGAATTTCCGATGCCTTATTGAAATCTTAAGATAAATGAGATATTATGAAAAGAAATAACCCAATGTTTTAACTTGTTATATTGATAAAGTGTAACTATTCAGTAGGTCTGCGCACATGCTGCGCTGACCGTAAGAACACATAGGCTAGAAAGCAAAAATCCCATCAGCGAAGCTGATATGGAATGGATTTTTGCACGTAACTATGAAGGTATTGAATAGTTACGATAAAGTGTTACTGTGCGGGTTTTTCAGAGCTTCGAGAAAGAGGATAAATGGGAGGAACAGCAGCAGTGGAGTGTAAGATCGTAACCATACCGGGAGATGGAATTGGCCCGGAGATCGTCAGAGAGGCATGCAAGGTGCTTGATAAAGTAGGAGAGGTGTTTGGCCACAAATTTGACTATACTCCGATCCTGATGGGCGGATGTTCCATTGATGCACACGGAGTTCCGTTAACGGATGAGGCATTGGCAACTGCCAAGGCAGCAGATGCAGTATTGCTTGGCGCTGTTGGAGGCAACGTAGGTAATTCCCGCTGGTATGATGTGGCTCCGAATTTAAGACCAGAGGCTGGTTTATTAGCCATCCGGAAAGGTCTTGGTTTATTTGCCAATATCCGTCCGGCTTATCTGTATAAAGAACTGGCAGACGCTTGTCCATTAAAGAAAGAGATCAGTGCCGCAGGATTTGATATGGTGATCATGAGAGAGTTAACTGGTGGTCTGTATTTTGGCGAGCGTCACACCGAGGAAGTGGACGGTGTTTTGACTGCCACCGATACCTTAACGTATAATGAGAATGAGATCCGCCGGATCGCAATCAAGGCATTCGATATCGCCATGAAGAGAAGAAAGAAAGTCATCAGTGTGGATAAAGCCAATGTGTTGGATTCTTCCAGACTTTGGAGAAAGGTCGTAGAGGAAGTGGCAAAAGATTATCCGGAAGTAGAGCTTTCCCATATGTTAGTTGATAACTGTGCGATGCAGTTAGTCATGAACCCGGCACAGTTTGATGTGGTTCTGACCGAGAATATGTTCGGAGATATCCTTTCAGATGAAGCAAGTATGATCACAGGTTCTATTGGAATGTTATCAAGTGCTTCTTTAAGAGAAGATAGTTTTGGTATGTATGAACCAAGTCATGGTAGTGCACCAGATATTGCTGGGCAAAATATTGCTAATCCAATTGCCACAATCTTATCAGCAGCAATGATGCTTCGTTATTCTTTTGATTTAGATCAAGAAGCAAAAGATGTTGAAGATGCTATTGAAAAAGTATTAAAAGAAGGATATCGTACAACAGATATCATGTCTGAAGGTAAAATATTAGTAGGGACTCGTGAAATGGGAGACCTTATTGTAAGTCATTTATAGGAGGATATAGGGATGAAAAGTGATTTTGTAAAAAAAGGAACTGAAAGAGCTCCTCATCGATCATTATTTAATGCCGCTGGATATACAGATGAAGAATTAGAAAGACCATTAATTGGGGTTGTCAATTCTTTCAATGAAATCGTTCCAGGACATATGAACTTAGATAAAATTTGTGAAGCTGTAAAAAAAGGAATCTATCTTGCTGGTGGGGTACCAGTAGAAATTCCGGCAATCGCTGTATGTGATGGTATTGCCATGGGACATGACGGAATGCTTTATTCGCTTCCTTCCCGGGATATCATTGCCGATAGTGTGGAATATATGGTGAATGCGCACAAGGCTGATGCTATGATCTGCATTTCCAACTGTGATAAGGTTACCCCAGGTATGTTGATGGCGTCTATGCGTCTGAATATTCCTACCGTGTTCGTATCAGGCGGGCCAATGGAAGCTGGCGAATGGAACGGTCAGCACCTCGATCTGATTGATGCGATGATTAAATCGGCCGATGAAAGCGTAAGCGATCAGGAA
>ERZ773192.3595-NODE-3595-length-11379-cov-5.045125_pt1 | contig 11379 bp, 9 predicted proteins | sample MGYA00581010_ERZ773192 | MGnify/ENA primary metagenome ERZ773192 (study PRJEB29015, sample SAMEA2737741) | human gut metagenome | biome: human gut; feature: human-associated habitat; material: faeces | place: China | collected 2012 ...
GAAAGTGGATACTTCCTGCCGCGGCAGCGGCGATTCTGATCGTGGTCCTGCTTGCCAGATTCTGGCCGACAAACAGCAAAACGGCCACCCCTGATAATCAGGACACTTCCGAGAACACGACTGCCACTGACGATCAGAATACTACCGGCGACACATCCACCGATGTCGTTCCGGAGCCGAAGAAGGACGAAGAGCTGACGGAGGCTGATACACCGACACTCGATTCGGTCAGGATTGATGGCCTCAACATCGAGGCAGGGAAGAGCGAACAGCTGAAGCCTGTGCTGACGCCGGAGGACTATCAGAGTAAGGAAATCACATGGAAAAGCAGCAACAGCGCCATCGCCGAAGTCGATGATGACGGAATAGTCACGGCAAAGAGTCCCGGAGAGGCGAGGATCGACCTGACGGTAGACGGGGTCAAGGCTACGTGTGTCGTAAGGGTTTCGGAGGTGAAGATGACCTCCGTCACAGTGAAGACCGGCCCTGACAAGACGGAATACTATGCCAGTATGCCATTTGACCCGACGGGCATTACGCTTGAGGTCACGTATAGTGACAAGAAAACAGAAGAGGTCACCTCGGGCTTCGAGTGTACCGGCTTCAGCTCGTCCACAGCCGGTGTAAAGACGGTCACCGTCAGCTACGAGGATATGGAGGCCGGAACGGTATACGTGACCGTGAAGCCAAAGGTGCTGATACAGGATTCCGGAACCGCAGGCTTCGCGGGGCATAATCTGGTTGATACGGTTCAGTACAAAAACAAGATCTATTATGTAAAGGATATCAGCCAGGGCGGAAGCTGGGTCAGCGCAATTTATCGAAAGGATACGCCGTCCGCGGAACCGGTCTGCGTATACAGACTGGACAAGGAGAGTATCAGCGATTTCTTCATTTTAAAGGATCGGATCTTTTTCTCGGCAGAGTACGGCGGCCGGGGCTACATTGCGACGGTCGAGCTTGACGGCGGGAATTTCTACGCGATCACGGCGAAAAGCAAAAACTATATGGGCTGCTATTACAGCAACGGCTGGATCTATTCCCTTTCGGGTGCAGACAACTGTGTCGTCCGGTTCCGGACCGATGGCTCGCAATGCGAGCTGGTCAGCAGCGGGGAGATCGGCACCACGCAGTACAGCATCTCGAATCAGAGAATCCTCTACGCAGAGAAAAGACAAGACAAGACGACGGTCAAGTGCTTTGATCTCGATCAAAAGACGACGACGACTCTGGCGGCATACGACACCGAATCCGTCTGGCTCGTTGGCGCCTATGAAGATTATCTGTTTTATACCGTGAAGGAAGACGGGAAAAAGAAGCTGTGTATCTATAAGCTGAACAGCGGTACCGCATACACGCTCGAAAACGGCAAGACGGAAGCTGCGGTCTGGAATGATCAGATTTTCGTCTGTGACGAGAATGGAAACGCGGAGCTCAGATCGCTGAACGACCCGCTGATCGTGACAAAGGAGTTCAAGCTGCCATACACGCTGCGCTCCACCTCGGCCTATTTGCCCCGCGTGATCCCTGTCGGAAAGAATCTTGCCTTCGTCACAAGCGAGAAAACGGTCGTTCTGATCGACAAGGAACTCAAGGAGGTCGCGTCGTTCTCTACGGAGGCGTAAGAAGCGGCCTGAATCCAAATCAAAAAGCCTTCCCCTTCTCATGCCGTGTGCATGATGAAAGGGGAAGGCTTTTTTCATGATTTCAGCGGGGGAGAGGGGCGATCAGATGATCTTGCCAAGGCTGGCGGTCTTTGCGGCCTGCGCGGCGCGGCGGAGGGCCGCGACGGGTTCGCCCTCAAGGAAGTATGCGTACAGATCGAGGATCATCCTGGCCAGCTCCGAATCGGCCTCCAGCCCGGAGACGTCCTTCAGAACCTTTGCCGCTTCTTCCTTCGACTGCTCGATGCCCGCCTCGTTCAGATAGCGGTACACCGCACCGGCTGCGCCGACGGCGATATACGCGGGCTTCACGCCCTGCTCGAGGCACAGCAGGCTCGAACCGATCAGCCGGTCGGCTGCGCCGAGCTTCCGCGTCGGGTCGCCGCCGACGCGCTTGCAGGTGTCCTTCAGGGCGGCATTGCGGAAGCGGCCGAGAAGATCCGTGATGTGCAGCATCAGGCCATCCAGCCCGACGCCGTACTTTTTATGCAGCGCCAGCGCGCTTTCCAGCATGGCGTTCTGCACGATGTTCAGAATTTCAGGATCGTCGATGGACTGATAAATATATTTCCGGCCCTCGTAGCCGCCCAGATACGCGCAGGTCGCGTGGCCCATGTTGTGGACGTACAGCTTGCGCTTAATATAAAAATCAAACGGCTCAAACGGAACCATGTTCGTGATCTCGGGAATTTCACCCTTGAACGCAGCCTTGTCGACCGGCAGGAAACCGTAGCGCTCAACGCAGACGCGCATCGGATCGCCGTCCTTCATCTCCTCGGTCTGCACGGGCACCATGCGGCCAATGGAGGCCTCGACCAGACCGACCTTTTCATCAAAGTGCTTCTTTTCCTCGTCGCTCAGCAGGTCCTTCAGCATCCCTTCCATGACCTTGTTTGCGTCCATCAGGTTTTCGCAGATGATGATGTTGAGCGGGCGGTCGTCCCGTGCCCAGCGCTTTCTGAGACCCGCGACGATGTTGCCGACGATGAACTTGAGAATTCTCGCGCCGACCGCCGTCGCCATGATATCGCAGTTTGCGATGGCCTCGGAGGCCGCTTCCTGATCGTTGCCGTTGACCGCGGTCACGTGCTCGATCACGACGTCCTCATGTCCTTCGCTGGACACATAGCGGACGGGATACTGCTCCTTTTCCTGCAGCGCCTTCACGACCGGCTCTGCCACGTCGATGAATGTGACCTTATAGCCGGACTGACTGAGCGTTGCGCCGATGAAGCCGCGGCCAATGTTGCCGCCGCCGTACATAACTGCCTGTTTCATACTCTGACCTCTTTCTTTATTTTCCGTAAAGCTCATAGAGCTTCAAAACCTCGTCCTTTGTTTTCACGCCGTCCGACGCGCTGACCTCGCTCAGGGAAGCCGCCGCGCTGCACGCGCCGAGCTTCAGCGCCTCCCGCAGCGGCATATCTGTCTCCGCTGCGTACAGAACGCCCGCGCAGAACGCGTCGCCTGCGCCGACCGTACCCTTGATATAGCCCTTGGGGAGCTTGAGACTTTCAAATTCGCAGTAATTTCCGGCCTCGTCCATGCCGCAGCCGAGTTCCGGGCAGTGGATAACGGCCCATTTTGCCACGCCCAGCTCGTGGAGCTTCTGCAGCGCAGCCTTCATGTTTTCCACGTGCAGCGTGCCGTCCTCTCCGCGCAGCAGGACCCCCGTGGTCTGCTGCGTCTCAAGCTCGTTGATGATGCAGTAGTCGGTGTATTTGAGCGCCGGGGTCACGAGCCGCGCAAAGCGCTCGCCCGCCTCAGAAACAACGTCGATGGACGTCTTCATGCCCGCCTGCTGCGACCGGTGCAGAAGCCTCGCCATCTTTGTGCCGTATTCCGCGTCCGGCTCGTCCAGATGCGGCAGCAGCAGAATGTAGCCGATGTGGAAGATATCGACGTTCAGCCTGTCCCAGTCGATGTCGTCCTCACCGTAATAGGCGTTGCCGCCCGCATACTGGAAAAACGTGCGTTCCTTTGTCTGGTTGTTCGACATGACGGCGGTAAACGAGGTGTCGCCGCTGCGCTTGACCATGGACAGGTCGATATTTTTGTATTTCCCCATCTCCTGCAGCACAAAATCACCCTCTGCGTCGTGCCCGGCGAAGCCGGAAGCGACGAGCGGCAGCGCGGGATCGAGCCGCGCGAGATCGGAAATGGTGTTGCAGACCGAGCCGCCAGTGGAGCGCGTGATGCCCTCGGTGATGTGCGTCAGCTCGTTCTGCTTCGGCCATGTTTCGATGGGATAGGTGATATCTACGATCATATTGCCTGCGCAGCAAATGCCTTTTTTCATACTTCCTCCCTGTTTTCGGGCCGTGCGGCCCGGATTCCCTTGTTTTTTGTTCCGGTTACTGTTATTATGAAGGAACGGGGCAGGCTTATCACCGATGAAGATGCGCCTGACGCCCGACAAAGATGCGTTTTTGGTGAAACAAATGGAACTTTACAATGAATATGAGCTGATCTCCCATTCCAAGCTGGCCGACTGCACCATGTTTATCGTCGACATGGTGTACCGCCCCATGCACCTGCATAAGGAGCTGGAGCTGTGCGTGGTGCTGAGCGGCAGCTGCCGTGTCAGCACCGACCGGCAGAGCTTTGAGGCCGGGCCGGGCGAGATTTTGCTGTTCGACGCGGGCAGCAGCCATGAGCTGTGCGCGTCCGGCGCGCCTGCAAGGCTCCTGACGCTGCAGATCTCCAACAGCTTCTGCGCCCGCTTCTATCCGCAGATCCGCAGCATCCGCTTCGGCTGCCGGGGGCTGTCCTCCTGTCTGGGGCCGGAGCAGCTGCCGGCGCTGCGCCGGGCGATGCTGCTGGCGCTTTCCAATTATCTGCGCGACACACCGGAAGCGCCGTTCGCCTGCATGGCGCAGATCAACGCGATCTTTGCGATCCTGCTGGGCGGAACGCCATACCGCGTGCTGAGCGACACGGAAAACATGACGCAGACGCGCAATGCCGAGCGGATGCACCGCATTCTGCACTATCTGGAGACGCACTATTCTGAGCCTGTCCGCCTCAGCGAGATCGCGGAGCGGGAGGGGCTGACGCAGACGTATCTGTCGCACCTGTTCCGCGAGCAGCTGCATATCCCGTTTCAGGATTATCTGGGCAGACTCCGACTGGAGGCGGCGATGCTCCTGCTGCGGCAGTCCGACACGACGCTGACCGACGCAGCCTATGCCTGCGGCTTCTCCGACCCCAAGTATCTGAACCGGAGCTTCCAGAAAAACCTCGGAATGTCGCCGCGCCAGTGGCTGCTGGAAAACCGCCCGGACCCGAGCCAGGCCCCGTCCGCAGAGGACCCGCGTACAGCGCAGCGCATCCTGACGCCCGGCGAGTGCCGGGCGCTGCTGGATGTGCTGGGTGTCGCTTAAATTTTCAGGATCTTCAGCTCTTCGCCGCTGGCATAGGCCTTTTCCATGATGCGCTGGATGTGCACGGCGTCGGACGCAGGCACGACGAGGGGCTTATTGTTGAGAATGGAGTCCGAGAAGCTCTCGATCTCGCGGGTGTACATATTGCCGAAGTCGCCGGGAATCTCGACGCCCACATCGTCGGCGTGGGTCTGCTCGGCGGAATAGGCGACGTTCTTGTCAATGAACACGGCGTTCAGCTTGCCGCCGTCGATCTGGCCGATCATCGTGTCGCCCAGCAGACGACCCTTCGTGCCGAAAAATTCAACGCGCCACTTGGAGGCTTCGTCCGGGATATTGAAGTTGGACTGCACAACGCACTGTGCGCCGTTTTCCATGCGCATGAGGATGGTGGACGTGTCCTCCACGTCATACTGCGGTTCGGGGAAGGCGATCTTTTCATTCATGGACGCGACCTCGGTCACGCGCATACCGGTGATGTACTCCATCAGGTCGATGGTATGAACAGACAGATCCATCATCGCGCCGCCGCCTGCTTTTGCTTTGCACTGCCGCCAGTTGCCGGGCTCATACGGAAGCCAGAGCGTAAACTGCGAATAGCCGGACACGACCGTGCCGATCTTACCCTCGGCGATGGCCTTTTTCATGCTCATGACGTGCGAACCGAAGCGCATCATGAAGCCCGCCGCGATCTTCACGCCCTTGTGTTCGCAGTAGTCGATGACCGCCTGCCCTTCGTCGGACGTCATGGCCAGCGGCTTTTCGATCAGGATATCCTTGCCGTAATCTGCGGCCAGTTTGGCCTGCTTTGCGTGCAGGACGATGGGCGTGGCGATATAAACGGCGTCGACCTCCGGGTCTGCCAGCAGGTCCTCTTCCTTCGTATAGCCGCGCTTTGCGCCGTATTTCTGACGGATTTTCTCAACCTGCTCGGCATTGATGTCCATGACGGCGATCAGCTCCGCGTTTTCGGCCAGCATCATGCCGGGGATCGTCCTGCGATCCGCAATGCCGCCGGCTCCGATCACGCCCCAACGTAATTTTTTCATATGCTTCGCTCCTTTGCAAATCCATAGACCGCCCGCAGCGGTTTATTTTATTATAGCACGTTCCCGTCATGATGAAAAGAGAATTCTGTATCAAAACAGGGAAATCCAACAAAATCCCACAGAAACGCGCACCCGAATTCGCCGAGGATTTTTGCAAGCCCCCTGCAAATGTCAAAAGCTCCTCTTGCAGTCGGCAAGAGGAGCTTTTCATGTTTACAAGTCCTGATAAACCGCTCTGGCGCCGCCGATGTATTTCGGGCGCGTGCGGGCGCAGAGGATGTTGGCCTCGCCGATCTTTTTGATTGACAGGCGAACGGGGATCGCGACGCGGCGCAGGTGCATACCGATCAGCGTGCCGCCGATATCAAGCCCCGCGTCGGCAACAATGGTTTCGACGAGTACGGGGTCTTTGAAATTGGCCCACGCCGTCATGGCGAACGAGCCGCCCGCGTGCAGCTGCGGGATGGCATTGACGATCTCAAAGCCGTGCGCCTCGGCCACATCGCGCTCAACAACAAGCGCGCGGTTGAGGTGCTCGCAGCACTGCACGGCAAGTTCAATGCCGCGCTCCTGCAAAACGGGATAAATGCCCGCAAACGCGGCCTGTGCGGCCTCAAGGCTCGAACCCTTGCCGATGCGCGCGCCGACCATTTCACTCGACGAGCAGCCGATGACAAACAGCTTGCCGGGCTTCAGCTTCGCAACGTCCAGCAGCTCCGTGACGGCCTGCTTCGCCTGTGCGGTAAGTTCTTCATACATGATTCATTTCACCCTTCCAGAATGCCTTATGAATTTCGGGAACCTTGGCCAGCGCGGTGTAGAGCACGACGGACAACACGATGCCGACGGCGGCCTGCACCAGATTGTTCGGGATCGACGCGGCGGCGGCAAGGCCTTTGCCGAGGATCAGCGCCTTATAGCCGAAATACCCGGCGACCATGATGACCTCGGACGGCAGCTCGATGAGCGCCAGACGCCAGAACGGGATCTTTTCGCCCTTCTTGAGCATCGGCTGCAGCAGCAGCGCGGCCACCAGCGCCACAAGGCCCTTGATGATAAACGTGCCGGGAACATAATGCGCGTAGCCTGCCAGCAGATCGGCAAGACCGCTGCCGATGCCTGCGGCAAAGAAGCCGTACCACGGGCCGAGCACCAGCCCGGCAAGCAGGCACATCCCCTCGCCGATGTTGGTATACCCGGCAACGGTCGGGAACTGCACCAGCATGGTCGTCACGCAGCACAGCGCGGCAAACATCGCGCTCAGAACCAGCATACGGATGGTTTCGTTTCTCTTTTTCATACCAGAGTACCTCTCTTGTTAAGATACCCTGATTATATCCAATGCTGGTACTATAAAAAGATGCAAAAACAGATATTTTTTTAGGTTCAGATTCAGAACCGCGCCATAATTACGGCGTTTCCCGCGTCGGTTACGGTGTCTGCATCCTCTCCAATGGCGCGGCGCAGGAGCGTGCGCTCGTCCAGACCGCCCTGCCCGTGCAGGACGCGGTACGCGCCCGCGTCGCTGCCGCAGGCGATCCTTGCGCCCAGCGCGGCGGCTTTTTTTACGGCGTTCATCTGATAGGCCAGCAGCGGCGTTAAAACCTCGTCCGGAAAACGGCCGCAGCCGATGAGATTGCCGATCGTCACGAGCGTCGGCACCCAGACAGCGCCAGACTCTGCCAGTTGACAAAGCGTCTCATCCGTGAGATACGCGCCGTGCTCGATGGAGTCCACGCCGCCCGCAAGCGCCGCGCGCACGGCCTCGTCGCCGTTGGCGTGGGCCATGACGGAAAAGCCTTCGTCATGCGCGCAGGCGATCATGTCCCGGATCAAGTCCGGCGGCAGAGGCTCGCCGGTCAGCACGCCGTATTGGCTGAAATCCATCAGCCCGGAGATCATGAGCTTGATAAACTGCGCGCCGCGCGTTTTAGCCTCGCGAACAAGCGCACGGTATTCGGCAAGCCCGTCAAAGCCGCGTCCGATAAAGCCGCCGTAATGTCCGGTTTTATAAATCGGGAAGCCCGGCGACCGGTAGCGTATGCCGTATTCCGGGGCCAGCTTCGCGGCCAGATCGCACACGCCCCAGCGGTCGCCGCCGTCGCGCAGATAGGAAAACCCCAGCGCCTGATAGTGACCCAGCGTCTGCCGGATCAGTGCCTCCTGCGGCGCCGCTTTATGCCGGGCGATGGCGTCCTTCCAGTTTACGCCGTCCAGCACCATATGAATGTGGCAGTCGACCATTTCCGTTACGTCCTTCCCGGTACGCAGTGCCGCTCGATGGCAAGCGCCGCGCCGTCCTCGTCGCAGGAGGCTGTCACTTCATCGGCAAGCGCCAGAATTTCTGGGCACGCATTTGCCATGGCCACGCCAGTCCCTGCCATTTTGATCATGCTCCTGTCGTTCAGTCCGTCGCCGATGGCCATCGTCGCTGCCATCGGCAGGCCGAGATACGCTGCCAGAGACGCAATGGCCTCGCCCTTGTTGGCGTGCGCGTCGTTGATCTCAATGTTGCAGGGCATGGACGTGCTGACACTCAGCGTGCCGAAGCGCTCTGTGAGGTCTTTGAGCAGCTGTCTGCGCAGCGCATCGTCCGGTGTGAACAGCTGTAATTTCTGAACGCCCCGGTTCTGCTCCCGCAGATAGGCCTTGAGCTCGTCAATCGGCGTGCGCAGCTCACGCACCATGCGCAGGGCGTACTCGAACGGGATAAACGCGGCGGCGGTTTCCTGCATACTGCGCGTCATCCAGCCCCAGTTGTCCTGATAGCAGTCGTAGATCACGGGGAAGCCGTCGAGATACTCCAGGACCCGCAGAGCCGTTTCCAGCGGAATTTCCGCTCTGCTGACAGCCTTTTCCGCGCGGATGTCATAGACCTGCGCGCCGTTGATGGTGATGGCGTAGTGCAGAAACGGCAGCTTCTGAATGACCTCCGGCATACCGGTAAAGAAGCGGCCCGTGGTCGGCACGATCTCGACGCCTGCCTCTGCCGCGGCATAGAGCGCATCGCGGGTGCGCGGCGTCAGCTCCTTTTGGGAGTTCAGCAGTGTGCCGTCCAGATCAAGCGCCAGTAATTTCACGGAATTCATTGGAAACGCACCTCGATTCCATGCTTTTCACCCCCATGATACCAGAAGCCCGGCAAAAATGCAAGAAGCGCGTGATTTCCGGCGAAGACTGTGATAGAATAGACGCAGAAACCCCTTGCAGGAGGAAATTTATGCTGATATCCGCAGAGCATCTTTCCATCAATTTCGGCAGCCGTCAGCTGCTGGACGATGTGGATTTTTATCTGAACGAGGGCGACAAGACCGGCGTGATCGGCATCAACGGCACCGGAAAGTCGACATTTTTGAAGGTTCTGGCCGGAAAGCTCCAGCCGGACGGCGGGACGATCGCCCGCAAGCCGAATTTGCAGGTCAGCGTGCTTGCACAGAATCCGGATATGCGAGATGAGCTGACCGTTCTGGAGCAGGTCTTTGCCAGTATGCCGCCGGAATTCCGGCAGCTGAACGAATACGAGGCCAAGCGTATGCTGACGCAGCTCGGTCTTGCGGACACCGACCGGCGGATCGGCACGCTTTCGGGCGGCGAACGCCGCCGTGCGGCCCTGTGCGCAGCGCTCATCCACCCGGCGGACGTGCTGGTGCTCGACGAGCCGACGAACCATCTGGATACCGAAATGGTGCAGTGGCTGGAGGACTGGCTGAAAAAATTCCGGGGCGGGCTGGTCATGGTCACGCACGACCGGTATTTTTTGGAGCGCGTCGTGAACCACATCACGGAGCTTTCGCGCGGGAAGCTCTACCACTACGAGGCCAATTACTCCCGTTATCTTGAGCTGCGGGAGCAGCGCGCGCAGATGGCGGAGGCGTCCGAGCGCAAGCGGCAGTCCATCCTGCGTGTCGAGCGCGAATGGATCCTGCGCGGCTGTCAGGCCCGGAGCACGAAGAGCAAGGAGCGCATTCAGCGCTATGAGGAGCTGAAGGACCAGAAGGCCCCTGAGCGCGACAGCACAGTGCAGCTTTCGGCGGCATCGAGCCGCCTCGGCAAAAAGATCATCACACTGGAGCACATCTCCAAGGGCTATGACGGGCGGACGATCTTCCGTGATTTTTCCTACGGCCTTCTGCGCAGCGACCGCATCGGCATCGTGGGCCGAAACGGCGCGGGCAAATCGACGCTCCTGCGCGTGCTCGCGGGCGAGCTTCCGCCGGACAGCGGCACGGTCGAGCTGGGCGAGACGGTCAAGATCGGTCATTTTTCGCAGGAGGGCCGGGAGCTGGATCTGAACCAGCGCGTATACGACTTCATTTATAGCGTCGCCGCGCAGGTAAAAACGGACGAGGGCACATTCTCCGCCAAGACCATGCTGGAACGCTTCCTGTTCCCGCCTGATCTGCAGCAGACCACCATCGGTCGTCTGTCCGGCGGCGAACGGCGGAGACTCTATCTGCTGTCCATCCTCATGGCGGCACCCAACGTGCTGCTGCTTGACGAGCCGACGAACGATCTGGACATTACGACGCTTTCCATTCTGGAAGACTATCTGCAAAGCTTCCCCGGCCCCATCATCGCCGTCTCGCACGACCGCTTTTTCCTTGATAAGCTGGCGGATACCATCTTCGAGGTGCGCCCGGAGGGCCGCGTCGACGTGTTTACCGGCAACTGGTCCGACTGGGCGCGCAAGCGGACGCCGCCGGAGGAAAAGAAGCCTGAAAAGCAGGAAAAGCCCGCCCCGGAACGTCCGCGCGAGAAGAAGCTGAAATTCTCCTACAACGAGCAGCGGGAATTTGACACCATCGACAGCGTGATCGCGGAGCTGGATGCGCAGCTGTCTGCGTGCCGGCAGGAGCAGGAGTCCTGCGGCAGCGACTATGTCCGCTTGCAGGCGCTCACGGCCGAGCAGGAGCGTCTGACGGCAGAGCTGGACGCGAAAACAGAGCGCTGGGTCTACCTGAACGACCTGAAGGAGCGCATTGACGCGCAATAGAAATATTGCACAAATTTTCCCTCAGGCCGTATACGGATCCGGGACAGAGTGCTATAATATAGACAGAAGGAAACGGAAAGCTTTGCGGTTCGGATGAAGAAGAGGAGGCTTCTCTATGAATCTGAAAACGATCAAGGTTCTGCTGTTCACGCTGCTCGCGCTGACGCTGGCCAGCTTTCTTATTGGCTGCGGCGTGTCCAAGCCGGTGTATTTTCTGTTTACGGCGCTGTTCGCCATCCTTATCGGCAACCTCACCCGCGACCCTGAAGTGAGGACCACCGGCAGCGGTA
>ERZ773192.3599-NODE-3599-length-11360-cov-3.346130_pt1 | contig 11360 bp, 10 predicted proteins | sample MGYA00581010_ERZ773192 | MGnify/ENA primary metagenome ERZ773192 (study PRJEB29015, sample SAMEA2737741) | human gut metagenome | biome: human gut; feature: human-associated habitat; material: faeces | place: China | collected 2012 ...
GAACGCATCTGTTTATTCTTCTGTTTCAACAAGTCGAAATCCTGATTTCGACTTAGGGATCGACTTTGTCGACACCTTAAAACGGTCTGAACTCTGCGGTTCAGACCGTTTTTATATCCTCAGCCTTCGTAAATGAAGTTATCAATCAATCTGGTTTTGCCGATATAAACCGCCATGGCAACCAATACGGGCGGCTGCATTGTGCTGACAGGCTCTACTGCTGCGATGGCGCAAGGGCAATCATTCCTTGTAGGAATCAGTGCTTGGCTGTCTGAGAATACCATTCTAGTGTTTCATAAACAATGCTCATGTGTTCTTCAATAATTTTCCGCAAGGCGGTTTCGTCCTTTGCCTTCAGCGTATTGAGAATTTCTTTATGCTGATGGAAGGAGGTTTTGAGCTGATCCAGAGGGAGGTTGGTTGCGCTATACATATAAAACATGGTGCCGATGCTCCAGTTGGATTCATAGAGCTTCATAATCTGCGGATTGCCACAGAGGGAGATATAAAGTGTATGGAATTTCGTTTCCAGCTCTGCCGCAGCGGGATATCCGGCTTCCAGTGCGGTTTCAAATTCCTGCACAACGGTCTCCATCTCCTTGATGATGCCGGGGTGATACTCAATATTGCGGATACAGAGCTTTACACAGAAAAGCTCCATCATCTGACGAGCTTCAATGATATTTCTAATCTGGGTATCGGAAAGCTGTGCAACGGTTGTGCCCTTTCTCGGCGTTGCTTCTACCAGACCAAGAGCAATCAAGCGGTTGATTGCAGCGAGGACAGGGGAGCGGCTGATGCCCAGCGAATCGGATATTTCCTGCGTATTTAATTTTGTTCCGGGGGCGTATTCCCCGTTTTGAATTCGTTTTTTAATTTCTTCATAAGCGAAATCCTGTAAAGAATCTGAAGTTTTCATACTATCTCTCCTAAAATAAAAAAATAAATAAATCATACCTCAACAAATGTGAGCGTATCCCCTTAAAAAAACACTTTTTATCATTATACATCAAAAAGCAGATTTTGTATACAAAAAATAGGGTTTCTTTCAAAATAAGAAAACTGTGAAAATTTGATAAATTTCGACAATTCCAAAAAGTTGGTTTTTAGCAATGCGCAAAAATGCATTTTTGCAAAAATACACAAAAATAAAGAAATTTTAAAAATTAACAAAAAATTGATTGACATTTGCAAAAATGAATATTAGTATCGAATTACAAATTCAAAAAAGAAAAATTGAATACAAAAATAATGAAAACAATACAAAAGCGAAAGGGGAAATAAGTATGGATTTCACAGGAAAGAACATTATTGTGACGGGCGGTGCGAGCGGCATCGGCAAAGCAATCGTAACCGGCGTGGTAGAAGGCGGCGGTCATGCGATTATTGTTGATCTGAATCTGGATGCAGCCGAAAAGCTCAGAGAGGAGCTGGGCAAGGACAAAACCTCTGCTTACAAGGTAAATCTGGCGAATAGTGCTGAAATCAGAGAGGTATTCGGCAAAATCGTTGCAGATTTTAAGCAGATACATGGGCTAATCAACAATGCAGGCATCGTAAGCACGGTACCCTTTGATGAGGTAACACAGGCAGAATGGGATAAGGTAATTGCCATTAATCTGACAGGTGTTTATACTGCAATTAGTGCAGTTTATCCCTCTATGAAGGCGAATGGCTATGGCAGAATTGTAAATGTAGCCTCCGTAGCGGCAAAAAGAGGCGGCGGCCTTTTGGGGACAAGTGCCTATGCGGCCTCCAAGGCAGGCGTAATCGGGCTGACAAAGGCGGTTGCCAGAGAAGGCGCACCTTATGGGGTTGCCTGCAATGGTGTATGCCCCAGTTTGACAATGACACCGATGACTGCCAATATGGGAGAAGAAAAGACAAAGAAGATTATCGCAACCATTCCTTTGGGACGAGGCGCACAGCCGAGAGAAATTGCAAACATGGTTCTGTTCTACGCATCTGATCTGGCAAGCTTTGCTACCGGTGAAATCAGTGATGTGGACGGTGGCGTAACAATGGACGGCTGATATCGGTAAGAAAAGGTTGAGGAGGAATTTTCATGAAAAAGAAAATTTTGGCGATTGCAATGACAGCCATTGTTGCGGCATTGGGCTTGACCGGCTGTAATAATGGTATGGGTATCAATGATGACGGTACATATACATGGAAAATGGCGTTGAACTCTACAGCGGGGGACAATGCTTACGATACAGGCGCAGCCTTCGCGAAAAAGATAGAGGAGCTGACGGATGGCAGAGTAGAGGTTGTTCTTTATGGCGGCGGCAGCCTTGGTACAACTTCTGAGGTTCTGGAAGGGATGAAATTCGGTGTTGCCAACGTGATGTGCGAATCAATAGGTACACTGGCAACCTTTACCCCGATGGCGAATATTGACGCAACCCCGTATCTGTTCCGCGATTATGATCACTTCATGGAAACATGGAACAGCGATGTCGGCGAGGAAATCAAGGAGACCGTCGGTGAGGAAAGCGGTTTTAAGCTGCTGGGCGGCACATACAGAGGTCCCCGTATCGTAACGGCAACAAAGGAAATGAAAAATATCGAGGATTTCAGGGGCTTTAAGCTGAGAGCACCAAATCTGGAGATGTATCTGGAAACATGGAAATGGATGAAGGCAGCACCTACACCCATTGCGATGACAGAAACCTATACAGCTTTGCAGCAGAAGACGGTAGACGGGCAGGAAAACCCTATGACGGATTCCCTGAACTATGCATTTGATGAGGTCTGCAAATATTGGATTAAGACAAACCATGTTTACAGCAGTAACGTTATCATCATGGATAGAGAATACTTTGATGCATTACCTGAGGATATTCAGCAGGCAGTGCAGGAGGCAGCTGAATATGCAGGCGTAACTGTCAGCGAGCAGCAGCTGCAGAAGGAAAAGGAAGCAGAGCAGGAGCTGATTGATAAGGGCTGCCATATCGTTGAAGTGGATACAGATCAGTTTATCGAATATTTCAAGGATTTTACAGATGAAAAATTCCCTTACCTGGCAGATTGGGCAGAAAAGATTCGCGCTGTCGGCACAGAGGAGTAAATACAAAGGAAAATCATTAAAATCGAGGTGAATCGAATGAAAGGGTACGGAAAATTTCTGGACGGAATTGAAAAGATAGAAAAATTATTTCTGGCGGTAACGGTTGCAATCATGATTATTGTCATTACCTATCAGGTTATTTTAAGATATGTTTTTTCTGCGTCCAATGCGTGGAGTGAGGAGTTGGCAAGGTATCTGTTTATCTATGATGTTATGGTAGCGGCAGCCATTGCCACAAGAAGAAACAGCCATTTGCAGGTGGATGCGTTTATCGGTATTCTCAAGCCCAGAACGAAGGCAATCTATACAGTGATTGCAACTATTATAGGGATTGTATTTCTGGTATTTCTGTTCTGCTATTCTGTTGTATTGTGTCAGGCAGCGGCAGTGAATGTTTCTGCCGGCTTGAAGATTCCGATGTCTGTGCCGTATGCATGTATGCCGATTGGTGCAGTATTGATGATCTTGACCTCTATTGAGGTTATTATGAAGCAGCTTGCAGAAATTGCGGAATTAAGCAGAAGGGAGGCGTAACGCATGAATGCCGGTTTGATTGTAATTATTTTGTTATTGGTATTATCCATTTTGGGTATTCCCATTTATCTTGCGTTGGGTATTGGTACACTGGTTGCCCTGAATATGGCAGATATGCCGTTTATCGTGCTTCCGCAGAAGCTTTTTGCAGGCATGAACTCCAGCTCACTGCTGGCAATCCCGTTCTTTATGCTGGCAGGGAATATTATGTCTCGCAGTATTACAGGGAAGCTGATTGATGTTTCCAATGCCTTGATCGGCTGGATTAAAGGCTCTCTGGCAGTTGTTACCGTACTGGCATCTGCGCTGTTCGGTGCGATTTCCGGTTCCGGCGTTGCAACGGCATCTGCGGTTGGCGGCACAACCATTCCTGCCATGAAGGAGGAAGGCTACCCCGACCATTTCGCAGCGGCGATTTCCGGTATTGCGGCTATTCTGGGGCCTATCATCCCGCCTTCCATTACATTGATCGTATATGCGAGCATTACGGATTTGTCCGTATCCAAGCTGTTTGTCGGCTCTGTCATTCCCGGTATCCTGATGGCAGTCGGTCTGATTATTTATGCGCTGTTCTATGGTAAGAAGAATGACCTGCCTGCGCATGAGAGAAAATCTGCAAAAGAGGTTCTGCTTATTTTCAAAGACAGTATCTGGGCTCTGCTGATGCCCGTTATCATTCTGGGCGGTATTTTCGGCGGTATTTTTACACCAACGGAATCCGCAGCGGTTGCAGTTGTGTATGCGCTTCTGGTCAGCCTGCTGATTTATAAGGATATTAAGATTAAGGATATCCCCGGCATTTTCGTGGATGGTGCGATTTCTACAGCAACCATTCTGCTGCTGGTAGGGATTTCCAAATCCTCCGGTTATGTTATCACAACATCCGGTCTGCCTCATCAGGTTCTGGAGGTATTCAGCTCCTTTACCAATAGTACAGTTGTCATTCTGCTGCTGCTGAATATTCTGTTCCTGGTTATCGGTATGCTGATGGAGGCAAACGCAGCGATTATCATGATGACACCTATCCTGCTGCCTCTGCTGGATGCGTTTGGCATTGATCCTTTGCAGTTTGGTATCATGATGAGCTTCAACCTGTGTATCGGTCTGGTTACACCGCCGGTCGGCATCTGCTTGCTGATGACAAACCAGATTGCCGGAGCACGCTTTGTGCAAACGCTAAAATCGGTTTTGCCAATGCTGCTCATCGGTATTGTGGTGCTGATGCTGGTTACTTATATTCCGCAGGTTACAACCTTCCTGCCGGGATTGATTAAATAAGATGTAAAAATAGATTTGAAAATGTAATTTTGAGAAAAGAAAATGCTGCATACTGCTTGGGTATGCAGCATTTTTCAGAAGGAGGAAACAGAGATGCAGGAGCAGGTAAAGGCAACGTTTCTGGTAAATGCGGCGGTGCTTCTGGAGTTTCGGGGGACGAAGCTGCTAATCGACGGGATTTATGATGAAAACGGACATTGCTTCAGCAATCTTTCCGAAAGGCAATGGGAAAAGCTGAAGGCGGGCGAGGGAGAATTTGCAGGGATTGAGTATCTGCTGTTTACCCATGAGCATGGGGATCATTTTTCGCCGCAGAGGGTGGCGGAATATCTGGAGTACCGGCAGCCGAAGGCGATTTTCATGCCGAGAGACGGCTCTGCTGCCTTGCGGGCGCTGCAGAAAAAGGCGGAGGGCATGGGGATTCCGTGTGTTCTGCTGCATCGGGAATTATGCAGGAAAACTGTTTTTCGTCCGGAGCAGGAGATTCGTATCCGTGCCTTCCAGACCAGACATCTGGATAAGCTTTACTGGGATGTGCCGCATTTCTGCTATTTATTAGAGTGCGGCGAGAAGAAGCTGCTTTTTACGGCGGATGTGGATTTTACGCAGGAGGATTTTTCCGCAGTGCGCGGCATGGCACTGGATGCGGTGTTTGTCAATCCGCTGATGAGCCACAGCGAGGAGGGCAAGGCATTATTTGCAGCAGGCGTATTGCAGACAAAGACGAAGATTGTTTATCATATTCCCTTTGCGGGAGAGGATCAAATGATGATACGGAAGATTGTGGAGCAGGAAATGCGCGCAGGCAGGCAGGAAAATGCGCTGTTCTTTATGGAGGAAGGGCAGACCTGCCTGATTTAGGAAAAAATAGGATTCTGAGGTTTTGTGATAAAAAATTCTGACAAAGACCTCTTTTTTTAGACATCATTTTGTATACAAAAATAGTTTTATGAATTTTAAATAAAAATCAGAAATACATTCTGTAAATTACGCCAAAAAGGAAAAAAATGGCGGTATTGTATTGACACATAAAAATTCTAATGATAAAATTTGAATACAAAATAAATAAAAAGAATACAAAATAAAGAAGGGGAGATACAAATGATGCAATCCATCGAACATGCTGCAGGCAGCATAAAAAGAGTCGTTGCATTCCGCTTGAAGCCCGGTATGGATGTTTTGAAGGGCATCGAGGAGATTTGCAAAGCAGAAAATATTAAAAACGGCGTAATCCTCAGCGGGATTGGCAGTCTGGACGGTGCAGCCTTTTGTAATCCTGTTCCTTTGAAGGATAAAAAAGCAGGATACGGCTACGGAGAACCTACGATTCTGTATGGTCCCATTGAGCTGACTGCGGCAGCCGGCATGATCTGCCACGATGATGACGGCAACCTTCTGCTTCATGTACACATGAGCATGAGCGACCAGCACGGCACAGGGCATGGGGGTCATCTTATTGAAGGCACAAAGGTTCTGCTGACCACGGATATGGTGATTGCGGAGCTGGATGGGCTGGTTATGGGCAGAAGATTTGATGAGGAACTCGGGGTGCCTTTGTTTGCACCCAAGCAAAAATAAAAAACATAAAAAGAATGAGAAAAAAGAAAGGTGTGAATCACATTGGCTTCTAAAGGTAAAAAATATCCCAAGGAAATGCTTTTGGATATGTACAAAACAATGTTGAGTATCAGAGCATTTGAAACAAAAGCGGCAGAATGCTTCACAAAGGGTATGCTGGCAGGGAATATTCACCTGTGCATCGGGCAGGAGGCAGTGCCCACAGGTGCTTGCTATGCACTGGAACCCGAAGATTATATGACATCTACCCACAGAGGGCATGGTCACTGTATCGCAAAGGGCGCATCTCTGGATAAAATGCTGGCAGAGCTGTTCGGTAAGAAAACAGGGTATTGTCAGGGCAAGGGCGGTTCCATGCACATCGCGGATGTAGCAGGACTGCACAGCCTTGGTGCAAACGGCATCGTAGGCGCAGGTATTCCTATTGCGGCAGGCTCTGCACTGGTGTCCAAGATTAAGGGAGATAAGCATGTTACCCTGTGCTTCTTCGGTGACAGCGCATCCAATCAGGGTACCTTCCACGAAGCGGTGAATATGGCGGCGGCATGGAAGCTGCCTGTAGTATTCCTGTGTGAAAATAATAATTATGGTGTTTCTGTTAATATCCATTCCGTCACCAATACGGATACGATTGCTGTGCGCGCACAGGCGTATAATATTCCGGGCAAAACAGTAGACGGCAACGATCCCGTTACTGTATATGAAGCAGTAAAAGAAGCGGTAGATTATGCCAGAGAGGGCAACGGTCCTTCTATTGTAGAGTGCATGACGTTCCGCCATCAGGGACATTATTGCGGTGACCCTGCAAATTATCGCCCTGCATCCTACATGGAGGAGGCGCATAAGAAGGACGCAATCCCCAATATGAGAAAGAGACTGTTGGATGGCGTGGCAACAGAGGAAGAAATTCTGGCTGTGGAAAAGGCAGTAGAGGATGAGATGGAAGCGGCTTATCAGTTTGCAAATGAATCCGCATATCCTGACCCTTCCGAAGCAACAACAGATGTATATTTCTCTGATAATGAAAGGAGCGTTGTAAGATGAGTAAAAAATTGAGCATCAGTAAAGCCATCGGCGAGGCTCTTCATGAGGAAATGGCAAGAGATGAAAATGTAATTATCATGGGCGAAGACATGGGTAAGATGGGGAATGTTTTCGGCATTACGGTTGGCTTTCAGGAGGAATTCGGTGAGAACCGCGTGTTTGATACCCCGATTTCCGAATCCGGCTTCTGTGGCATGGCAGTGGGGGCTGCAATGAGAGGGATTCGCCCTGTGGTAGAGTTGATGTATGATGACTTTATCACCGTTGCGGCAGATCCTATCATCAATCAGGCTGCAAAGATGAGATATATGACAGGCGGACAGGCAACCGTACCCATGGTATTGAGACTGCCCATGGGCGCAGGCAGAAGAAACGCAGGACAGCATTCGCAGTGCTTTGAAAATATTTTCTGCCACACACCCGGTCTGAAGGTTGTGGCACCCTCCAGCGCGGAGGATGCAAAGGGCTTGCTGAAATCCGCGATTCGTGATGAGGACCCCGTTATCTTTATTGAACATAAGCTGCTGTATGCAAAGAAGGAGCAGATTCCCGAAGGGGAATACACCATCCCTCTGGGTGTTGCGGATGTGAAAAGAGAGGGTACAGATATTACAATCGTAACCTGGAGCCGCGAGGTATACTTCGCACTGGAGGCGGCGGAAGAGCTGGCGAAGGAAGGCATCAGCGCAGAGGTTCTGGATCTGCGTACACTGGTTCCTCTGGATTGGGATGCCATCGTGAAATCCGTTTCCAAGACACACAATGTAATCGTTCTGTCCGAAGAGGTAAAGCGTGGCAGCTATGCGGCTGAAATTTCCGCACAGATTGCAGAGGAGCTGTTTGATGAACTGGACGCACCCGTAGAACGTGTCTGCGGTCTGAATATTGTTTCTCCCTTCAGCCCTACATTGGAGGATGAAAACTTCCCTCATCCCGCAGATATCGTAAAGGCAGTGAAAAAGGTTCTGAATAAATAAGGAGGGAAAACCATGGCTTTTGAAGTAAAGATGCCTCAGCTGGGACTGACAATGGAAGAAGGCACAGTCACAAAATGGGTAAAACAGGAAGGCGACACTGTAAAAGCAGGTGATGTCATTCTGGAAATTACAACAGATAAACTGACAAGCGAAGTAGAAAGCGAGCATGACGGCGTATTGCTGAAGATTGTAGCGCAGGAAGGCGAGGATATCCCCGTAAAGGGTCTGCTGGCATATATCGGTGAAGCAGGCGAACAGGTTGGCGGCGCAGCTTCTGCACCTGCTGTGGCACCTGTAGAGAAAGAATCTCCTGAGGTATCCGCAGCAGCACCTGCAGCACCTGCGGCACCTGTGGCAGGCGGCAGAATCAGAATTTCCCCTCTGGCAAAGAAAACAGCAGCAAAGCTGGGGGTAGATTATACAACAGTGGCAGGCTCCGGCCCTCTGGGCAGAATCGTGCAGAAGGATATTCTGGCGGCGGCAGAAGTTGCAAAAGCCGCACCTGCACCCGTAGCACAGGCGGCAGCAGAAAAGGCAGCACCGAAGAAAACCGCACTGGAACTGATGGATGGCGACGAGGTTGTAAAGCTGGCAGGGATGAGAAAGGTCGTTTCCGAAAGAATGACAAAATCCGCACAGGAAATCCCTACCGTTACGCAGAATGTCCGCATTGATGTGACAGAGCTGATGGCATTCCGTAAGAAGATTAACAATGACCTTGGCGTGAAATATTCTCTGAACGATTATGTGCTGAAAGCAACGGCAAAGGCACTGAAAAATAACAAGCATATTCTGGTATCTATCGACGGTGACCAGATTATCAAGCGTGCGCATGTGAATATCGGTATGGCGGTTGCACTGGAGGATGGTCTGATTGTGCCCGTTATCAAGGACGCGGATAAGATGAGTCTGGGCGAAATTTCCGAAGCAGCGAGAGATCTGGCAGAACGTGCAAGAACAAATAAGCTGTCGATGGACGAATATAAGGGCTCTACCTTCTCCATCTCCAATCTGGGTATGTTCGGCGTAGAAACCTTTAATCCTATCATCAATCAGCCGGATGCAGGCATTCTGGGTGTCTGCGCAGTACAGGATGAGCTGGTAATGGATGCAGAAGGCAACATCACAAAGAGACAGTTCATGCGCATTTCCTTTACATTCGACCATAGATTGATTGACGGTGCGACAGCAGCAAAATTTGAACTCGCTATCAAAGAGCTGTTGGAAAACCCCATGCAGATTCTGCTGTAACATCGGAAGAAAAAGAAGACAGAAATCAAGAGAAGAAACCTGAACGGACAGGAGGAATAGACTATGGCAGTAGAGGTTAAAATGCCTCAGCTTGGGCTGACAATGGAAGAAGGCACGGTTTCCAAATGGGTAAAGCAGGAAGGCGATGCCGTAAAGGTTGGCGATGTTCTGCTGGAAATTACAACAGATAAGCTGACCAGCGAGGTGACAGCAGAAGCAGAAGGCACACTGATTAAAATCGTGGCACAGGAAGGCGAGGATGTACCCGTAAAGGGGCTTCTGGCATATATCGGCGAAGCAGGCGAGCAGGTTGGAGCAGCACCCGCACAGGCAGCACCCGTACAGGCAGCGGCTCCTGCGGCAGAGAAAAAGCCTGCCGGCGAAACAAAAGTAGCAGTTATCGGCGGCGGCCCCGGCGGTTATGTGGCAGCCATCAGAGCGGCACAGCTGGGCGGCAAGGTAACGCTGATTGAAAAGAATAAGCTCGGCGGCACCTGCCTGAATGTCGGCTGTATTCCCACAAAGGCAATCCTGCATGCGGCAGAGGCGCTGACAGAAGCAAAGGAAATGGCGGAATACGGCATCAATATTGAAGTGAAAAATGTAGACTGGAAGCAGGTGCAGGCAAAGAAAAATGCCATTACCGCACAGCTGGTAGGCGGTGTTACCGGTCTGATGAAGGCAAATAAGATTCAGGTTGTGGAGGGAACAGCATCCTTCGCATCCAAGGATACTCTGGCTGTTCTGAAAAAGGACGGTACAAAGGAAAACATGACATTTGATAAAATCATCATCGCAGCAGGCTCCGTCCCCGCGGTGCCTCCCATTCCCGGGGTAAAGGAAAATGCAAACTGCGTAGATTCGACAGGCGCTTTGTCTTTTGAAGAAATTCCCAAAAGCCTTCTGGTCATTGGCGGCGGTGTAATCGGTATCGAACTGGCAACTGCGTACTCCAAATTCGGTACAGAGGTAACGGTGGTAGAAGCCGCACCTAAGCTGCTGCCCATGATGGATGGCGAGCTGACAGCACAGCTGCGGAAGCTGATGGAGGCAAAGGGCGTAAAGATTATGACAGATGCAAAGGTGCAGTCTGTAGAAGCGGCGGCAGTCGGTGCAAAGGTCAATGTGGAGATTGGCGGCAAGGTGCAGCCCTTTGAAGCAGAAAAGGTACTGGTTGCTGTCGGCAGAAGAACAGACACAGAGGCCTTGGGCTTGGATGCGGTTGGCATTGCGAATGACAGAGGCCGTATCACAGTCAACGATAAAATGGAAACAAATGTACCTAATGTATATGCCATCGGTGACTGTCTGGGCAAGGTTATGCTGGCGCACGTTGCATCTGCGCAGGGTGAAGTGGCAGCGGAAAATGCGCTGGGAGAAAATGCAGTTTACAACGGTGCAACCAACCCCTCCTGTGTATATACAGACCCCGAATTTGCAGGCGTTGGGCTGACAGAAGAAAAAGCAAAGGAAATGGGGATTGCATATCAGGTAGGCAAATTCCCTCTGATGGCAAACGGTAAATCTCTGATTATGAACGGCGGCGTTGGCAGCATTAAATTCATCATCGGGACAGAATATAAAGAGGTTCTGGGGGTACATATTCTTGGCCCCAGAGCAACAGATCT
>ERZ773192.3600-NODE-3600-length-11355-cov-4.835929_pt1 | contig 11355 bp, 9 predicted proteins | sample MGYA00581010_ERZ773192 | MGnify/ENA primary metagenome ERZ773192 (study PRJEB29015, sample SAMEA2737741) | human gut metagenome | biome: human gut; feature: human-associated habitat; material: faeces | place: China | collected 2012 ...
TGTTTACAACTTCTCCAAGTTCTGTTGGAACTAATTGTTTCTTCTCTTTTTCTATATATCTTCTTTCCAATATTGTTGTAATTGTTGGAGAATATGTACTTGGTCTACCTATTCCCTTAGCTTCTAGCTCTTTTACCAAACTTGCTTCTGTATATCTTGCTGGTGGTTCTGTAAAACTTTGTTTTGCATTCAATTTTTTCTTTTTAACTTCTTGATTTACCTCTAATGCTGGAATTGATGTTGAATCTTCTTCCTCTTGTCCATTGTCATTCCCTTCTACATATAAAGTCATAAAACCTTTAAATTTTAAGTTTTGACCACTTGCCTTGAATACATAATCGTTTACTTTAATATCAACATTTATTGTATCATATACTGCAGCTGACATTTGGCTTGCTAAAAATCTGTTGTATATCAGTCTATATAATTTGTATTGGTCTGTTGTAAGTGAATCTTTTATGCTTTCTGGTGTTATATAAATATATGTTGGGCGTATACCTTCATGGGCATCTTGTGCTTCACTACTCTTTTTGTAATACCTATTTTCGTAATACTCACTTCCATAGGTTTTGCTTATTTGCTCTTTTGCGGCGGCTCTTGCCTCTTCAGAAATTCTTGTAGAGTCTGTTCTCATGTAAGTAATTAGTCCAACACTACCTTTTTCAGGAATTTTCACACCTTCATATAATCCTTGTGCAACAGACATAGTCTTTTTTAGTGTAAACCCTAACTTTCTTGAAGCCTCTTGTTGCATAGTGCTTGTCGTAAATGGTGGAGCTGGAGTTCTTTTCTTTTCTCCCCTTTTCACATCTGTTACAATGTATTTTCCGCCTTTGATATTTTCTAGAATTTCATCAACTTCTTCTTTTTTGTGTAATTCTATTTTCTTGCTTCCCTTGCCATACAATCTAGCCTCAAATTCCTTGTTAGACTTTTCATCTAATAAGATAGCATAAATGTTCCAATATTCCTCTGGTACAAAGTTTCTTATCTCATTTTCTCTATCTACAATTAGCTTTACTGCAACAGATTGAACTCTTCCTGCAGATAGCCCTGGTTTTACCTTTTTCCATAATAATGGGCTTATTTTATAACCCACAATTCTATCAAGCACACGTCTTGCCTGTTGTGCATTTGTTAAATTCATATCTATTTTTCTTGGTTTTTTTATAGATTGTTGCACAGTTTCCTTTGTAATTTCATTAAAAGTAACTCTACATACACTATCTTCTGGAATTTCCAAAATATGAGCCAAATGCCAAGCAATAGCTTCTCCTTCACGATCAGGGTCGGTTGCAAGATACACAGTTTTTGCACTTTTGGCATCTTTTTTCAAAGATTTTATTAAATCTCCCTTTCCCCTAATATTTATGTACTCTGGCTCAAAATCATTTTCAATATTAACTCCAAGCTTAGATTTTGGTAAATCCCTTATATGCCCCATAGATGCAACTACTTTCGTATTTCCACCTAAGAATTTTTTTATAGTATTAGCCTTTGCAGGCGACTCAACAATAATTAATTTATCTGCCATTAACTTTTTCGTATAATCAATCTTATAAAAAATCTATAATTATTGATTAACCCTTTCTTCAAATTTAATTTCGTCAATATATTGTAGCGTAATTTTATTTAATTTTCAAGTTTTTGCATATTTTATTTTCAAAAGTAAATTCTAGTTTAACTAAAAAACTAGAATTATACTTATAATTAAATTTTATGTTGCATCTTTTTTCTATAACAAACAAGTCATATATACTGGTAAAAATACTATTTCGTCCTCTACCCTCAAGTCTTCTATATGTAAAACATATGATGTTGATAAGTATTCTTTATATTTATTTTTAAACTTATTTAAAGAAGAAAATGTATAATTTTTCCCAGATTTTACTTCTATCGGCGAAATATTATGTTTTGAAGTAATCTTATTTTTAGCAATCAAGAAATCTATTTCCATATTATTAGCAGAATTTTGTTTGTCATAATTAAAATAAAAATATAATTTCTTTCCAGTAGCAGTCAACATTTGTGCTACAATATTTTCCATAATCATTCCTTCATTAAATGTAAGTTTGTTAAATAAAATTTTCCTATATATTTCTTCATCAACTAAACCTTTTTCATCAAAAGCCAATGAAAGAAGTAATCCAGTATCTCCCATATAGCACTTTAATGCACTCGACTCTCTATTTAATCTAAGCCCAATATTCGGTTCAGTTGTGTTAAAAGCAATGTTTACAATCATTGATTCTTGAAGCCAGAAAAAAGCATCTTTATAATCTCTATATCTTGCATCTTTTTGCATTGAATTGAACGAAAATCTTTTTTCATGTTTTTGTAATTGAGATGGTATTTCCTCAAAAATACTTTGTACTTTGATTGAATCATCTCCACTATATTTTACTATATCATCTTTATACAAATTTAAGATGTCCCTCTTTATCAAATCGACTTCTTTAAAACTTTTTGTTTTTATATACGTTTCTACTGCTTGAGGCATTCCACCTACTATTAAATATTGTTTAAAATAGTCCATTGCTTCCCTATGCATTAGTTGTCCTAAAGGCTTCTTTTCTTCAAAGCATTTTCTTATTAAATCCATTAAGTTATTATTTTCATTTGCCCATAAAAATTCTTCAAAGTCCATTGGATACATATTCAAGTGTCTTTCTTCTGATGGTATTAAAATATCTTCAACATTCTTTTTTATTGAAATTAAAGAACCAGTTTCGATATAATCATACCTTCCATCAGCAACTAGATACTTAATAGCACTTCTTGCTCTAGGATATAATTGCACCTCATCGAAAATTATTAGTGTATCTCTTTCATATAAATCTGTTTTATAATAACTAGATAAATACATGAAAAACATATCTAAGTTATCTAGGTAATTATCAAACAGCTCTTTAACATCTTTACCGACTTTATTGAAATCAATTAATATATATGATTTATAATTTTCTTTTGCAAACTGTTCGGCTATATAACTTTTTCCAATACGCCTTGCGCCATCAATTAAAAGAGCTACTTTTCCATTACTCTCTTTTTTCCATTTTATCAATTCATCATATACTTTTCTTCTCATTCAATCACCTTCCGATATAATTTTATCACATATCCGTGATTTTTTCAAGCGTATTTAAGCACATATCCGTAATTTTTCAAAGTCTATTTAAACACATATCCGTAATTTTTGTAAGTTATTTTTAACACATATACTCATTTCTTACTTTGTCATACTAAAAATTAATTCTGGACATTTCTTAAAATCTGATATTATATCTCCTGTTGCAACTGGTGTTACTTGGTAATTTACGAGTATTTTTAATAAATTATCTATTAAATTTTCATTATTTGATAAGTTGCTTTCTATTATCTTTTCTGTTATAACATCTTTCTTTCCATCATTTTCTTCTTTTACTAATGCAATTCCAAATTTTTTCTCATCTTCTTTTACTTCTGAGGCGGTCAGCTTGTAATATTTTACCTTTATTTTTTGTTTTCTTTCTGCTTCATTAAAATTTTCTACATTAATATTAGCTTCTCCAAATAGTTTTTTCATATAAAATCACAACCTTTCCTAGAGGAAAATTTAGCATTTTTTTACAATTACTTATCCCCTTTAAAAAAATATAATACCACCAGATTATTCTGGTGGCAAGTTATTTCGTGTTTCATGTTTCGACACAATTCGACAAATCTCCTTGTATATGTTTTCCTCTACATCAGCTCTTGCAACTCTTTTTGCCGATTCTCCCATTGTTTTTAAGGTTTCCGTGTCTTTCACAATATTATTTATCGTGTTATTTAATTTTGTAAAATTTAATTCTTTATCTAATATAATTTTTGCAGCACCAACTTTTTCCAATACTTTTGCATTGTATTCTTGATGGTTTTCTGTTGCAAATGGATATGGGATAAATATTGCAGGTTTTCCTATCGTAGCAATCTCTGTAATAGTCATTGCTCCGCTTCTGCACACAACTAAATCTGACATTTCCATAACCTCTTGCATATTATATATGTATGGTAATATTTTTGTATTCTCTATATTATCAATATCTATATTCTTAATTCTTAGTTTTTCTTTTACCTCATCATAGTTTCCTGGTCCTACTGCCCAAACTATTTGGTACTTTTCATTAAGCTTATTTTCTATTATTCCGAGTATTGCATTATTTATGCTTTGAGCCCCTTGACTTCCACCAAAAAATAATACTACTGGCAAATCTTGTTTCAATTTCATTTCCTGTTTCAAGTTATATTTTTGCTCATCACTTAATCTATTTGAATTTACTTTCGTTGGTGTCCCAGTAACAACTATTTTTCTTGCATTTGAAATTCTTTCTTTTGCTTCTTCGAAGCCTAGCAATATTTCATTTGCTTTTTTAGCCATTACCTTTACAGCTACTCCTGGAAAAGCATTGCTTTCATGCAATATTATTGGAATTTTAAGCTTACTTGCTGCCATACAAACAGAAACACATATATATCCGCCTGTACCAATGACTATATCAGGCTTAAACTCTTTTAATATCTTTTTAGCTTGACCAACAGCCTTTATGGTTTTGCATAATCTTTTAATATTATCTAAATTGATTTTTCTATTAATTCCATATGCTTCAACTGTTTTTAGCTCATAGCCTGCTCTTGGTACTAAATCTTTTTCTAATCCTCTACCAGTTCCTATGAAAATTATTTTTGATTGTGGTTCTTTCTCCATTATTTTATTGGCAATAGCTATTCCTGGGTTTATATGTCCTCCAGTTCCAGCCGCAGCAATTACTACTTTCATTTCTTACACCTTTCTTTATTCGATTTATTAAGTTTAGAAAAATTGAATTTTGGCAAGAAAAATGTTTTTTCAAAGGCAAAGGTTCATACTTTGTGTATGTAACCGCGTTCGAAAAGAAATTTGACATAGCCAAAATTGTAATTATTTTTCAAGCTCTAAACCTTTGAACCTGCCCTTGACACATTAAGCAAAATTCCAACTCCAACCAGTAGTACTAACAGTGCAGTTCCTCCGGTAACTGAAAAAAGGAAGTGCCATACCTGTTGTTGGTATAGATGCTGTAACAACTGCGATATTGATTATTGCTTGTGTTGCTACAAGTGTTGTAACTCCTATTGCAAGCAAACTTCCAAACATATCTGGTGCCTTCATAGAAATTACGATTCCTCTCCATACAAAAATTGCAAATAATAATATGATTGTAACGCAACCTACAAAACCCAATTCTTCTGCAACTATTGCAAATATGAAATCATTTTGTGGTTCTGGTATGTACAAATATTTTTGTTTACTGTTTCCAAGTCCTACTCCAAACAGTCCTCCAGAACCAATCGCATACAAACTTTGTACCATTTGGTAACCCGTTCCCGTCGCATCAGACCAAGGATCAAAGAATGTCATAATTCTATCCATTCTAAACGAGTCACTAGCATCACCTTTTAATAACTCTCTTATTATTACTAAGGCTACTCCCGCGACTCCTGCCAGACCAGCAAACATAAAATGTAACAGCCTGCATCCAGCCATTAACATCATTACACAGGTTACAATACCTACAACCAAAGATACACTCAAATGGTTTTGAACAAAGTACAATATTGCAATTGGAGGAATTAAAAATGCCATAGGCAATACAAATCCTTTTCCAAATTGCTTTAAATCATTTTTGTGGTCTGATAAATATCCTGCATAAAATATTATTAAACCTATTTTTGTAAATTCTGATGGTTGGAACTGCCCTATTCCCTTTATTTCAATCCATCTTTTTGCACCATTAACACTTTTTCCAAGTTTCGGTACTAAAACTAAAAGTAAAATTGCAACAGATATTACATATATAACCTTATAATATTTTTTTAAAAATCTATAATCAGATTTTGAAAAGAATAACATTAATCCTATTCCAGCCAAAGCAAATTCAAATTGTTTTAAAAAATAAGTATAGCTTTTTCCCGTTGACGAAAGAGCAGATGGTGCGCTCGCCGAAAGAACCATAACAACACCCAAAGATAGCAGTATTAATACGGTTATAAATAAAATGTAATCCATTTTATTATTCATGAATTTTGAAAATCTTTTAACTTTCTTTTTTTCTCTTTGCATTTGTTCGTCCTTTCAATTTTATATTGCGGCTAGACCAATCATGCATGCTATTAATGTTATTATGCTAAATACTGAAACAATAGCATTTTCGTTCCAGCCACATAATTCAAAATGATGATGTAATGGTGCCATCTTAAATACTCTTTTTCCAGTTCTTTTATAGTGTGCAACTTGTATTATGTCTGATAAAGTTTCTAATACTGGAATTATTGCAATTATTAATAATAAAATTGGTAATTTCAAATAAATAGCCATTACAGAAACCGCTCCACCTAAGAATAGTGAGCCAGTATCACCCATGAATACTTTTGCTGGGTGTAAGTTGAATAGCAAGAATGCTAAGCATATTCCTATCAAGCTAACTCCCATTATAACAATTTCTTTAACTCCAAAAATTATTCCTATAACAGTTAAACATGTTAATATAATTGTTGTAACAGATGTACTTAATCCATCTATTCCATCTGTTAAGTTAATTGCATTTGTAGTTCCAAGCATAACAAATATTGTAAATGGTATGTATAGCCAAATTGGCAATGTAATTGACGTTTTCGCAAATGGAATTATTAAATCTGTTCCAATATGCATTACATTTGTTAAATACACTGTAAATGCAGTTGCAATTATCAACAATCCAAACATCTTATATCGTGGTTTTAGTCCTTCTGTGTTTTTTAAGATTAATTTCTTAAAATCATCTACAAAGCCTACCAATCCAAACCCAACTGTTACTAATATTAGTGGTATTAAATTTTTAGCCATTGTCTGTTCAGATGCATCTACGGATTTTGAATATTTTAAAAATACTATTGCTCCTATTATTATTATGGCTAAAATCATTACAATTCCGCCCATTGTAGGAGTTCCCTGTTTTTTTAGATGAGACTTTGGACCATCGTCTCTTTCTTGTTGCCCTATTTTTCTTCTACGTAATATTGGTATTACTATTAGAGATATTACAAATGCTATAGCAAATGCCAACATTAATATCTTTATTTGGTATGCCATTTTATATTTCTCCTTTGATTATTTGATTTACTATTATTCTTTCATCAAATGGATGTTTTACTCCATTTATCTCTTGATATGGCTCGTGTCCTTTTCCTGCAAGCACAATTATATCTTTCTTGCTAGCCATATTTATTGCATATTTAATAGCCTCTATTCTATCTACTATACATACATATTTTCCTTTAGTCTTTTTTATTCCTGTTTCTATTTCATCTACTATTGTTTGAGGGTCTTCTGTTCTTGGGTTATCTGATGTAATTATTGTAAAATCTGCAATTTTTCCTGATATTTCACCCATTATAGGTCTTTTTGTTGTATCTCTGTCTCCTCCACAACCAAATACAGAAATTACTCTTCCTCTTGTATATGATTTTACAGCCTGAAGTATATTTTGTAAACTTTCTGGTGAATGAGCATAATCTATCATAATTGGTATTTCAAGCTTATTTTCTACCATTTCTGATCTTCCAGGTACCTTGATTTTCTCTAATGCTTCTTTCATTACTTGACTTTCAATTCCAATTTTTCTACAAACACATATTGCACATAATGCATTATATACTGTAAATCTTCCTGGGATATCAACTTTTACTCTTTCATTTCTATCTGCTATTTTTGCTTTGAAATCTACATAAGAATTTGTAATTGTTATATCTTTTGCTAAGAAGTTTCCAAAATTATCTATTCCATATCCTGTTATGTCACTATCTGGAAACATTGCTGGAATCTTGTTTCCCTGTAAATCATCTATATTTACAAATCCCGTTTTACACATTTTGAATAATTTTAATTTAGATTGTAAATAATCTTCCATATTTGGATGTTCTTTTTCGCTTATATGATCTTCTGAGAAATTTGTAAATGCAACATAATCGAAATGACATCCATCTACTCTATGTAATTTTAAACTTTGTGATGAAACTTCCATTACAACATATTCTACACCTTCTTTTACCATATCTGCAAACATTCTTTGAAGCTCCAAGCTTTCTGGTGTTGTTCTATCTGAATCTGCTATTTTCTTACCATTTATATATGTTGCAATTGTTCCAATTAGTCCAACTTTTTTTCCTGCTTTCTCAAGGATTTCTTTTATCATAAATGTTGTTGTTGTTTTTCCTTTTGTTCCTGTTATTCCTATTAGTTTAAACTTTTCTGATGGATTTCCATAAAAGTTTGCTGATGCTAACGCTAAAAATTCTCTTGTATCTTTTGCAACTATCAATGTTACATTTGATGGTATTTTTAAAGCTTTTAAGTCACATAATTCATCTACTACTACTGCAACAGCTCCATTTTCTATCGCACTACCAATAAACTCGTGTCCATCTACTGTAAACCCTTTTATTGCAACAAACAAAAATCCTTTCTCTATTTTTTTTGAATTACTTTCAATTCCTTCGATTTCTAAATCTAATTCTCCTTTGGCTTTTAAGCCTTCAATTCCGTCTAAAATATTTTTTAAATTCATTTTTTTTCTTCCTTTCAAGGATATTTTTCATAAAAAGAAATAATTATTTCCAATTTTACTCGTTCATTATATATCAAATTATTTTTTTTGTATAGTGTTTTTTGTGATTTTTCGTAAAAGGACCGTTTCTTTTCGCGAAATGATACGGTCCCAATGAAAAAAGAAACGATCTTAATAAGAAAAAATTCGTCCAACTGTTAAAATTTATTCAAATTTATTGTTTTTATGCTTTTTCTCTTGCACGTTTATTTTTTTTATGATATAAAATTTATAAAGGAGGTTTTCCTATGAGTGAAAATGAAGAAGAAAAAAGAGAAATTAAAGTAGTTACTGGTGATGGAAATGATTTGAACATTTCGCCTGTTTATGATCATATCAAATCAGATATTGTTCCTGATAATGATGGAAAAAAGAAGGATATTGTTATTCCTAAAAGTAGTTCTGATAAAAAATAAAAAATTTTCGAAACATAATTATTTCTATGTTTCGATTTTTTTGTCGAAATTTATTTTATTTACGTACACAAGTTATTGTGTATCAAGTCGTTTTCTCATATTTTTTTGATACAATTAGAAAAAATATGGAGGAAACTATGAAATTCAAACGTCTAAAAGACCTTAGAGAAGACCACGATAAGTATCAAAAAGATATAGCTGAATTATTAGGAATATCCCAGCAATATTATTCTGAATATGAAAGTGGCAAAAGGACTATTCCTATTCAACATTTAATAACTTTAGCTAAATATTATAATACTTCTATTGATTATATCGTAGGTTTAATAAATGAAATCGATAAAAAACATATATCTTAGTTCTATATAGATTATAGGGTAAAATATATGTTTTTTATTTTTTGTTTCAAAACAAAGGGAAAGAGCTGCTTTCCAACAGAAAACAGCTCTTCTTTCAACATAAACTTTTACATACTAAAAATCAAATTTCCGTTCTTGCAATTTCTCCTGCAAGACCCACATAACTGCTTGGCGTCAACTCCATAAGAACTTTCCTATCCTCTTCTGAAAGCACCTCCAAAGTTTTTACAAACTCCTGTATTTCTTTTTGAGAAATTCTCTTACCTCTAGTCAACTCCTTCAGCTGATTATAAGCATCCGCAATTCCATATTTTCTGAGAATTGTTTGAATAGGTTCTGCTAATACTTCCCAGTTCTTATCCAAATCTTCAGAAAGTTTTTCTTTGTTTACTGCTACCTTTCCTAATCCTCCTATTGTCTGTTTGATTGCCTGCAGTGAATATCCAATTCCCATTCCGATATTTCGTAATGATGAAGAATCAGATAAATCTCTCTGCATTCTTGAACGTGTCAATTTGTTTGACAGCGCCATAAGAACCGCATTCGACATATCAATATTGGATTCGGAGTTTTCAAACCTGATTGGGTTTACTTTATGGGGCATTGTACTGCTTCCAACCTCCCCCTTTACAGGAATCTGTTTAAAATATTCAATGCTTATATAAAGCCACATATCTATATCCATATCGAGCAAAACATTGTTAAAATGTCTAATGCCATCAAGGATATGAGCAATATAATCGTGACTTTCAATCTGCGTAGAAACAGGGTTAAAAGTTAAATCCAAATAATATTCCACAAAGTTCTTAGATAACTCTCTCCAATCTTCTTTTGGAAAAGCCACTGTAATTGCAGAATAGTTACCAGTAGCTCCATTGAATTTTGCAAGTACATCAATCTCCTTAATTTTTTCTAGTGATTCCTTAAGGCGATATTCATATACTTTAAGTTCCTTTCCTACTGTTGTAGGAGTTGCTGGCTGGCCATGTGTATGGCCTAACATCGGAATATTGCTATATTCCAATGTCATTGCTGAAATTTTTTCGATAAGTTCTTGTGTCGCCGGAATCCAAACATTTGCCAAACCTTCCTTTATCATATTAGCATAACTTGTGTTGTTAATGTCTTCTGATGTGCAACCTAAATGCACAAAACTAATAAGGCTTTCAAATCCAAACTCCTTAAGCTTCTCATCAACAAAAAATTCAACAGCCTTTACATCGTGATTCGTTTCTTTTTCAATCTCCTTGATTCTCTTAATTGAATCCGCAGAAAAGTCCTCATAAATTGATATGATTTTTGGTAAGTTTGACTTATCAAAATTTTCTAACTCCTCTACTTCACCAATGTTTTCCAACAAGAACTGCAGCCAATAAACTTCTACTTTGACCCTGTTTTTCATCAAGGCATACTCCGAAAAATACGGTGACAGCTCCCTTCCTATTCTTGCATACCGTCCATCAAGAGGACACAATGCTAAGAATTCTGTTGGAATCTCCTCAGAGTTCATTTTTTTAGTTACGTTTTTGTCTTTGTTCATAGAAATTTCCCCTTTCTAAAGTTATTTTAACTATTGATTTCCCTATTGTTGCCTTCTCTTAGAAATTAATAGTCACAAGACTTTATTATTATATCATCGTTTCAGTCTTTTGTAAAGATTTTATGTTGATTTATTCATTCTATCTATATCTCCATCTGACTTCCCAAAAAAGTAGCAGCAGACTGAGCAAGTTTATTTTCAACATCATTCATCTTAGTATTAGCATTTTTAGAAAGAAGGATAACTGTACCTATTGTATCACCATTTGAAATAATAGGATAAACTACTTGTGCATTATATTTTCTTTCATTGTTATCATTTTTTGTTATAGGCACTGCTACATCACTATTTTCTTTACTTGTATAAACTTCTTTGTCTTCCATTAATTGTTCAAGCTC
>ERZ773192.3602-NODE-3602-length-11352-cov-4.302293_pt1 | contig 11352 bp, 9 predicted proteins | sample MGYA00581010_ERZ773192 | MGnify/ENA primary metagenome ERZ773192 (study PRJEB29015, sample SAMEA2737741) | human gut metagenome | biome: human gut; feature: human-associated habitat; material: faeces | place: China | collected 2012 ...
TGGACTCCGCAAGGGACTTCGTCCCTTGACCCTTTCGCGCGATTGAGTTGGTGACGCTCTCATGCTGTGTCCGCGTGTTTATCTGAGAAACCGAAGGAGGAATTTCTATGCGCAAAGTTTTGGCGCTGCTGCTGTCTCTGCTGATGCTCACCCCGGCGCTGGCGGAAGAAACCGTCATTACGCCCCTGCCGATGGGCTTGACCGACACTGGCTACACGCCCGACCCGAACGCCTTTATCGCGGCGGACGAGGAAAACGGCGTGCTGCAAGGCTATCAGGACGATTCCATCACTGTCACGCTCTGGCGGGAGACCGTCGGGGACGCGACCTACAACGTCGCGCGCGTGAAGATTGCCGACCCGTCGCAGTTCCGCACGGGGCTGAATCACCCCAAGGCGCGGACGGACAACAAGATTTCCGCGATTGCCGAAAAGCACAACGCTGTCGTGGCGATTGGCGGCGACTACTTTGGCAAGGATGACTACGGCTACGTTGTGCGCATGAACGAGGTGTTCCGCAAGAAGCCGTCGAAGCAGCGCGATATGCTGCTGGTGGATAACAACGGTGACTTCCACATCATCCTCCAGTCCGACGCGGACGAACTGAAGGCGCTGCTTTCCTCTGACACGCTGACATTCCCGAACGTATTCAACTTCGGCCCGGCGCTGGTCGTCGACGGCAATGTCTGCGAAATTCCGGACTACTATAAGAACAAGTACAACGTTTTTGCGGATGAACCGCGCTGCGCCATCGGGCAACTCGGCGAATTGGAGTATCTGCTGGTGGTCGTCGACGGCCGCCGCAAGGATTCCGACGGCTGCACCTGCGCGGAACTGGCGGATTTCATGGCGAAGCAGGGCTGCACGATGGCGTACAACCTCGACGGTGGCAACAGCGCGCTGATGTGGTTCGGCGGCGAAAATTACTCCGAGAAAACCGTCAAGGCGGAGCGCTCCGTCTCCGACATCATCTATTTCGCCACGGCAATTGACGCCGCGAATACGGAGGAATAACATGCTGACTCCCTATGGGCTGACGGCGGCGGGCGCAATGCTGCTCCTGCTGCTGCTGACGGGTTTTTCCTGCCGCAGGAAGGGCATTCCCTACCGCACGTTCATCACCTTCGGCGCATTGTCGCTGCCGCTGGCATTCCTGCTTTCGCGGCTGACGTTCGCGCTGTCGAACATCCCCCTCTACGTCAACACACTCAGCAATCCCCTGCTGATGCTGCGGTTCTGGGACGGCGGCGCGTCGCTGCTGGGCGCATTGCTTGGCGTGCTGCTGGCGGGCTGGCTGACGGGGCGAATCCGCCGCGAATCCGTCGGGCGGCTGATGGACGCGATTGCGTTCGGCGCGCCGCTGGCAATTGCGGTGGAGCGCATCGGCGAAGGGTGCTTCGACGAGATCATGGGCATGGGCAAAGGCATTGAGACGGAATGGCTGGCTTTCCTCGGCAACCTGACTGGCGGCAATCATCCGGTGTTCCTCTACGAAGCAGCCGCGATGGTCGTGCTGTTCATGGTTGTGCTGCTTGCCCAGCGGAAAAAGCACCCCGACGGCGACACGATGGCGCTGTTCCTGTTGCTCTACGGCTGCGTGCAGGTCGTGCTGGAATCGCTCCGCAACGATTCGCACATGCTGCTGATTCACTTCGTCCGCGTCAATCAGGTGGGGGCACTGGTGCTGGCGGTCGCGGTTATCATCCGCTGGACGGTGACGGCAGTGCGCGGGAAAACCTGCACGGGCAAGAAAGCAGGGCTGCTCTGGGCGCTGATAATCATCAGCATCGGCCTGGGCATCGGCATGGAGTTCGCCGTAGACCGTCTGGGTGAGCCGCTGCTCTCCTACGGGATGATGGCGCTGGCGCTGGTGCTCATCGCGTGGTGCGGGCTGCGCTTCCGCCGGATGGCAAACAAGGTGTAAACACTCCTGAAAGGAAGGATTCTGCAATGGAAAAGCACAAGATTGACCGAATCAACGAATTGGCGCGCAAAAAAAAGTCCGACGGTCTGACCGACGAGGAAGCGGCTGAACACGCCGCCCTGCGTCAGGAATACATCGCCGGATTTCGCGAAAATATGCGTCAGGTGCTGGAAAACACATACGTCCAGCGCCCGGACGGTACGAAAACGAAATTACAGAAAAAGACCCCAACAAAATAATTATACCACACTCGGTCGGCGAAAGTCAACAACAAAACTTTTCGCCGACCCCTTGTATTTCCGGCACTTTTCGTGTATAATGAAGGTGCAAAGAGAGAGAAGAGCCGCTGGCAGGCGGCAGCACAAGGCATCGCGGTGAGCGCGACCGCCGGAACAGGAAAGGAGGCGTTTCCAATGAACCAGGATGAACAGCAGCCGTCGGGCGTGTTGCGTCAGACGGTCATGGAAGTGTCTTCCTGTTTCCGCACCGCATCATGAGTGACAGTCCTCTTTGACTGATGCGCCCCTGAGTGAGAGCGCCGTAAGGATGGGTACACGGATATGGACGACATGCAGAAGGATTTTTCTCCGGCAGCGGATGCGGACAGCATCGACGACATGGCGGATGACATGATCGAAATGACCGATGAGGAAGGCAACACGACCCTCTTCAAGATTCTGGACTATTTCTTCTATAACGGCGACGAGTACGCCATTCTGACCGACTCCATCGACGAGGACACGACCGGCGCAGACCGCGTGGACTGCTACGTGATGAAGATCGTGCCCACGACGGACGAATCCGGCGAAGAGCTGGAAGAGTTCGTTCCCGTGGAGGATCAGAAGCTGGAAGCCAAACTGATGGAAATTGCCACATTGAAGCTCAATGATGACGAACAGGCGGACGACGAGGACTGATTTCTTCCTCTCCTCTCCCGCTTCCCTCCATACAGAGCGACCGACATTTCGTTTCTTCGGTGCTGGACTCAATGAACATTTCGGAACCAACTCGACCGATCATTCGTTTCATAGGATAGAACTTGTTCAACGTTTGGAACTGAATCCGACCGACGCACTTTCGGAATTTCCCCGACCGACTACACGGAATCTCGTTCTTTGGCTGACAAACCCGACCGACCAACGCGGACGATTCAGCAATGAATCGTCCGTTTTTTTGCGCTTTTTGCCGGAAAAGGCGAATGTTTACCACTTACTTTTCCCCAACCGCCTGTGATTTATGTGGATAACCCTGTGGATTGATGTGGATAAGCCGTGGATTTCCTGCGACAGCCATGCAATCCAGCTGAATTTTTCCCGCATCGTCCTGTGTCCTTTGGGAGTTTCTCGTCCGTTATGCACACAAAATTCACAGAATCAGCATTTTTTGCCCGATTTTGTGGATAAGTCTGCTGATATTGTCCGTTTGCTTTTGTTATGCACAAGGTTGTGCACAATGTTCGACATTTCTCGACGCGCGTGCCAAAGAAGCCCCCTCACCAATCCTGTTGATGAGGGGACTGATTATGTGTTTGGGCTGTTCTCTTGTGCCGCTTTTGCTTCCGGAATTGTCGTGTCCTTCGGCACTGTGCCGGAGAACACCGTTTCCTGCGCGTCGCTTGTGACCTGAATGTCACCGCCGTAGTGCCGCAGCGTTTCCCGGACGATGAACAGCCCCATGCCATGACCGTCGGACTTTGTCGTCACGCCCGGCTCGAAAATCCGCTGCTGGTCGTCAGGCGGAATCGGCGTGCCCGTGTTCGCAACGGAAAAAACGTACTCCTTGAGGTTCTCGGTCAAGGTAATGGTCAGGTGCTTTTTCCCATTGGGCAAATCCGCCATGGCGTCAATGGCGTTGTCAATCAGGTTTGACAGCACCTTGCACATCTCCCAGCCGGAAATAGGCAGTTCCTTCCATGTGGACGTGATGTTCAGCGTCACCTGCACGCCCGCCTTTTCGCACGCGGCAAGTTTGACCTGCAAGAGCGCGTTAATCGGCGCGCTGGCGGTTTTCAGCACGCGGCTGACAGCGGTGATGCGCCCGTAAACCTTCTCGATGTAGCTGTTCGCCTCGCCATACTCTTCCATTTCCATCAAGCTGTACACCACCTGCAGGTGGTTGAGGAAGTCATGCCGCTGGGCGCGGAGGGTGTTGTTCAGTTTTTCCATGGCGTCGATGGTGTCGTCCATCGCGTCCAGCTGACTCAGCAGGCGCCGGGTGGACATGGCCTCGCGGATGTCCATCACCGCGCCCCAGATAATCACCGCCGCCGCAACGCCGACAAGCAGCCGCACCATGCGCGGGCTGAAGTCGTACTGCGGCGAGATTACCACCAGCGCCATCACGCCCAGAATCAGCAAAATCTCCAGACTATTGATGATGATGGCGTAGTTCGTCGCCTTCTTGACGGAAATATTCTCCTGAAACCGCGTCAAACGCTTCATTTGCATCCCTCCCGGATTTCCTGATTCTTCCGAATTGTCGCCTCATGCCCCATGTCCGATGGGAAATAGTACTTTTTCCCCTGCAATTCCACGGGCATATAATTCTGGCGGACGTAGTGTCCGGGATAGTCGTGCGGATACTTGTAGCCGTCGCCGCTGCCGATTCGGTCGTGCCCGGCGTAGTGCGTGTCGCGCAGGTGGACGGGCACAGCGCCGTAACCGCCCTTTTCCGCGTCCGCCATCGCCGCATCGACCGCGGCGCACACGCTGTTGCTCTTCGGGCTTTCGCAGATGGCGATAATCGTCTGTGCGAGCGGTAGGCGCGCTTCCGGCATTCCAACGAATTCCACCGCGCGCGCCGCGGCTTCCGCTTGCAGCATCGCAATCGGATTCGCCAGCCCAACATCCTCGCTGGCATGGGCAATAATCCGCCGCGCAATGAGTTTCGGGTCAACGCCGGCATAAATCAGCCGTGCGAACCACGCCAGCGCCGCGTCACTGTCCGAGCCGCGCAGGGACTTGCAGAACGCGCTGAGCATGTCATAATACAAACTTTCGTCGCAGCGAATCATGGGCTTCTGGATGGATTCCTCCGCAACGGCAAGGTTGATGTGGATGCTGCCCTGTGCGTCGGCGGGCGTCGTGAGGACAGCAAGCTCTACCGCGCCGAGCGCCGCGCGGGTATCGCCGCCCGCGATTCGCGCGATATGGCGCAGCGCATCGTCATCGGCGATGATGTTCATCTGCCCATAGCCTCGCTCCGGGTCGTCGATGGCGCGGCGCATGGCAGTCAGCACGTCCCGTTCCGTCAGCGGCTCGAACTGGAATACGCGGCAGCGGCTGACGATAGCGGGCGTCATGGACACCATCGGGTTTTCCGTCGTCGAGCCGATGAAGCGCACCACGCCGCGCTCGATGGCGGGCAGGATGCTGTCGCTCTGCGACTTGCTCCACCGGTGACATTCGTCCAGCAGCAGATACGTCGCCTGCCCGTAGAGGCTGCGCCTGTCCTGCGCCTCCTTGATGACCTGCCGCACGTCCGCCACGCCGCTGGTCACGGCGTTGAGCTGAACGAAGGCGGAATGTGTTGTGCCCGCAATGATGGAGGCCAGCGTCGTTTTGCCGCATCCCGGCGGGCCATAGAAGATGGAGGAGGTCATGCGGTCGGCCTCGATGGCGCGCCGCAGGAGCCGACCCGGCCCGACGATATGCCCCTGACCGATAAATTCATCCAGCGTTCGCGGACGCATGCGGTCGGCCAGCGGGCTGAGCGCGGCTTCCTGGGATGAAAACAAATCCTGCATGAAACGATCCCCCTTCAAATGCTCCCTTTATTATATCGCGCGGCGAACCAAAAGGCAAATCGAACGAAAGGAAAACACACCGGAAAACGGGAAGAATTCCGCGCGCTCAATCGTCTATAAGGTGAATCCCCGATCGAGGGAAAATACCGCAGAGAAAGAAGGAACGATGATGAAGAAGACGATCTGCGCGCTGGGCACGGCCGCCCTGCTCTTTGGCCTGCTGACGACGGCGATGGCCGAAAAGGAAGCGCTTTATTTCAGCGAGGACAGCCATTCGCTCATTGTCACGTCCGAGGTCATCGGCCGCAGCGAATACGGTGAGACCGCGTTTGACATCCGCGTGACGATGGACGGCAATGAAATCCAGACCATCAACTTCACGGCTGAAAATGTCAACGAGGGGCAGCGGGAGGCGGTTCTCTGCGATGTGAACATGGACGGCTATGCGGATTTGGCGCTGATGAATTCGATGGGCGCGTCCGACGGGTTTGCGGCTTACTATCTCTATGAGCCGATGACGGGGCAGTTCGTCCATCATCCGGGGCTGGACAGGCTGTCCTTCTACCGCGCGCAGTTTTACCCGGAGAAGCGCTATGTGCTCAATTACCTGCACGATAGCGCGGCGACGGGCATTTGGGAATTGTATCAATGGCAGACGGACGGCGAATTAAAGCTGCTTTCCGAGGCGGCCATTCAGTTTGAGGGTGACGCGCTGACGGCGATGGCCGGACGCGAAAAAAACGGCACGATCAAAATCGGCTATGCCAGCGAACCGTTTGCCTACGAGGACGAGGCGCGATGGCGTTTGGAACACGACAAGCTGATGGCCATATTGTTTGACGGCGACGATCCGGGCGAGGCGGCGGAGCTGGGGCTGAGGCCGTGACGACCCTCATTTTGGAGCGGTCAGCAGGAGAAAAATGCTTTGCCTCGAATTGTAAATCCGTATGCAACATAAACGATTGAAAAGAATTGCAGGGAGGAAGCGAATGTGAAAAAGCGGATAGCTGCTCTGTTGGCGGCGGCGATGCTGGCCGCAGCCGCGCCGACGCTGGCGGAAACCATGCGCATCGGCGATCAGGCCGTTGTGAAAAAGTGCAAGGAATATATCACGCTGCGCGAAGCGGACAACGTGCAGGCGACCGAGCTTGCCCGAATCCCGCTGGGCGAACAGGTGATTTATCTCAATCCGGCGAAAAACGGGTTCGCGCTGGTGGAATATGGGGATACGCAGGGCTTTGTGAAGGCGGAATATCTGGCAAACCAAACCGCGCGCGCTACGCCGTTCGCCATCACGGAGGAGGAGCGCCACAACGTCAATCTGTTTTTGACGAATTTCACCGAGACAGGGATGAACCGATACGACGCGGCTTCGACGACGGACGCGGAGCTGGTGCGCTTTGGCGTGCTGCATGCGTGGCTCAACCGATCCGGCCAATGGGACGTTACCGAAAGGGGCAGCCGGCTTGAGCAGGACAATGTGACCGACGACGTGCTGCGCTATTTCGGCAGGCCGCTGATTCTGCTCGATCAGCCGGATTTTGATTACGACGGCGCGTATTATTACATGCACGAGCCGGGCGCGCCGATCGGGCTGGGCTTTGTCTGCACCAGCGAGGTGGAAACGCTCGGCGGCGGGCTGTATCGGGTCTACTTCGGCGTTTACGGCGCGGGCGAAATCATCGACGATGACGACGTATATGATCTCCTGCCGGAGCAGGCCGCGCGCCTGTACCCGAACACGCCGTTTCAGGGCTGCGCCGTCATCCGCGCGCTGGGGCTGAACAGCAGGGAAGGCTTCAGGCTGGAAAGATTGAGGATTGAGTAAGCGCCCGGCTTTTGAGCAAAACGATGAAATTTATGTTTCCCTCTTTACAAATCCCCCGAAACCGGGTATTATATCGTTGATATGAAACGCGATGACGCGGGACGCGCATGCCTTTTGCCGCAAAGAGAGCCGGAGAACTGGTGCAATTCCGGCCGGACGGGGCGTGGGGGATCACCCGCATCAGCGGCCGCCTTGAATGGAGTAGGGGCGGACGGTTCGCCCCGTCATCGGCTTTGAGCGGGCGCTTTCCGGCGTCAATTTGGGTGGTAACGCGAGTAGCCTCGTCCCATGCGGATGAGGCTGCTTTTTATTTTTGTCACAGGAGGAAACGTATGTATCAGAAGGTTTCAACCGACATGAACTTCGCTCAGCGCGAGGAAGAGGTCATCAAATTCTGGCGCGACGAAGACGTTTTTAAGAAAACGGTGAAGCTGCGCGAGGGCGCGCCCGCCTTTACGTTCTTCGACGGCCCGCCGACCGCCAACGGCAAGCCGCACATCGGCCATGTGGAGACGCGCGCGATCAAGGATATCATCCCGCGCTATCGCACGATGAAGGGCTACGACGTGCTGCGCAAGGCCGGCTGGGATACCCACGGCCTGCCGGTGGAGCTGGAGGTCGAGAAGATGCTCGGCCTGGACGGCAAGCCGCAGATCGAGGAATACGGCATCGAGCCGTTCATCAAGAAGTGCAAGGAGTCCGTCTGGAAATACAAGACCGAGTGGGAGCAGATGAGCGAGCGCGTCGGTTATTGGGCGGATATGGAGCACCCGTATATCACCTACGAGGATAACTACATCGAATCCGAGTGGTGGAGCCTCAAAAAGATCTACGAAAAGGGTCTGCTCTACAAGGGGCACAAGATCGTGCCGTACTGCCCGCGCTGCGGCACCGCGCTCTCCAGCCATGAGGTTGCGCAGGGCTACAAGCGCGTGGAGGAGACCTCCGCGGTCGTGCGCTTCAAGGTGAAGGGCGCGGAGAACACCTACCTCACCGCGTGGACGACGACCCCGTGGACGCTGCCCAGCAACGTCGCGCTGTGCGTCAATCCGGACGACGACTATGTGAAGCTGACCTTTGAGGGCGATACCTACTACATGGCGGGTGCGCTCGTCGAGTCCATCTTCGGCGGCAAGGAGGAAAAGCCCGTTATCGTGGAGACGATGAAGGGCAGCGCGCTGGAGTACATGGAGTATGATCCGCTCTACGACGTGGAACGCGAGGGCGCGAAGTTCCACTACGTCGTCTGCGACAGCTACGTCACCATGAGCGACGGCACCGGCATCGTCCACATCGCCCCGGCGTTCGGCGAGGACGACGCGCGCGTGGGCCGCAAATACAACCTGCCGTTCGTGCAGCTGGTCGATGCGCAGGGCTGCCTGACCGAGGAGACCAAGTGGCCGGGTGTGTTCGTCAAGGATGCGGACAAGCTCGTGCTGGCCGACCTCAGGGAGCGCCGCCTGCTGATTAAGGCGCCGAAGTTTGAGCACGATTACCCGTTCTGCTGGCGCTGCGATACGCCGCTGATCTATTACGCCCGCCAGAGCTGGTTCATCAAGATGACCGCCGTGCACGACGCGCTGATGCGCAACAACCGCGCCGTCAACTGGATGCCGGAGAACATCAAGGAAGGCCGCATGGGCAACTTCCTGGATAACGTCATCGACTGGGGACTTTCCCGCGAGCGCTATTGGGGCACGCCGCTGCCGGTCTGGACCTGCAAATGCGGCCATGTGCACGTCATCGGCAGCCGCGAGGAGCTGGTGAAGCTCGGCCGCAACGTCAATCCCGACATCGAGCTGCACCGCCCGTACATCGACAACGTGGTGCTCACCTGCCCGAAGTGCGGCGGCGACATGCACCGCGAGAAAGAGGTCATCGACTGCTGGTATGACTCCGGCTCGATGCCGTTCGCGCAGTGGCATTATCCGTTTGAAAACAAGGAGCAGTTCGAGCGCCGCTTCCCGGCGGATTTCATCTCCGAGGCGATTGACCAGACCCGCGGCTGGTTCTACACGCTGCTGGCGATTTCGACCTGCATGTTCGATACCAACCCGTTCAAAAACTGCATCGTGATGGGTCACGTTCAGGATAAGGACGGCAAGAAGATGAGCAAGCACGTCGGCAACACCGTCGATCCGTGGAGCGTGCTCAACACGCAGGGCGCGGACGCCGTGCGCTGGTTCTTCTACAACAACGCCGCGCCGTGGATGCCGAACCGCTTCCACGCCAAGGCCATCGACGAGACAACCCGCAAGTACATGGGCACGCTGTGGAACACCTACGCGTTCTTCATCCTCTATGCGGAGATCGATCAGTTCAACCCGAAGGAGCATCCGCTTGACAAGGTCGAGCTGACGCTGATGGATCGCTGGATTCTCTCCCACCTGAACTCCCTCGTCCGCGAGGTGGACGACGATCTGAACGAATACAAGATCTTCGAGGCCTCCCGCGCGATGACGGATTTTGTGGATGATCTCTCCAACTGGTATGTCCGCCGCAGCCGTGAGCGCTTCTGGGGCAAGGGCATGGCCGGTGACAAGGAAGCCGCGTTCGCGACGCTCTATCACGTTCTGGAGACGATGAGCCGCCTGACCGCGCCGTTCACGCCGTTCATGGCCGAGAACATGTATCGCAACCTCGTCTGCTCCGTGGACAAGGACGCGCCGATTTCCGTCCACATGACGGATTTCCCGGTCTGCGACGAAACATATATCAGCGCCGAGCTGGAAGGGCACATGCGCGACCTGCTGGAGGTCGTCGTGCTGGGGCGCAGCTGCCGCAGCGAAAGCGGCCTCAAGGTGCGCCAGCCGCTCTCCCGCATGATCGTCAGCGGCGCGACCCTGCCGCAGGATTTCTGCGCGCTGGCCGAGGACGAGCTGAATGTGAAGGACGCCGTCTTCACCGACGACACCACCGCGTTTATGACCTACCAGCTCAAGCCGCAGATGCGCACGCTGGGCAAGAAATACGGCAAGCTGCTCAAGGCCATCGGCGAGAAGCTCGCCACGCTGGATGGAAACGCCGTCGTCGCGGGCTTTGAAAAGGGCGAAATGCTCCGCTTTGAGCTGGACGGCACGATGATCGAGCTGGAAAAGGACGACGTGCTGACCGCGCCGATGAAGAAGCCGGGCTATGTCGTGGCGACCGACCGCGGCGTGACCGTCGCGCTGGATACCAACCTCACCGAGGCGCTGATCGCCGAGGGCTTTGCCCGCGAGGTGATTTCCAAGCTGCAAACGATGCGCAAGGAGGCGGGCTTCGAGGTCGTCGATCGCATCCATGTCACCGTCAAGACGGCGGACGAGAAGCTCGCGCAGATCGTCGAGGCGAACGCGGACGCGATTGAACGCGGCGTGCTGGCGCTCGACGTGACGCTGGGCGACGCGCCGGAGGGGGCGTATGTCCGCGATTGGAGCATCAACGGCGTGGACGCGACGCTGAGCGTGGCCAAGGCCTAACCGAAGCATAAAAGGAAACCATGAAAAAAATCGTAATCGCTGGCGCGGGGGCATATTTCTTTGCCCCCGCGATTTTCGAAGATCTGTTTGTCCGCTTCCGCATGGAGGCGGAATATTGGATGGTGGACGCCGACCTCGACATGGCGGAGCTTTCCGCGCGCGGGGCGCAGGCGCTGGCGCGCGCCTTCGGCGTGCAGGCGCGATTCTATTACACGACCCAGCTGCAAAAGGCGGCGTTTTCCGCCGACGCGGTGATCCTCTGTTCGGATTTCCTCGACGAGGAAGCGTGGAAGAAGGATTTTGAATCGCTGGATGCGGTCGGGCTGGGCAAGCAGGTTCGCCTGCGCGGCGGCCTCGGCGGTGAGATAGGCGGCGGCAATGCCGATGTCGATGGA
>ERZ773192.3603-NODE-3603-length-11347-cov-5.219890_pt1 | contig 11347 bp, 13 predicted proteins | sample MGYA00581010_ERZ773192 | MGnify/ENA primary metagenome ERZ773192 (study PRJEB29015, sample SAMEA2737741) | human gut metagenome | biome: human gut; feature: human-associated habitat; material: faeces | place: China | collected 2012 ...
AAATCGAGGATACGGAGTCTCTGCTGATTGAAGCCAGAGCAAAGAAAATGGCAATAGAAGCAGAGAAACTCACTGCTGACAATATCTACAAAGTGCTGATTTATTTTGAAAAGCTGTACGCTGTCATGGACGAGCAGGAGAAGCGACAGATTATGGAATCGCTGATTTCTGAAATCCATATCTACGAGGAACGACAGCCAAACGGTCAGTGGCTCAAATCTATCAAATTCAAGCTGCCGATCATCGAGGAAGATATGGAAATAAGTTTGGACAACGATACACAAGTCGAGACGGTAGTATTGATGTCAAGGGATAAGGAATAAAGTGTGAAAAACAACCTGTTTCAAGCATTTTCGGTAAGATTGGCTGACATCCAAACCACCAACTCACCTGTTCGGAAATGTGCGAGAGAACATATCTGCCGAAACGGGAAATGGGCAGAAAAATTGAGTTAGTGGATTAGATGTTTGGCACTATAATTATTTAAAAAGGAGGTGATTTTATGGAATATTTGGTACATCCACAAGATGGCATGATAGATCAAAACTGCTTTATAAAGTGTTTGATTTATGTATGCGGGGCAGAATGTTCTTCGTTATGTGGAGCAAACTGTGAAACGCTATGCGCTGCTAACTGTGAAACTTTATGTGCTGCTAATTGCAGTTTGTGTGGAGCCAGATCCTGCGTTGGTAAAATGGTTCCTGAGCCTTATGGCGGATAATCGCACATCGGATGTCTCTAATGGTTATTAAATAACTGCTGTCCGCAGTATTATACTTAGGATGACCGGAATTTGAAAGGAACTATAAAGGCATGAAGCGATATAAGTTATTTATCTTAGTTTTATCATTGCTAATGACCCTCTTATGCTCCTGCGATGGGTTCATCGCCAATCATAGCATTCCAGAGCTTTCTCCGGGAATGCCTGATAAGACTACTACAAACAGGTTTTCTGATTATGACAAATTTCCACTCCCATATGAAACAGCACTGAAAGTTAGTTCAGATGGAGAGCAGTTAATTCTATCTAAACAGCAAGCGCTTGAAGACTATGATGCCTTATGGGAAATGTTGGAGGATAATTACCCATATTTTGAAACGATAAAAAATGAACTGGGGCTGGATTGGAGGGAGGTAAGGGATACTTACCGTACTGAGCTGATAAGTGTGTGTAGGGGATCCTCCATACTTCAGGATAATTATATAAATGTAATCAATAACTGCTTGAATCAGTTTGAAAGCATAGGCCATCTATATGTCATTCAACCGTTTTTGTATCAACGCATGGTCGATTCTTTTCGATCGGTAGTGGAATCGAGCGGAGAGAATCAGAACCCCGACAGTAAAGAAGGAGTCGATATGCTATCCAGGATACTATCCATAATAGAAAGCCAAAAGGTCAAAACCTTTTATGACTATTATAAAAACTTAATACCAAGCCACACACCTGCCTCTACCGAAGGTAGTACACAGCTATACCCGCAAGAACAATCATTGTATGAAGAAGTCAGACAAACGATTATAGAGGCTACGGTTGGAGAAGATATTCCTTACATAAAAATTACAGGTTTCCTTTGGTCGTCTCCAGAATGTACGCCGATTGCGATCAAGATGATTCAGGATTTTTTTGAAGCAAACAGCGAGGCGGATGATATAATCATAGACATACAGGGAAACGGTGGAGGGAACGACGTCGTGTGGATGGATGGAATCATATCACACATAAGTTGCGAGCCTTTGATACAATATGGTATGATCGGTGTTAAGGATGGCAAGTTTAACCGTTTTATGTGGGATGCAGAGCAGCCGTTTCCGTCCGAGTTTCAAGAAATCGATAGCGAGACTTGGAATAAGACATTTCCGGATTTAAATATGGAAGATTTCGGTCATCTGAAGTTTTACAGTTACGAAAACACTTGCACGCAACACGAGGATAACATTTGCTTTCAAGGTCAATTATGGATGTTGATTGACAGTAGCAATTACTCCGCTTCTGATGCATTTGCTTCCTTTTGCAAGGCTACGGGCTTTGCAAGGCTTGTAGGCGAAACAACGGGCGGAAACGGACGTGGGGGGCAGCCATATACATTTGCCTTGCCTAACAGCGGACTGCTCGTGTACTTCGACCCATATTTTTCTTTAAATCCTGACGGAAGCTGCAACGCCATTGCAGGCACAAGACCGGATATTGAAACTAAGGCAGGAATGACCGCGCTGGAAACTTGTCTTGAAGCGATAGGGCGAGACAAAGATTAAACAGCTGAGGATATAGCGTATTGAGGTGGATCGCAATGAAACAGATATTTAACTTTTGTGGCAAATACCTTAATGAAAAGAAGGGAATATTGACACTTTATACTCTGACTTGATTTTCCCCGGCTAAATTCAACGCGCAAGCTATTTGATATAATGCTGGGTCGAGTGCATAAGGCATTCGCGGAAACAAGTCACCGTGGACTTATCCCCTAAACGGACAGACTGGGTTGAGACAACGGCATATTTTACATTTCTCCTTCGCTGGTATTATATAGTAGCGAAAGAAATGCATTGACCTGTTTCCGAGAACAGCGGCCCTTTAAGCGTTGGATTTGATGTCAGCCTTATCTCGCCCATTTTAGGTGTAGAGCAGTTCCCGCGGACACATGGAGAATTTGACATCATTTCGGGCCTGTCGAGCCATATCGAGACGGTTGTCTTGCTATCCAAATTTTAGGATAATTTAAACCAAAGCTATCCATCCACATTTGCAGACCAGCGGTAAAAACAGAATATTGACAAAACAGCAGGGAGAAAAACTCCCTGCTTTTTTTAAAAGTTACTATTGAAATTTTCAAACTAGTGAATATAATATACTAGTGAAAGGACAAACCAAACGGAAAGGAGCTGCGGATGAACACGCAATATAAAAAGGGCGTGCTGGAGCTGTGCGTGCTGTCGCTGCTGCACAAGCGCGACTGCTACGGCTATGAGATCTCCGATTTCCTCTCCCAGCACATTGACATTGCGGATGGCACGGTCTATCCGATCCTGCGGAAGCTGAAGTCGGACGGTTTGCTCACGACCTATCTGCAGGAGGAAAGCGGCGGGCCGCCGCGCAAATATTACAAGCTCACGGAGCTTGGACGGGAAACGTATCAGAACGACCGTGCGGAATATCTGAACTTTGCACAGTCTGTCAGAAACCTGTTGGAGGATGCATACAATGAAGAAGCATGAATTTATGACGCGACTTGCAAATGCGCTGCATTGCCCCTCATCAGTCTGCTCCGCTGCGCTCCGCAGCCAGCTTTCCCCAGGGGAAGCCAGGGGCGCTCCCGCGCCAGTACGGCACCAGAAAGAACTGCGGCGAATCCGTACTACCCTGCAAGTTTCGAATGCAAGGCTTTTTGCCGCAGATATTGAATCGCAGCTACTTGAAAAATCGGTGTACCATAACAGGCGGCGCGTACCGTAGCGTACGTAGGGTGGCTTGGTGTGTTCGCAACAGCTAAAAATCAGGTTCCTGCCTGAACCGCACCCGCAGTACGCACCAAACGTACCCCAGCGCCCCTTTTCTCCCCCATCTTTTCCGGCAAGACGGAAAAGATGGGGCCGCCGGAGGCACGTCGGAAACGGCTTCGACGGAACGAGTCTCCGCTATGCGCGAAGCCTCTTATCCTCTTAAGACCGTTTCCTCCTCTTTCCTGCCGAACCGCTTCGCTGGGTTCGCCGGGAATCTCCGGTGTCAGCAAAACAAGCCCCTCATCATGCAGTCCAATGCGCATGACAAGGGGCGTCTTTGTTTTTACCGGTAGCACAGCACGGAGAACCACGTCACGAGATTGCCGTTATAAAACTCGATCCCGTTCCGCTCAGCCAGCGCGGTTGCGACGATGCCGTAGCTTTCAACGCAGGGGAACATCCTGTCCGGGTGGCGGCAGGGGGCGTCCGGGTAGGCGCATTTCGGGCAGATGGCACAGGATTCCGTGGAGAGCGTCAGCACGTCTGGGGAAAATTGCAGCAGAATATCCCGCACCTGCCGCGTAAGCGCCTCGTGCGCGCCGCGCGTGGAAAGCGTCTCGGTCATGTCCGCAATGTCGCGCACCTCAGCAAGCGACGTGAAGACCAGCGCGCCCGGATAAGACAGCACCCGTTCCCGGCAGGCCTCGACCGTACCGACCGCGGGCGGGCAGGCCCAGCTTGTCCCGTACATCGGGCACTCGTGCTCGCAGACATAGCGCACGCGCTCGGAAAATTCGATCTCACGCGGGTCAATCCATGCGTACTGACTGACCGGCAGCTGGCACAACTGCTGCTCGACGGCCTGTTTATCCATTCCGGTTCACCTCATTTGTGTTTTCCTGTATTGTATCCGGCAGCGCGCAAAACGTCAAGCCGTCAGAGCGTCACGGCCTTTGTCGCAACGCGGTCGCAGAACACACGGTCGTGCTCGACGAAAACGATCGTCGGCTGGAATTCCAGCAGCAGTTCCTCAAGCTGAATGCGCGAGAGCACGTCCACATAATTGAGCGGCTCGTCCCAGACAAGCAGGTGCGACGGTTCGCACAGGCTTCGCGCCAGCAGAACCTTTTTCTTCTGCCCGGCGGAAAAGTCCGCCATGTCCTTTTCAAACTGCACCCGTGCAAAGTCCAGCTTGCGCAAGATCGCCTTGAACAGACTCTCGTCCAAACCATGCTGCGCGGCATAGGCGGAAAGATCGCCCCGCAGACCGGATGGGTCCTGCTGCACATGGGAAATTTGCAGCCGGGAGCCGCACTCTACCGTCCCGGTGTGCGGAATGTTCTCGCCGCACAACAGGTGCAGCAGGCTTGTCTTTCCGGTGCCATTCGCGCCGCGCAGCGCGATCCGGTCGCCCTGTTCGACGGAAAAGGTCACGCCGGAGCAGACGGGTACATCGCCATAGCACACCGAAACATTCCGCAGAAGCGCCAACCGGTTGGTGTGATACGGCAGCTGATGCAGCTTCAGGGGCGCGGCCTGCTCAATATTTTTCAGGAGCGCCGATTTTTCCTCAATGGCGGCGTTCTGCCGCCGTTCGAGATTCTTGCGCCGCTGCTGCATACGACGCGACTGCTCACCGATGTAGGCCCGGCCGCCCATGGCGTCGGCTTCGCCCGTCACCTTGGCCGAGTGCGGGCCGATCTTCGTGTTTTCAACCTTGTCTGCCCATGCGCGCGACTGCCGCGCGGCCTGTTTCAGGCGGCCGATTTCTTTTTTCAGCTGTGCATTCTGCGCCAGTTCAAACGCGTCCTGCCGCTGCTTATTTTCATACCATGAGGAAAAATTGCCCCGCTGCACCTCGATGCTGCTGCGGCCTATGGATAGGATATGATCGACGCAGCCGTCTAAAAACGCGCGGTCATGCGAGACGAGCAGAAAACCGGACTTTTTCGCCAGATACCGGCTGACGAGCGCGCGGCCCGTCTCGTCCAGATGATTCGTTGGCTCGTCGATGAGCAAATACCGGCCCTCCCGCGCGAACAGCAGCGCCAGCAGAAGCTTTGCCTGTTCGCCGCCGGAAAGCGTGGAAAACGAGCGGTACAGTGCGTCCTCTGTGACCGCGAGCGGAGCCAGTTCCCGCCGGAAACGCCATTCCGGCACATCCGGGAAGCTGCGCTCCAGCAGTTCCAGCGGCGTAAGCGATGCGTCCGGAACCGGATACGGGAAATACTCGAACCCGCCGGGGGCCGTGATCGTGCCCTGATGGGGATACTGCCCCTGCAGGAGCCGCAGGAGCGTTGTTTTGCCGCGTCCGTTGCGGCCCGTCAGACCGAGCCGCCAATCGGTGTCAAACTGGAAGCTGACGTGCTCAAATACATTGTCAAAGCTGCCGGGATATGCAAAGGTCAGGTCTGTAATCTGGATCAATGCCATCGGTATGCCCTCCCCGGTAACCGCAGGTGATTGGATCAGCGGTTACCTAATCATAAAAAATTGGCTGCGGGAACCGCTCCCACAGCCGAAGGGCATACTGCGCCTGCCATAAATGGGCAGACGGTCTGCACGGAAGCTGAGAGACAAAGCAGATTTCCCGCGAAAAGGCACAGCGAACCAGACGGTCTTCACCGCCGGGTGTTACGATTGTGCCAAGCTTTCAGCAGGAGATCATGCGCATGCTCTCAGGACTCCCTTCTCATTTTTATGGTTCCAGTTTAGCATACGGCGCGGAAAAACGCAAGCACCGGTAAAAATTCGCAGAAAAACGCCCCCGGCACGGTGTGTGAGATGCCGGGAGCGTATCGTGCAGCGGGCGGAAAATGCTCATTGCACAGGATGAAAAAAAGTGATATACTAAATCACAGCATATCGCTCGGACGGCGGCCCGTCGACTGCCCTCCGAACTGTCTGTATTCTAGCACCGGATGGCGCAAAATGCACCCTACCGGCGCGGACAGGCGCGATACCCGTCGGAGAACGGCACTCTACCGGCAGTAGAATTTCCTGTAATACCAATGCTTTTCGGGAAGGGGGCGTCCTTATGCTTCAGGACGAACAGACACTGCGGCGAACCGTCGCAAAAAACATCGCCGCTTACCGCAAATCCCATAAGGACACCCAGCTGGACCTTGCGCGCAAGCTCAATTACTCCGATAAATCCGTTTCCAAGTGGGAGCGCGGAGAGGGTCTGCCGGACGTGTATATCCTCGCGCAGATCGCGCAGCTTTACGGCGTGACCGTCAGCAACCTCATTGGAGAAGAGGAGCCGCCCAAGAAGGCCAACCCGCATTTTCATATTTATGTGCTGCTGCTGTCCGTGGCGCTGGTGTTCGTGATCGCGGCGATTTTGTTCACCGCCTTTACCATCGCCGCCGTGCCGTTCCCGTCGTGGCTGTTTTTCCTGTACGCTGTGCCGGTGTCGAGCATCGTGTGCATCGTCTTCACCTCCCTCTGGTGGGGCATCCTGATGCAGGGCCTGTCCATCACGGCCCTCATCTGGTCAGCCGGGGCCTGCATCTATCTGTCGATCCCCATCCCCATCCCGAACCTGAGCCTTATTTTCGTCGTCTGTGCCGCCGTGCAGGTCCTCATCACCCTCTGGGAGCTGTTCCGCTTCTCCCGGACAAGAACATGGTTCTGAGCGCATCAGTCTCCCCCGGAGCAGCCGAGGGAGGCTTTTTGTATATCCGGCAGTCTTTTCCGGCAAGACGGAAAAGACAGGGCCGCCGGAGGCATCCCCGGCCCGGCGGTCTGAACCACCGGCGCGGCAGCAGCTGCAAATCTATAAGTATATTCCGGTAAAAGGGAACCCGCACACACTGTTTCGGTGTGCGCGGGTTCGTATATTGAGGGAAAAGGGGATCACGAAAGCTTGCCGTCCGCCGAATAGGTGAGGGTCACGGAGGCGGGAGCGGTTGCGGTCAGGTGGCGGAACGTTGCGCTCGCCGTTGCCGAGGCACCGGTGCAGCTGGCGCTGCCGCGTACAAACGACCATGTGGATACCTGAACGGAATAGTCATAATCAGCGTTGGTTGCTGTCGCAGTGTTTCCTGTGTAAGTAAAATGTCCAATTACCGAGAGAGTATAGCTTTTCGTGACTGCTGCTATAGTAATCGCGGGTTTTCTGGCCGGAAATGGACGATGCTGCGCGGCCGTTCTGCGCCGAAGGAAAAACAGTAATTGTTGTAATGTAATAAGAACCGTCTTCCAGATAGGTTATGCTTTGCGCAGATGCAGCGCACGCGGGGAAACAAAATGAGGAAACGAGAATTGCAGCGAGAAGGATAAGCGCGAGTGCCGATTTCAAGGTTTTCATGTCATGCCCTCCTGATGTTATTGTTCGGTTCCTGACAAGTCTGTTGCAGGCAAGATCACAATGTGCTCTTCTGCGTATGCAGCAGAGTGATCTGTCATCTCCTGGCCATATATGAGTGCAGCACAGCAGACGAATAGAACGATTATGGCAGCGGCCAGAATATATTGCCAACGCCGCTTTTTCTGATAGGCATGCACACGCTCTGGCGCAATTCCGCTCAAAAGCTCCTGTGCAGCTTCGTCCGGTGTTCCGACGCGGGCAATCAGTTCGTCCAGCGTGGTGCAGCCCTGTGCGGATTCGGTGAACTCCTCCCGCAGTCCGGCCAGCAGCTGTCTGCGCTGCGCCGCCGGGAGCGGCAGCTGTTTTCCGACCGCCCGGCAGTATTGCCGGATCACGGCGTCGTTATGCTTCATATCCGTCCCAATCCTCCATCAGCTGCTGAAACACGCCGGAAATCTCGGCATACTCGGCCAGCGTCCGCCGCAGATAGTCCCGCCCGGCAGGCGTAACGGCATAGTAATTCCGCGCACGGCCATCTACGATCTCGCTGGAGCTGATCTCGAGATAGCCCTGTTCTTCCAGCCGGTACAGGACGGGATACAGCAGAGAAAGCTGGTATTTTCCGCCCGAACGCTGTTTTAATTCCTGAATCAGTTCATACCCATACATCGGCCGGTCGGATAAGATCCGCATAACGGCCAGCGGGCTGGTCGCCCGCTTGAAATACGCCAAAAACGAATGCCCGGAATCCTCCTGCTTCGCCATAGGCCTCCCTCCTTTCGGATGAGGGTGTCGACAACAGTTTTATAGCACAGTATTTTTAAAAGTCAATATTAAGCATTGACAAATATAATGATTTATGATATCTTGACAATGTAGACAACCCCAAAAACATCCGCCACCCACATAATTCGTAATTGATGAAAGGAGAATACTCATGTACAAGAAACTGGCATGTATAATTATGCTGTTCAGTTTGATTTGCTCGTTTGTTGTGCCAACGTATGCCAGCACAACTCCCCCGTCCTGCCTCGATGATGTTGATAAGGCTATTGTGCTCTATCCACGTCTTGACGGTAGTTATTCGACTGAATACGTAACAGAACAAGAAAACATGCAACGAGGTGGCCTTGGTGAAAGACTTGTCGTTAGGGCTAGAGATTCTGGAAATCAAGTGTTTTTCGACGAAAAGACTCCTTCAGATATTTATATGCGTGTAAACAGTACGACAGTAATTCCGGCGGATGAAATAAATGTAACAAATATTACAAATATAGACATTCAAGCGGTTGTAACTACATATAAATTGAGTGAGCGATTAGCACAGGATTTATATCGAATAGAAGAAAGCTATACGTTAGGTGAACTAGAAATAGACAACCTTTGCATTTATATTCCTAGCAATGCACTTGCTACAAGAAGTGTTTCCACAAGAACATATACTGGCTATAATGGGCGGCAATACTATGAAGAACTACTTATTTTAGGCGGTAATTCCACTACATTTAATGTTGTAAAACCGAATTACGGGGCAAAAACATATTTCACCAACGTTATGGCAGCCTTTGCGACTACTTTGCTTAACAATGCACTCGACACGGTTAGCGGAAATACTTGGAGCCTTGCATCTGTCCTTGCACAGAGTCCGGGCTATTCATCTATTCCGACAAATGCCGCTGTAACACACACTGCTGCACTCATAGAAAATAAATACCGTAGATATACATATATTTATGAAGGGTCAGAACATTATTTCGGCTCTTTACTTGATTACACAAGCAGCTATCGCTTCAAAGACTACATCAATATCCCTGGATATGATATTCTTGAAGGTGAATATACGCCAATTCAAAGGCACCAAACCGCTTATTATTATGAGGGCGATCGACTAGCGTATCAATGGTATGGTAATGGAGGATATACGGATACCGTAACAGGATATGTATATAAAAGTTCAAATGCAAATCTAGAAACAACAGTAGATAGTTTGTTTTGATGAAATATTTCAAGATATCCCTCCTATTATGTGCGCTGTGCCTGCTATGCGGCTGCGCGGCAGAGCGATGGTCGTCCGTCCAACTGGTTGAGCGATATGACCGGCTAGGCGAGGAAGCCGTCAAGCAAAAAGACGTTTGCCAAACGAAAATAGGCCGGGAATAGCCGTACTGATCGGTGATAGTTGTTTTGGAAAAGCACGTGTCCTCTGCCGAATGGCAGGGGACACGGAATATATTGACAAAAAAGAATAGGTACAGTATACTCGAATCAGACACAGGTGAACGACATGCAGCATGGACGCCATACAGGCAGAAAGGGGCAGGAACGGATGAAAGCAAAAAAGATCATCCCCGCACTTGCAATCGTCCTCCTGGCCGTTGTGGGGACGCTGCTCTGGTTCCGGCCGAAGACGGTGATTCTGCCGGAAAACTGCCGATTGATGGTCGACACGGGCGAAGAGAGCTTGGCCGAAGGGATGTGGATAGAAGACCCGGAGCAGAAGGCACAGCTGTTGGAGCTGCTGTCTGCGTTCCGCATCCGCCGGTACCTGTCGCAGCCGGCAACGGATTTTCCGCCGGGGCTGGCGCTGAAGTTTGGAGACTTTGCAAGAATCGAGGTCTATCTGCCGGACACGGACCAGCTGACCGCGTATTATACCGTGTCTCTGATCCAGCCGTCCATGGGAACCTTCACCGATATTTCCACCCAAAAGCGCTGGAAGCTGACGGGCCGCGATGAGATCGCGGCGGTCGCCGCGTATATCACACAGCTGACCGGGCAGGCCCCGTCCTGAAGAAAGGAGAACAGGCCTATGAAACGTCTTGCTGCGCTTTTTCTGGCCGTGTGGCTGCTGCTTCTGATGGGCTGCGCAGCTTCGCGGCAGCTGGAGCAGGTATGTGAGGCGGAGAACTGGTCGTCCGTCCAGCTGGTTGAGCGATATGACCGGACCGGAGAGGAGGCCGTGCCGCTTTCCCCGGATGCGGTCAGTCCGGAGGCGCTTCGGGCGCTGCTGCACGAAGCGTACGCAAAGCCCGCCTATGCATCCGCGCAGCTTCCCGTGCCGTGCATCCAGCTCTTCCTGTCCTGTGAGGACAGAACGCTCTGCACACTTGCCGTCGGAGCAAACGGGCGTGTCGTCCTGACCGCGCATTCCGAGGACAGCGAAACCGCGTCTTACTGGAATACAGGCTCTTCGGCACTGTATGATGCGCTTCTGGCGATGATAAATTGAAAAAAACCGGCGCGCTTTGGATGGTTTGTGCATCCAAAGCGCGCCGGTTGTCTGCATTGACAGCACGTCCCCGATGTGATATGATATTTTAGAAATTTTGTTCGTATTCAAGGAGGGGCGCGCATGGAGCTGCTGGAGGGACTGAACGCGGCGCAGCGGGAGGCTGTTTTGTCGACTGAGGGCTTTGTGCGCGTGATCGCGGGCGCAGGCTCCGGCAAGACGCGGGCGCTGACGCGGCGGTTTGCGTATCTGGTGACGGAGCTGGGCATTCTGCCGGGAAATCTGCTGTGTGTGACGTTCACAAACAAGGCCGCGAACGAAATGCGCCAGCGCATCCACAACCTGACCGGCGACGAGGATACCGG
>ERZ773192.3607-NODE-3607-length-11324-cov-10.897151_pt1 | contig 11324 bp, 9 predicted proteins | sample MGYA00581010_ERZ773192 | MGnify/ENA primary metagenome ERZ773192 (study PRJEB29015, sample SAMEA2737741) | human gut metagenome | biome: human gut; feature: human-associated habitat; material: faeces | place: China | collected 2012 ...
CTCCTGGTGATACAACAATGGCTTCTCTTAAGGAAGTTGAAGGTATCGTTGGTGGAGCTGGTGCCAGAGTTCAGAGATAATTAAACATTGTTTTAGTTAATCCATTTAAACTTATGCTTTTAAGCATAAAAAGGAGGTATACAGAATTCCGTATACCTCCTTTTTCAGTTATATAACACAATAATTGAAATAAATCAGCTAATTAACACTATTTATCATATCAACCTACATTTTTCAACGCGAACAATGTAAATTTCTATGGAATTTTATCAAAAAGAAATATATAATAACGTAAGTATTAATTGTTAGAAGTGGAGATTACTATGAAGATTGCCGTATGTGATGATGACCAATACGAATTAGGTATAATAAGAGAACTTTTAGATAATTATGAAGCCTCATCTAATATCAGCTTCACAGTGAAATATTATAATAGCAGTGTCGAGCTTGCTTCTACTGCTGGATTTGAGAAGTTTGACATATATTTTCTTGACATTATTATGCCAGTAATGAACGGACTTGCACTCGCTAAGGAAATCCGTACCTTTGATAAAGCCGCACCTATAATATTCTTAACTTCATCTTCCGAATTTGCAGTAGACAGCTATGAAGTCAAGGCATTTAATTACCTGTTAAAGCCCGTGAACAAAGAACGCCTGTATACTACGCTTGATGATTTAATAGACTTCTTTAACATCGAACAGACAAACAACATAATTATTAAGAACAATTCAGGTATACACAAAATCCGTACAGCTGATATTGTCTATGCGGAAGCATTAAACCGCAAGGTAACTATTCATCTTAAAAATGGAGAACACATAACATCAACCGACGTATTCTCCTCAATATGTGATACACTTAGTATTCACAAAGAATTTACGCTTCCACACCGTTCATATATTGTAAATATGAACTACATAAGTACTATTATTAGTAATGAAATTCATCTGAGCAATAACAAAACAGTTCCATTGGCACAACGCCGTGTCGTTGAAATCAAGAAGCAGTATTTAACTTTCCAGATGGAAGAATAACAGGGGGCTATATGGATATTTCTACTTTATTAAATCTTATTAATTATATCTTTGTTCTTATCTTTGGCATTATTGTATCATTTTATTTTGCTGATATACGCTTGGAAGATAACCATAAGCTGTTTATATATACAACTCTCACATTTGCGTTATTTCAGGCTGTATGCTATCTGCTACTTGGTCAGAATGTGCTTTATAAAAGCTATCCTTTCCTTATACATATACCTTTAATTCTTGTCATAAGATTTGTCTGCCATAAGAATATATACATTTCATCAATTGCAGTTCTGTCGGCTTATCTTATGTGTACCCCAAGAAAATGGTTCGGCACTGCTGCCGCTTACATTTTCAAAGATATTCCTATGATATCAGATATTGTAACTATTATTATTACAATCCCACTTATATTTATTGTAATTAAATACATTTCTCCTTACATAATAAGGCTTAAGAACGAATCAAAGACCATTATATCAATGTTCTTTCTCCTGCCTCTTACTTATTATATTTTAGAGTACGCATTCACTGTATACACAGACCTGTTATACCGCGGAGAAGCTGTTGTTATAGAATTTATGGACAGCTTTATTGTCATACTCTATTTTATATTATCAACAGTTATACTGGCTCTGTTAAATAAGAAAAATACCGCCGAGCGTGAAAATATCATTCTCTTGGCTGCAGCTGCACAGGCAGAAAAAGAGATTGCCCAGTTATCGGACTATCAGAAACAGGCAGCTATATACCGCCACGACCTTCGACACCATATGAACTTTATACAAAGCTGTCTTAATGATAACAGCTACGCACAGGCACAGGATTATATCAGGGAGATATGTACCAGTCTTAACAACAGCCAAATAACAAGATACTGCGCTAATGAAGCTGTCAACCTTATATTATCTTCCTATATTGCCAAAGCTGACAAATATAATATCACCACACAAGTGTCAGTTACTGCCGCCAACCTTTCTGACTACAAGCCAACTGACCTTTGCAGTCTATTTGCAAATGCCATTGAAAATGCCATAAATGCCTGCAAGCTTGTACAGACTGCCAGGACATCTATTAATAATTCATATAACAGCATATCCGACACTGCTTCTGACTACAATTCCGGCTGCACTTCTGACTACGGCGAGGTTAATTCAAACCGTATTATCACAGTAAAGGTGTTTGATAAAAACAATAAATTATGTATTAATATCACCAATACTTATGCTGTTGAACCTATATTTGTAAATAATACTCCTGTATCGGATAAAGCCGGCCACGGTATCGGTATTAGAAGCATAATATCTGTGATTGAGAAATATAACGGTGTATATGATTTCTTTACTGAGGATGGGGTGTTTTATTTTCAGGCGTGTATATAAATATACACCACCATAAAAAGGACTGTCATTTATGGTGACAGTCCTTTTTCATTATATTAATTGGTTTTCAATAATTTATTTAATTTCTTATCAAAAGTTTTAATATCGTATCCCTTCATATACTAATAATTATATCTATATATATTATATCCACAAAATGCCTTTACAGCAACTACCAAATTAGTGAAATTATATTGCTTTCAATATCTAAACATTAAATATTTACAAATCTAAATATATATAATATACTATGTATGTACAGAAAGGTGGTATTCTATGATTTCATACAAAAAATTATTTCTACTAATGGAAGAACAGGAAATCACAAAAGAAAAGCTAAAAAATAAAATTGGAATTTCCTCAGCAACTATGGCAAAACTCTCCAAAAATGAAGATGTTTCAATGTCAACAATTCAAAGTCTTTGCGATTTTTTTGACTGCCAGCCCGGTGCTATTCTGTCATATGAAAAAGAAATTGATAAAAATACTACTCTTTTCATACTTCGTGAAGAAATGGAAATGAAACTAAAAGGGGGTCTATATCATCAGACCCAGATACGCATAGCTTATAATTCAAATCATATGGAAGGAAGCCGGTTGACAGAAGAACAGACACGAAGTATCTATGAAACAAAGACTATAGGTATTACTGATGGCGTTGAAAAAGTAGATGACATCATAGAAACTGTTAATCATTTCAGATGTTTTGATTATATTTTAAAAATTGCGGATAAAGAACTTTCCGAAGATATTATAAAACATATTCATCTCTTATTAAAAAGCGGAACAACGGATAGTCAAAAAGAATGGTTTGCAGTTGGCGATTATAAGAAACGCCCTAATGTCATTGGTGATATGATTGAAACAACACACCCTTCCAAAGTCCCCGCCGCTATCAAGAGTCTATTAAAAGACTATAGGGAAAACAGCAATATAACCTTTGAGGATATAATTGATTTTCATTATAAATTTGAAAAAATACACCCATTTCAGGACGGAAATGGACGTGTTGGCAGACTTATAATGTTTAAAGAATGTCTGAAAAATAACATCTGCCCTTTTATTATTTATGATACTATGAAAGATTATTATAGACGAGGCTTAAATGAATACAATGATGAAAAAGGTTATTTACTAGAAACCTGCCGTGCATCACAGGATGAATATAAGAAATTGTTGGAATATTTTGAATATATTTAAAAGAGCGATGTCATTAAATAGCATATAACATATACCCCTAGATTTTGAAACACTTTAAAATCTAGGGGTATATTATAAAATGCACTTGTTATTAATACATTTTTATTTGTGTACACTAATCATTCCACAAAGGCATTTTACGATAGTTATAACCGTCAAATAAGAAATGATATTCACTTCCATCAGGATATACAACAATCCATTGCTGTGTCTTTGCAGTAATTTTCCCACTTGTTTTAGGATATCTTATCTGTATGCTTCGTAAGATATCATTAGATACATCATTATCATTTCCTGCTAATTGTGATTGTTCGTCTAACTCCGAAGTTTCTTTCGCAGCTTCTGTGTCATCTTCTTGTTGCTACACCAGATAATATGAAGGATATAATGATAGAACAGGACGTACTTGACAGGATACAACAATTGCTTACATTTAAACATTGGTCTTTATACAAACTAGCTAAGCAATCTGATATTCCATATTCAAGCCTTAATAACATTTTTAACAGGCAAACCTGTCCTACTATGGTAACTTTAGAAAAAATATGCCACGGTTTTAATATAAACTTATCCGAATTCTTTTCTTTTGAAAGCAATCCTTTAAGAAATGAATTACTTTCCGATGATGAAGAAGAATTACTTAACACCTATAAAGAATTATCTGTTCAAAATAAAAAATTACTCAAAGCATATCTTGACGGTCTATGCAAACGCTGAAATTCAAAAAGACTTCCGTTAGAAATCTCCCCAATGGTTACATCAACCTTTCAACTGCATTCCCAACGAAAGTCTTTTTATATTTCTTTTTATATTATATTTTTGTATTTTCTATTTATATAATTTATACTCTGCCATATCGGTCTATATCTTACTCCACGCCCTTAAATATCACGTTTCTCACCGGATTAAGTGCAAATAAAAGCAACATTCCAATAACACCACACACTATGAATTCACTTGCTCCGATTGTCACAAAGAACATAGCAAATACGCCCTCTGAACCATAAGCATATCTTAATACAAATGGTACTATAAGTGTATTCGCAATAATCGGTGGTAATGGTGCAAGCCACTTATTCTTCCTTAACGCATAAGTTCCTATTGCACCAATAAGTGTCGCAATACTTCCAAATATTATATCCCATATAGCCGCACCGCCTAAGATGTTAGATAACAGACAACCTACGAACAATCCCGGTATCGCCGCTGGTGTAAAATATGGCAGAATTGTAAGTGCCTCTGCTATTCTGAACTGTATAGGTCCGAAGCTGCAATAGTTAAACATAATAACAAGCACAACATAAAGTGCCGCAATCACGGCCGCCTGTGTAATAAACGCAACCTTAAACTGTGCACTTTTAGTATTTCTATTACCGCTGTTATTTTTATTATTATTTTCAATAATATCTTTATTCTTATCCTCTTTACCTTGATTTAATGTATCCATTTTATTCTCCTTTAGTTTTGTTTTATGTGTGGAAGGTTTCGAACACACATTACTATAATCTCTGCATATATGAAACATATCACTGACACATTCCGTATAAACAGCATTCACAGACACATTATAAGACGGACAGAAATGTAAATATCTGCCCGCCTTAATCTTATATGTCACTATATTTATATGCTGTTATTCAGAGCCACGCAAAATCTGAAAGATACACAACTGCCTCTGAAAAACAATTAACACAATCCTTAAAATTTGTTAATTAGAGAGTTACACCCTGCTTAAAGATAGCTAAATCGTGGAAGCCAGCGATTTCAGCCTTTACCTTCTTACCAGAAGCAACATCTAATACAAGCTGGAAGAGTTCCTTAGCTGCATCTTCAAGTGGAAGGTCATCTGTTACAATTCTTCCTGCGTTGAAGTCTATCCAGTTGCTCTTATTGCCAGCAAGTCTTGAGTTAGTAGCAATCTTTACTGTAGGTACTGGTGATGCAAATGGTGTTCCACGTCCTGTTGTGAAAAGAACCATCTGTGCTCCTGCTGCTGCACAAGCTGTTGAAGCAACAAGGTCATTACCAGGTGCACTAAGAAGGTTAAGTCCCTTATCAGATACTCTTTCACCATAAGCTAATACACCCTTTACAAGTGATGAACCAGACTTCTGTGTACATCCAAGTGACTTATCTTCAAGTGTTGTGATACCACCATCCTTGTTTCCTGGTGATGGATTCTCATAGATTTCCTGACCATTCTTGATGAAGTATTCCTTAAAGTCATTGATAAGGTGAACTGTCTTCTCGAAAAGTTCCTTGTTAGCACATCTATTCATAAGGATAGTCTCTGCACCGAACATTTCTGGAACTTCTGTAAGGATAGTTGTACCACCCTTAGATACGAGCATATCTGAGAAAAGACCTACTGTTGGGTTAGCTGTGATACCTGATAAACCATCAGAACCACCGCACTTCATACCAACGATAAGATGCTTAGCACTAACCTTTTCTCTCTTAAATGTAGCAGCGTAAGACATAAGTTCCTTCATAATACCTTCAGCAGCTTCCTGCTCATTTTCTACATCCTGAACCTGTAAGAACTTAACTCTGTCTGGGTTAACTTCACCGATATAATCCTTAAGAACTTCAATACGGCTGTTCTCGCAACCAAGACCAAGTACAAGTACTGCACCAGCATTAGGATGGTTGATAAGGTCAGCAAGTACGTGTCTTGTATTCTCCTGATCCTCTGTTACCTGTGAACATCCGTATGGATGTGGGAAAGCAACAACTTCATCAACACCTTCTGGCTTGTTAGCTCTTGCTGTAGCTTCGATTGCTCTTGCTATTGAATTAACACAGCCAACTGTTGGGATAATCCATACTTCATTTCTTACACCAACTGTACCATTTTCACGCATATATCCTTCAAAGAACGCTTCCTCTGTTGGCTCAACGTCCTTATGTCCTTCTGGATTGTATGTGTATTCAAGAAGTTCACCGAGAGCTGTCTTTAAGTTGTGTGTATGAACCCAGCCACCAACTTCAATATCAGACTGTGCGAAACCGATTCTGAAACCATACTTTATAACTGCATCACCCTTCTTGATAGGCTTGATAACAAACTTATGTCCCTGAGGGATATCTTCTATTGTAGTAACTTCTGTACCAGCAACATTAAGTGTTGTGCCCTTAGCGATTGGCTTAAGAGCTACTGCAACATTATCATCTTTATTAATCTTAATAAAATCCTGCATAACTACCTCCTGTAATTAATATAATCTCTATGTATCATTAACCACGTACATCATAGAATTATGAAATTCAATGATTACATTCATATCATAACATTTTTATTATAACAATAAAAGGGTATAAATACACAATACCTCTTACATAACTTAAGGGCGGATGAAAAAGAACACCCGCCCTTATTAATGCTTTAAAATACGATATAAATCAATGCCGAAACTTATATTCAGCTAAGGCTTATAAATACTTTGCTGCAAACTGCCAACGCAATTATGCTAACTTTTCATCATCAAGAGCTAAATCGTTAACTACAGCTCTCATGCCTCTTTCTCTGATATCTGTAATATATCCTGTGATAACTTCTTCAAGGTCAAGAACCTTAGTAAGGTCTTCGCCACCGAAGAACTTAGTATTGCTTAAGTAAGCATGTGCGAATTCAGCTGGTGTCTTACCAGAGTTATCTCTGAAGAAATCAAGTACAGCCTTATCATCTGTGATGTTGTACTCTTCACCGTTTCTGTCACCCTTTAATACAATACCACCGTTGAACTCAGCTTCTGTCTGTGATGTATAGAAGCTCATAAGTGCTGCGATAGAGAATGTAAGGTACTTAGGAAGCTTGTTAAACTTCTTAACGTATCCTAAGAATGAAGGAAGACATCTAGCTTCCCACTTAGATACAGAGTTAAGTGAAATGCTTAATAATCTGTGATCTACGAATGGGTTAAGGAATCTGTCGATAACAGCCTTAGCGAATTCTTCACAATCTTCCTTAGAAAGTGAAAGTGTAGGAATAACTTCATTGTAAAGTGTTTCTTCCATATACTTTCTGATAACTGGATCCTTCATAGAGTTCTCTACGTTATCGTTACCAGCAAGGAATGATGCTAATACGAATGATGTATGTGAACCATTAAGGATTCTTACCTTTCTTTCCTTATATGGATGATGATCCTTTGTAAATACTACATTAAGTCCAGCTTCCTTGAATGGAAGTTCCTTCTCAAGCTGTTCAAGTGGAAGGTTAGAATCACTTTCTACAACCCAGAGACCGAATACCTCAGCTCTGTCGATAAGCTGATCTTCATAGCCCCACTCTTCGCAAAGCTTAGCAGCATCTTCTCTTGGATAACCTGGAACAATTCTATCAACAAGTGTTGGGCAGAATGAGCAGTAATTGTTAACCCAGTCCTTGAATCCATCTTCAAGACCCCAGAGTTCTATAAACTTCATAATGCACTTCTTTAATTCGATACCATTATCAGCGATAAGTTCGCAAGGAAGTAAGATAAGTCCCTTATCTGCTGCTCCGTTGAACTTCTGGTATCTCTTGTAAAGAAGCTGTGTAAGCTTACCAGGATATGTCTTAGGAGGACGAGCATTAGGATCGTTATCTGTCTCGTCAAATACGATACCTGCTTCTGTTGTATTAGAAACGATAAATCTAAGTGTTTCACTTGTACCATATTCAATGTACTTGTCATAGTCTTCGATAGCTGCTACAGCATCAACAACAGATGTAATCTGACGTGTGATTTCCTTAGGCTGTCCATCTACGAAACCTCTTAACTGAAGTGTGTACTGGCATTCCTGATCGTGGAATCTTTCAAGTGTACCAAACTCGATTGGCTTAACGATAACAACACCACCATTAAAATCTGTCTTTTCGTTAGTAACATCGAAGATATAATCTACGAATGCTCTAAGGAAGTTACCTTCACCAAACTGCATAACCTTTACAGGTCTGTCAACTGCATGTGTAATACTCTTGTTTAATCTCTGCATATTATTCCTCCATTCCGCCCACTTTAAGGGCATCTCAGCTCCACGCAGGGCGTAGACACTGACTATGAAATATCCCAGTGTTAATTAAAATATTAAGATATTCCATATTTAACATTATTGTAGCGCAGTATCACTCAGCTTTGCCGGACTACGCATTCTTAACCAGTAAATGGTATCCAAAGCGTATGTAAGCGCTTTCATTATCTTTCACAGATTATGATATACTCAAAAACATTTTTAGTCAATACTTATTTTTGTATACATTATTGTCTGTTAAATTTAATTATCAGTTATTGTTCTTCACTCATTACTAAACAATTGCACAACTCTTTAATGGTAATAATTAAGTACAATAAAAATACACTTTACATACTTGCTTTTATAATAATACCATTGTATAATCAGTTTATCAATATGTAAGTGCTTACATTAAGTGTTTTTTATGATATTTTACTACTTTTATAATTACACAATTCTGTTAATTATAATTATTCATCATAATTAATGGCCTAATGATCAACTGCACCTATATATTACATTAATGCAAGCGTTGTCCAGAGCTTACAAGAATGAGGTTAATTTATGAATATATATGATGTTTCCAATAAAGCAGGAGTATCTATTGCCACTGTTTCCCGTGTTCTTAATGGTAATGCCAAAGTATCATCAGCTACAAGAAACAAAGTATTAGATGCTATGAAAGAGCTTGATTATACACCAAATGTATTTGCAAGAGGCTTAGGACTTAATACAATGAAGACCATAGGTATAATGTGTATTGACTCCTCTGATATTTACCTTGCTAATGCTGTATATTATCTTGAACAGGAATTAAGAAAGCATGGTTATGACTCCATACTCTGCTGTACAGGTAAGGATTATACTAATAAGAAGAAATATCTTGAACTCCTGTTAAGCAAAAGAGTTGACGGCATAATACTTGCCGGTTCACAGTTTGTTGAGAATACCAATATCCACAATAATGATTACATAATTAATGCAGCTAAGGATATACCTATTGTCTTAGTGAATGGATACCTTGATGCACCTAATATATATTCTGTTATGTGCAATGATGAAATTGCCATATATAATGCAACTAACCTCTTGATTAATAATGGACATCGTAATATAGTCTACTTATACACAAGCAAGTCATACAGCGGTATGAACAAATATGCAGGATATATGAAAGCTTTGAAAGAAGCAGACATTTCGCTTCCTGAAGATTACAGACATCTATGTGGCAAGAACATTTCGCACGCCAAGGAATACCTTAATTATCTTTATAATAAAGGTATCGAATTTGATGCTGTTGTAACTTCTGATGATTCGCTTGCAGCAGGTGCAGTCAAATATGCACACTCCCACTCCATCAGTGTTCCTGATGAGCTGGAGATTATAGGGTTTAACAACTCGGTTCTTTCCATATGCACTGAACCAGAGCTTACATCTATTGACAGCCACGTTGAACAGCTTTCAACTAAAGCAGTAGATGTTCTTATGAAGGTATTGTGCGGTGAATCTGCTGATAAACACAGCATTATCACTGCTGATATTATAAAACGCAATACAACACATTTTTAATTCACAGGAGGATTATGTACTATGAAACAATTCATGGACAAAGACTTTTTACTTTCAACACCTACAGCACAGCACCTCTTCCACGACTATGCTGACAAGATGCCTATCGTTGATTATCACTGCCATATCAACCCTAAGGAAATCGCAGAAGACAGAAAGTTCGAGAACATTACACAGGTATGGCTCGGCGGTGACCACTATAAGTGGCGTCAGATGAGAACTAATGGTGTTGATGAGAAGTATATCACAGGTGATGCTTCTGATCGTGAAAAGTTCCAGAAATGGGCTGAAACACTTGAAATGGCTATCGGTAACCCTCTTTACCACTGGAGTCACCTTGAGCTTCAGAGATACTTCGGTTACAACGGTATCTTAAATGGTGATACAGCTGAAGAAGTATGGAATCTTTGCAACGCTAAGTTACAGGAAGATTCTATGTCAGTAAGAAACCTTATCAAACAGTCTAACGTTAAGTTAATCTGTACAACTGATGATCCTGTTGATTCACTCGAATGGCACAAGAAGCTTGCAGAAGATGATACATTTGATGTACAGGTACTCCCAGCCTGGAGACCTGACAAGGCTATGAACATCGAAAAGCCTGAATATCTTGACTACCTTAACACATTATCAGATGTAAGTGGAATTAAAGTTAACTCTTTTGCTTCTCTTATGGATGCTTTAAGAAACAGAATGCAGTTCTTTGATTCAATGGGATGCTCAGTATCTGACCATGCTCTTGAATATGTTATGTATAAGCCTTACACAGATGCAGAAATCGAAGCTATATTTGCTAAGAGATTATCAGGTGAAGCTATCACAACAGAAGAAATGAACAAGTTCAAGACAGCATTCATGGTATCTGTTGGAAAAGAATACAACAAGCTTAACTGGGTAATGCAGTTACATTATGGCACTATCCGTGATAACAACGTATTCAGATACAATCAGTTAGGTCCTGATACAGGCTTTGACTGCATCAACACTTATGACTGTTCAGCAGAGATGGCTCAGTTCCTTAACGCTCTTAACAGCACAGATGAACTTCCTAAGACTATCATCTACTCACTTAATCCATCAGTTAATGCTGCTATCGGTACTGTTATTGGATGTTTCCAGGATTCTAAGGCTGTTGGTAAGATCC
>ERZ773192.3610-NODE-3610-length-11318-cov-5.004617_pt1 | contig 11318 bp, 8 predicted proteins | sample MGYA00581010_ERZ773192 | MGnify/ENA primary metagenome ERZ773192 (study PRJEB29015, sample SAMEA2737741) | human gut metagenome | biome: human gut; feature: human-associated habitat; material: faeces | place: China | collected 2012 ...
CGCCCGGGGTGTTGACGTCGAGCTCCTCGACGACGGTCTCGGCCAGCTTGCGCGGCGACTTGCGGTCGGTGAGGATGCCGCGGCCCTTGCGGAAGGAGCGGAGCATCATGTTGTCCGACAGGTCCATGTTGCCGACGAGGCCCATGCCGAGGCGGTCCTCCGGCACGAAGGACAGGTGGATGCCTGCCTCCCGGATGGCCTTGGGGCTTTTGCCGATGAGCTGCACCGGGGCGGAAGTGTCGGGAGCGTAATACTCCACGCTGGCGCCGCGCTGGGTGGGCTGCAATCCGGCGATGGCCTCCAGCAGTTCCTTCTGGCCGTTGCCGGAGATACCGGCGATGCCCAAGATTTCGCCGCCGTACACATCAAAGCTGGCGTCGTCCAGCACGGTGATGCCGTCGGCGCTGCGGACGGTCAGGTGCTGGATGTCCAGGCGCTTGACCGGGTTCACGGGTTCGGGACGCTCGATGTTCAGTTCCACTTTTTCACCCACCATCATGGCGGTCAGGGTGGCTTCGTCAGCGTCCCTGGTGGCAATATCGCCCACATACTCACCCTTGCGCAGGATGGCCACGCGGTCGCTGATGCCCAGCACCTCGTGCAGTTTGTGGGTGATGATGATGACGGCCTTGCCGTCGGCTTTCATGTTGCGGATGACCGTGAAGAGGCGCTCGGTCTCCTGGGGGGTCAGCACGGCGGTAGGCTCGTCCAGGATCAGGATGTCCGCACCGCGGTACAGCACCTTGACGATCTCCAGCGTCTGCTTCTGGCTGACGCTCATCTCGTAGACTTTCTGGTCCAGATCCAGGGCAAACTGGTATTTTTCGCAGATGGCGCGGGCTTTTTCGTGGACCTTTTTCAGGTCGAAGCTGCCGCCGCCCATGGAAAGGGCAATGTTTTCGGCGGCGGTAAACACATCCACCAGTTTGAAGTGCTGGTGGATCATGCCGATGCCCAGATCCAGCGCATCGCGGGGGGAGCGGATGGTAACAGCCTTGTCCCCCACGTAGATCTCGCCCTCATCGGGGTAGTAGATGCCGGCGATCATGTTCATCAGGGTCGTCTTGCCGCTGCCGTTTTCCCCCAGCAGGGCCAGGATCTCGCCCCGGCGCACGCCCAGCGAGACATCCTTGTTAGCCACCACAGGGCCAAAGGTCTTGGTGACGTGCTGCAAACGCACGGCGTATTCGGTCTGCGCCATTCTGCAGGCTCCTCTCACAGGTTATTTTTCAGGGTTATTTAAAGGAAGAAACATTTTATAAAACCACCAAAAGGGAAGGCTGCGGATTTGCCGCAGTCTTCCCTCTTGGGCACCTGTCAGCGATCAGGCAACAGGGTCAGCATCTTCGATGATGCCGTCAATGCGCAGGGAGAAAGTGGGGGCTGCGCGCAGCTCGCCCTCATGGAAGTAACCGTCGGAGATAGCCTCCTTGGTCTCGCCCTGGTAGACAGCAACGGGAGAACCGGTGCTGTAATCATAGTAGGTCAGGTCAACAGGAGCGGTGGTAACAGTCTCGCCGCCAACGGTGAACTTGCTGGTGTCGAAGACATGCAGGCTGCCGTCTTTCAGAGCAGCCTCGACCTCAGCGACCTTCTCGGCGGTGCCGTCAGCGCACTCGGGGCCAAGGTCGGTGATGGCAACAGCGCCATCCTCGTAGCCCTTGCACCAATCCTGCGGGATGCTGCCAGCCTGGGCGCCCTCGAACAGTTCTTTGTAGTAGACCTTCCAGACGTTGGTGGCGGAGGTCAGGGCAGCGGTGGGAGCGGTGGCCAGCATATCGATGTTGTAACCGACAGAGTAGCAGATCTTGCCGGAATCCTTCAGCTTCTGGGTAGCGGCGGGAGCACCGGTGGAGTCAGCGTGCTGGCCGATGATGACAGCGCCGTTGGCGATCAGAGCCTCAGCGGCAGCGCCCTCCTTGTCGATGTCGAACCAGGAGTTGGTGTACATGACTTCCATCTGGACATCGGGGTAAACGCTCTGGACGCCCAGGAAGAAGGCGGTGTAGCCGGAGACGACCTCGGCGTAGTTGTAGGCGCCGACATAGCCGATCTTGACCTTGCCGTCAGCGGTGAAGCTGTCGGGCTGGGTCTCGGGGGTCAGGGTGCCGGACTCGACCAGCTCCTTAACCTTCATGCCAGCGACAACGCCGGAGACATAGCGGCTCTGGTAAACAGCGGTGAACGCATTGTAGAAATTATCGAGGTCGGAGTTGGCGGCGAAGTCGCCGGTCATGGCCACGAAGTTGACATCGGGGTACTTCTCGGCTTCCTCGACCATGTAGGTCTGGTGGCCGTAGGAGTTGGAGATGATCAGGTTGCAGCCCTGGCCGACCAGGTCCTCGGCGGCGTCAGCAGTCTTGCCGCCCTCAGGGATCTTGTACTTCCAGACGATCTGGTCGTCGCTCATGCCCAGCTCAGCAGCGGCTTCCTTGATACCATTGATGTGCGCGGCGCTGTAGCCCTCGGTCTCATCGCCCAGGATGATGGCGCCGACTTTGACGTCGGGTGCCTGGTTATCGCTGCTGCCCTCAGCAGTAGCGGTGGTACCGGCGGCGCTGCTGGCAGCAGTGTCAGCGGTGGAACCACAGGCGGCCAGGCTGAACACCATAGAGGCGGCCAGCAGAATACCCATCAGTTTCTTCATGTGTGTTGTTCCTCCCTGTTATGTGTGCATAAAAACGGCAAAAATGCGTCGATTCTTCCTGACTTTTGCCGGGGAGTGACGCATTTCGTTACTTTGCAAGACCCATTGTAACCACTTTACAAACGCTTTGCAATGATTTTTAAATTTTTGTAAAAACTTTGGCGAAAGGCGTAAATGTTTTACCCACACGCACACGCCAATAGGCAGGACGCACAAACAAAAAAAGCAAAAGTCATACTTTATCTGTGCAAAAAGTATGACTTTTGCTGTTTGCTTGCAGTTTGATCTTTTGCTTTGTTTTGCGGCTGCTCCGGGGCCGGGTGTGCTGCTTAGCGTTTGTGGATGTACTTGCGGTCCAGCCCGTAGTTGACGGCGGCGTTGAGCACCGCCCACATCAAAAAGACTTCCACCGGCAGCATCAGCGTGTTTTTGATGGCTCCGGAGGTCAGGTAGTAGAGATAGCCCTTGCCGTAGAGCATGGCCTTCCACACGCTGCCCAACAGCACGTTGCTGCCGTAATTGATAATAAGCCGCACCACAATAATTCGCAGCAGCGTTGGTTTGCGCTTGTACAGCAGCACGCCGTAGATGAAGCCCGACAGCACCGCCGTGACGAGGTAGCCGGGGAAATACGGCTCGCCGTAGCTGGAGAGCAGAAACCCTACCGAGTCGATGATGGCACCGGCCATCATGCCCACGCAGGGGCCGTAGCACATGCAGCCCAGACCGACCACCAGAAAGGTTCCGGCGACCACATCATAGGCTTCGCCGCTTTCATCCCGCAAGGCACGGTTCAGCGGCAGACCCATCAGCTTACCCTCATCGTTGTAGACGATGGCTACCGGGTCACTGAACGGATAGCTGGCACCGATGTTGCCGCCGACTGCCTGCTGCAAAGATTTCAGGTCAGGGCCGATCTCGACCTGCTTCGGATACTGCCCCGGTACAATCTCCAGCACCGTCAGGGTGTTCTCGTTCTGTTCCATTATCGTCCTCCTCGAATTTGATAGAGATCTCCTGCCCGGCATGGGCGGCGTTCAACAGAGCTGCCACAAAGAAGCCGAAAAAAGCGCCGGCTTCAAAAAATGCGAAACCGATAAAAAAGTTCAGCATGGCACACCTCAGTCGATACAGATGCAGGGCAGTTTCTGGCCGTCAGCCATCAGGGTAACGCTGTGGCGCATCAGGTACTTCTGAAAGAGGTAGACCTGATCGATCGTCAGCGAGATGAACTCGCCATCCATATTGGTGCGCACCAGAATGACCGGACCGGTCAGATAGCGCTTGCCCGCCAGTTTCAGCACCTGCGCCGGGTTGTAGCTGAGCAGCAGCGAGCTGTCGGGGATGTTCAGGTACGCATCATCCTCGTCAAAGCAGGGCAGAATGTCGGGAGCCTCGTCCAGCGTGATGACTGTCAGTTCCATATCCGGGGCGATGGCAGCAAAATAGATCTCGCCACTGCTCCTGCTCTCCGACAGTGCCGCACAGATGTGCATATCAATGGTGACTTCCTCGGAACGAATAATGGGATTAGAATCATTTTTCATAGGCATTTTCTCCTTTTTTCTAAAGAAAAAGACCCAACCGGGTCTTTCCAATTCATATCCTGTCAGCGTTCTTCACTGTGCTGACGCTTTTTCTGCCACTGCTCCAGCAGCTTGATGATGGTATCTTCCATCTGTTTGGGCGTATAGCTGCGGGGAAAGTATTTTCTCAGGGTGTCATTTTTGATGGTCACCGTATCAAGCTCGCTCTTTTTCTCCTCGCCCATAATGGCAACGACAGTCTCCGTTGTAAAAGTTCCATCCTGAGCCAGCTTCTTGATACGCTTTGCTTGTGAGACAGAAGGAAAGTTCTGGGTATCATCCATTGCCCGGATCACTTCCTGCTGTTGTTCAGGAGAAAGATAGGAAAGCTCCACAGCAGGATTGAAGGACACGGTTTTGTTATCCACCATGTCCAGCAGTTCTGGAATAAGGTTGGTCAGACGGATGAAACGTCGAACAGTCTCACGACTTTGATTATTCTCTGCGCCCAGCTTTTCATTGCTCCGCAACTTCGACACAACTTGTGTCGAAGTTAAATCTGACCTTGTACCTTGATTTTTCATGGCATCCAACTTCATTTTGTACGCAAACGCTCTCTCGCTGGGCAGAATATGCTCACGCTGCAAATTGCTATCTACCATGAGGATTATGGCAGCATCATCGTCCATCTGGCGCACAATGACCGGCAGGGTTTCCAGTCCGGCCAGCTCCGCAGCGTGTTGACGGCGGTGCCCGGAGATAATTTCATAGCCGCCCTTCGGTCTGGGGCGGGCAATCAACGGCGAAAGCACACCGTACTGCTTGACACTTTCCACGGTATCGCTCATAGAATCATCGTCCAGAACCTTGAAGGGATGGTTCTTGAATGGAAACAGCTCTCCAATCGGAATCTGCTGCACCTGCTCGCGCTGTTCTTCCTGCCGGGATTCTTCGGTGGAAAAAATATCATCGTAGCTGCTCAGACTGGCGTTTACGCTGCTTTTCGGCATCGGCCAGCACCTCCTTCGTCAGAGATTTATAGGCTTCTGCCACTTTGCCTTTCGGGTCATGGACAAAGATGCTCTTACCCGCCGCGCTGATTTCCGCTGCACGGACGGAGTGGGGAATCGTCTGACCGAACACTTTGATGTGCTTTCCGTATGCCTGCCGGATCAGCGTGTCGATTTGTCGGCCATAGTTGGTGCGGTTATCTGTCATCGTCAGCAGGATACCTTCGATTTTCAGCTTTGGGTTGATCTGCCGATGCACCTTGTTGATGGTCTGCAAAAGCTGTTCCAGACCTTTCGCGGAAAGGTACTGTGCCTGTACGGGTATCAGAGCAGTGTCTGCCGCCGCCAGCGCGTTAATGGTCAGCATCCCAAGGGAGGGAGTGCAGTCCAACAAAATATAGTCATAGTCCTGCTTTGCACTGTCCAAGACTTGCTTCAGCATTTTTTCCCGGCTCATGGTATTGACAAGGGCAACTTCCAGCCCTGCCAGCTCAATGTTGGCCGGGATGAGGTCTACACCCTCTGCATGGTGCAGCACACCTTCACCGGGCGGAATGCACTGGTCGTTCATGGCTTTCTGCATCAGGGTAGAAAGAGTAACGGGCAGTTCGTCCGGCTTCTGCCAGCCCATACTAATGGTGAGTGAACCCTGCGGGTCAGCGTCTACAAGTAGGACCTTCTTACCCTCGGCGGCAAGGCCAACACCCAGATTTTCACAGGTTGTTGTTTTGCCAGTGCCTCCCTTTTGGTTGACAATGGCAATCGTGGTTGCTTTTTTGGAAATTTTTATCACCCCCGTTTCGCTAAATCGTGGTTGGTCTGATTCTGATAGTAAAGCTGCATGGTGGTCGGTGCGTTGTACAGAGAAGCGAGCAGGTATTGTTTCATGTTCCTGATTGGGCTGCTGTTCTCTGCAAGGCACTTCAACACAAATTTGATGTGGTCGGCGTTCAGCTTCATAAATCGGCTACGCACTACCTTGGCAGGACGGTCATCCCCGGCAATCCGCAGCATCTTTCGCTTGGTCGCACAGGTGTCCACCAGCAAATCAACGAGCTGGTAGATGATGTCCTCGTCATCCGGGCAAAGCCGGAGAAGAAGCTCGACCTCCAAGGACTGAGAAAAATATTCTTCCAATTGTTCGCGCTGGCTCATCCCGTCTGTTTCTTCCGAATTGAAGGGATAAGTCTCATTCATCTCAGTATTATTCTTATCAGTCTTATTACATCGTGGTTTTGCAGGGTCTTGACTTGTGCTTTTGAAGCCTCCAGATTCGTGATTTTCACGATTCTGGAATCGTGCTTTTGAAGAATCTGCCGAAAAGTTTTTCACATACACCAAACTTGGCCTTCCTAAACCTCTGCGTTTTCGTTCAATCAAACCAAATTCTTCAAGCTCCCGTAGCAACTTCGTCGCTTTGTTGTCTGCGCAACACAATGACCTATTGACATCCTCAATCGTGAAGATGATGAACACCCGACCTTGCTCGTCCAGCCAGCCATTCTTGGCCGACAGGCTCATGCGATCAAGCAGGATGCCGTAGAGTGTTTTGGCATCCGTGGACAGGCTCTGGAACCGCTGCTCCTGAAAAAGAGCCTTTGGAATGCGGTAGAAGGAGAAAAGCTCTCCAGTCTGTCCGTAGAAGTAGTCAAGGGTCATGCGGTTGGTTCATGGATAAAAAACAGCGATAATACATCGGCATCGTTGAGAAAACCTCCTTGTCAATACTTTTGGGGAAAATAAAAAGCGCAACTTTGATGTGTAAAATCAAAATTGCGCTAAGTAAGCTGTCAGAAAAAAACTTTTCTCGTAAATGACCTTCTCTCTGAGCAAAACCCATTGACACACTTGAAAATTGGGTGGTAAAATTGCCTTGTAGGCGGAGCATGATTCCTGGAAGCAGGATGCAACTGTGAACCTTTTGGGTGGATGGAACGTATCAACGCGATATTAAGCCTGTCCCCGCACTTTCGTGTGGGGGTGCGTTTCGATACCGTTCGGGAGAGCGCTTGCATGGCATGCAAGAGGTCAGCGGTTCGATCCCGCTATTCTCCACCAAAAAAGCACTGTACTTCGTTTGAAGTACGGTGCTTTTCTTTTTGCTTTCTTAGAGGCTGCATCGAGAATCAGCCAAATGCCTGATTTTGCAGGCGGACGTATCACTCCCCCTTGATGTATGGGGGGAAGCCGAAGTTGAACGAGATGCTGATCTGATAGCGTTTCATGATAAGCGGTTCTTTCGGGATGCAAAAAAAAATAGCCGCCAGCTTCAAAGACATCTTTGAAGCTGACGACTGTGATGATACAGACACTATTTTGCGCTGCAAAATGCTTGTTGGGAACACCCAAAAACCGTGAACTGCATCCGCTGGACGGAGACCAAGACATTATTACGGTTCAATAATATTGAAGGTCTTTTCAAACTTCGAGGCGTACGCCAGCAGGCGTTTCAGGACGGTGGCATCGCCTGTGATCTGAACTTGTCCTGCCTGCTGACCGGTCATCAGGGCAAACAGCTGGAGCCGCTTGCAGGTGACAGACGCCTGCGCATCTGTACGGTTTTCGCCCGGATAAGCCAGCAGTACGCCGTTTTTACGGGTGACGTAGAACTGTTCGTTCTCATCTGTCACGTTCAGATTCAAAGTAAGGTCATCGTTCTGTGCAGCATTGCCATCCGACAGGATCGCGATATAATCCAGCAGCATGGAAACCGTCATCGCCCGCATACTGTTGGTGAGGCCGTTCGCTGTGCGGGCGCGGCCGGACAGATTGCCACTCCGCAATTCGGCTGCACCCATCAGGTAGACATTGCGCCAGGTGCCGGACTCCGCCTGATAGCCCAGCTGTTCGAGCGCGTCTGCGCAAAGATTGCGCGCCTTCTGGTTGGTGGGGTCGGCAAACACCAGCTCCTTCGTGATCTGGGCGACCCACTGATATTCGCCCTTGTTGTAGTCCTTTTTCGCCCTGAGCAGAACGGCATTGGTGCTGCCAAGATACTCCACCAACTTTTTCGCTGTTTCGCTGGGAGGGAGCGGGTCCAGATCGACGGGGTTCGCATCGTACCAGCCCAGATATTTCTGATAGACCGCCTTGGAATTATGCGACAATGTACCGTAATACTGGCGGGTATACCAGACCTTTTCGAGTGCGTCCGGCAGAGAGATCATGGAAGAGATCTCAGTGGAAGTGTAACCCAGATTCATGTAGTGCAGGGTCTGGTCGTGGATGAACTTATAAATTGCCGCCGTGTTGAGCAGATACTCGTGGATCTCCTCGCCCCAGTGCGGCCAGTTGTGGCTCTGAAAGACCACATCGGTCTTGTCGCAGAACTTCTGATCTGCCTCGATGATGTATTTTGCCCAGTCGTTCGCATCCCGGACCTGCGCACCGCGGAGAGTATACAGGTTGTGCAGCGTACCGGTGCAGTTTTCTGCCATCCAGAGGGCGCGGTACTTCGGAAAATAAGCGTTCATCTCTGCGGGCGCTTCTGTACCCGGTGTGAGCTGAAATTCGATCTTTAGCCCATCGATGGTCAGTGTAGGCGTATCCGAACCGATTTCAAAGGTCGGCGGAATGAGTGCCACCTGACCGGTGGATTGCCCCATGCCGATGCCGATCGAGAGCGCGCCCTTCGAGCCTTTTTCCAGCACCGTACCATACTGATATTGCGCGCGGCGCGCCATGGCGATGCCTGCATAGACATTTTCGCTGATGGCGTGTTTCAGGAAACCTTCCGGAGCAAGAACGACCGTCTTTCCAGAGGCAAGCTGCTGCTCGATGGAAAGGCTGGAATCTGCCACATTGTTCCGGTCGATCGCACCTTCTGCACCGCCGAAGTGATCCACATGGGAGTGGCTGTACAACACAGCCTTGACATCCAGCGTGCCGAAGCGTTTTTCCATCAGAGTTTTGGCTGCCTGCATATTTTCCCTGCACATCAGCACGTCAAAGATGATCCAGCCGTTGTCAGTGCGGATGAAGGTCGCATTGGACATATCAAACCCGCGTACCTGATATATGCCGTTGCAAACCTCATACAGTCCGGCTTTTGCGTTGAGCTGCGTATTCCGCCACAGGCTTGGGTTGACCGTATCCGGCGCATCGCCGCTCAGGTCGCCGTAGCTTGGCAGATCCCATGCCGTCGTTCCGTCATCGTTGTAGATGATCGTTTCTTCTGCGTTGTCCAGCATTCCGCGCTCAGCATTGCCAAATTCCCGCCGGTCGGAAAAATCCAGCTTGCTGTACCATTCCGCATTCTTCTCGGCAGTCAGGGGCGTTGCATCCTGTGTTGTTCCCGGTTTCGCCGGGTCGCTGAAAATATCGGTAATAAAATTCAGACCGTTTTCAGACTCACTTCCGGCTGCATGAGCAGACAAGGATACTCCGCACGCCAGCATTGTGGCGGCTGAGGTGGAAATAAAATTTCTGCGGGTCATCTTCATTGCGGGGTTCCTCCTTTTACTTTCACATAGGATCTCAGATCATCTTACATCGACCGTAGGTGCCTGCCAGTTGTTTAGCGTGTTCCAGTCCGGTTTATAGATGCGCAGGAAGAGATGGAAGCCGCCCTTTGCGATGGGGAGCCAGTTTGTTGTATCCTCCGGGGCATCCGCAGAGAGGATCACATCCACAGAGCCGTCGGCATTGGGCGTGAGACCCGAGCGGTCATTCACGCAGTAGCGGCCGATGGGATTATCGATCAGGAAATCGTCATCGCCGTAAGCTGTTACCGACCAGAATCCGTTGTCCACCGTCGGCGGAAAACTGGTAAAATGCAACTTGTAGGTTCTTTTTCCGGTCAGGGTATTGCCGCTGCTGTCCACCTCAGTCTTGGGGTAGATGGCGATATCCGTTGTGTTCGCGCCCAGTCCGATCAGAGCTACCATCGTCCGGTAGGTATATTCGGTGCCAAAATCGCCAATGGGGTCTCCATAGTAGATCCACTGTCCCATCTGCCGGGCATATTGTGTGGCTTGTTCGGTCAGCTTGCTCTTGAGCTGCAACAGCATCATTTTCCAGCGCAGCGTCCCGCCCAGACCAAGCAGGCTTTCATCGAAGGTCTCTCCCGGCCCTACATGGAGCGCTGCGAGCCTGCGGAGCAGCGCGGCATCTTCTGGGGCGGGCGGGTTCAGCACCATCAGATCATTCGCCGTGTCAAAAAATTCTTTCGGAGTCATTGCCAGAACTTTGTTCACCGGAATAAAGTCATTTTCCGGTACATAGCTGCCCTTCGGAGGTACATAACTGCCCGATATATACATCGATAGCGGCGTCAGCTGCATCTGCTCCTGGATCGCATAGACATTCGGCAGGTCTTCTGTTCCAGAGAGAACGATACGGGCGATCGTCCAGACGGTCGTTGTAGGAACTTCGATCTTCCGGACACCTTCTGGAAGCGTTCCCTGCCAGCCGGAGCGGACGATCGCATAGATGCCCGGTTCTTCCAGAACGGCTGCTGTATTCGTCCACGCATCCAGAACCTGAACATTGAAGAAGCGGTCGGTCGCCGGAACGACATAAATCATCGGTTCCTCCGAAAGATCCAGCCATGCCTGTGTGTAGATGGTATCCACATTGGGCGTCACCACCGTGCGGAAAGATGCATCTGCCAGCTTCCTTGCATGGTTGAACTGGTTGATCGGAGCTCTGATATTGTTGGCTGTCTCTGTATTCGTCGAATAGATCTTCGTTGCATTCATGATCACGAGCGGAAATGCGTAGAGATAGGCTTCTTCCAGCAGATTTTGCGCGTCCGGAATGGCAAAACACGCTTCGGCGGTCTCTACCGGCAGAAAAGATATTCCAAGAGCCGCCGCTGTGGCGGCTGAAAGGCTGAGAAAACTTCTTCGGGTCATCATTTTCATGGTCATTCTCCTTATTTCTCAATAACAGAAAGACTGCTCTTGTCTAAATTATACTGATTTTCTCAACTATTTTCAACTATTATGGTGCGAATCGACCCAAAACGGGTGCAAATCGACAGCATACTTCTCTTGACGCAGCAATGCCCGCGTTTGCATCCGGTTCTGGATGATACGCGGGCATTGGTCTATTTTCTATTTACTCCGGGAGCCTTCCAAAGTAAAGCATCAGCGCCTTTTCTGCATCGGAGCTGTTCCGGGTGAAGCGGATCCT
>ERZ773192.3611-NODE-3611-length-11315-cov-2.784991_pt1 | contig 11315 bp, 6 predicted proteins | sample MGYA00581010_ERZ773192 | MGnify/ENA primary metagenome ERZ773192 (study PRJEB29015, sample SAMEA2737741) | human gut metagenome | biome: human gut; feature: human-associated habitat; material: faeces | place: China | collected 2012 ...
TATTAGATTTAAGGTTAACAAAGGTTGGAGTACAGCGGTACTCCTTTTTTTATGTTCATATGTCAGCTTTTGGGGAGAAAAAATTACCAGGTCTATGTTATCGTTCCTTGCTTATCGTTTCGTTCTTGCCCCCTTTTTATTACCTTTGTCCCACTAAATAAAATAGCGAATGATAGTTTGTATTGCCGAAAAGCCCTCTGTGGCGCGTGACATAGCCGATGTATTGGGAGCGAGAGAAAAGAAAGATGGATACATCGAAGGAAATGGATACCAGGTGACCTGGACATTCGGTCATCTTTGTACGCTGAAAGAGCCGCATGAATATACCCCTAATTGGAAGTCATGGAGCTTGGGAAGCCTGCCCATGATACCTCCCCGTTTCGGCATTAAGCTGATTAGTAATCCCACATACGAGCGCCAGTTCCATACGATAGAGAACCTCATGCAACATGCCGATATGATTATAAACTGCGGTGATGCCGGTCAGGAGGGAGAATTGATACAGCGCTGGGTGATGCAGAAGGCCGGGGCGCGTTGCCCGGTGAAACGCCTCTGGATTTCTTCGTTGACGGAGGAGGCTATCCGCGAGGGCTTTGCCAAGCTGCGCGATGCGTCGGATTTCCAGCCTTTGTACGAAGCAGGCTTGTCGCGTGCCATCGGCGACTGGTTGCTGGGGATGAACGCCACCCGCCTTTATACCTTGCGCTACGGGCAGAACCGGCAGGTACTTTCCATCGGACGTGTGCAGACGCCTACGCTCGCGCTCATCGTAAACCGACAGCTCGAAATACAGAACTTCGTTCCCAAGCAATACTGGGAGCTGAAGACCGTCTATCGAGATACCACTTTCTCCGCCATCCTCCGGAAAAGTGAGGAGGAACTGGTACTGGAAGCCGAGAAGCAGAAAGAGGCTATAGCTGCCGGGAAGAAACCTAAAAAAGAAGAAGAGAACCGGGGCATCGACCCCATTACCGACCGCGAACGTGGGCTTGTTTTATTGAACCAGATTAAGAATTCTCCTTTTACCGTGACGGATGTCACCAAGAAAGAGGGGAGGGAGGCGCCACTCCGCTTGTTTGACTTGACTTCTTTGCAAGTGGAATGTAACAGGAAGTTTGCCTATTCCGCTGATGAGACGCTGAAAATCATCCAGTCTTTGTATGAGAAGAAAGTGGCTACCTATCCACGTGTAGACACTACCTATTTGAGTGATGACATCTATCCCAAATGCCCTGGCATCTTGAAAGGTCTGCGTGATTACGAGACATTTACAGCCCCTTTGACAGGAACTGCATTGTTGAAGTCCAAAAAGGTTTTCGATAACTCAAAAGTAACGGATCACCATGCCATTATTCCTACCGGGCAATATCCGCAGAATTTGACAGATATGGAGCGCCGTGTATTCGACTTGATAGCCCGTCGATTCATAGCTGTATTCTATCCCGATTGTAAGTTTGCCACTACCACCGTATTGGGAGAGGTAGAGAGCATAGAGTTCAAGGCCACCGGCAAGCAGATTCTGGAACCGGGTTGGCGTGTTATCTTCGGCACCCCCTCGGCACAATCGCAGGAGGAGAAAGAGGAAAAGGGAGAAGAGGAGAATGTGCTTCCGGCTTTTGTGAAAGGAGAAAGCGGGCCGCACGTTCCCGATTTATATGAGAAGTGGACGCAGCCGCCCCGGCCTTATACGGAAGCCACCCTGCTGCGTGCTATGGAAACGGCGGGCAAGCTGGTGGATAACGACGAACTGCGTGATGCGCTGAAGGAAAATGGTATCGGTCGTCCGTCTACCCGTGCAGCCATCATCGAGACGCTGTTCAAACGAAACTATATCCGCAAGGAAAAGAAGAACCTGATAGCCACTCCTACCGGTGTGGAGCTGATACAGATTATCCATGAGGAGCTGTTGAAGTCGGCGGAACTGACCGGTATTTGGGAGAAGAAACTGCGTGAGATAGAAAAACGAACTTACAATGCCGGACAATTCTTGGAAGAATTGAAGCAGATGGTATCGGAAGTCGTGATGAGTGTACTTTCTGATAACAGCAACCGCCACATCACCATCCAAGCGCCTGCTCCCGAAAAGGGCAGTAAGGCTTCTGCCAAGACAGAGGCTGCCGATAAGCCGAAAAAGGAGCCGAAGAAAAGAGCACCGAGAAAGTCTGCCGCCGCAGGTAAAAAGAGGGAACAGGCTTCGGGCGCTGTGGCAGCTTCAAGTGTGGAGGTTCCCGTACAAGCTGACGATTTCGTCGGTCAGCCTTGTCCGCTTTGCGGAAAAGGTACCGTTATCAAGGGGAAAACGGCTTACGGTTGTTCCGAATGGAAATCCGGATGCACATTCCGTAAGCCGTTTGAATAAGGGTAATCACATTAAATAATTCTCTCCGCCATGTATTTCCAGAGGGGAGCAGCCATCAGCGCCTGGCGGATGCTTCCTTGCTGCAGCAATTCCTTGACCTCTTGCAAGGAAAGCAGGTGTACGGTTAGGTTTTCCGTATCTTCCAACTGTTGCTCGGAGATTTTCTCCACGTCCGTAGCCAGGAAACAGTAGGTAATGTTGGTGTGGGTACTTGGATTGGGAGAGATTTGCATGAACTCTTTCCATACTCCGTTTCCATAGCCGGTTTCTTCCAAAAGTTCCCGTTGTGCGGAAACCATCGGAGAGCCGTCCTCTTCTTCGCATACCCCTGCACAGAGCTCATAGGACGTTTCTTGTATGCCATGCCGGTATTGGCGGATAAAGACAAATTGTCCATCACGGGTGATGGCAATGGTATTCACCCAGTTTGGATATTCCAATATATAATAGGAGGGGATGTGGTTGCCGTTGGGTAGCACTACATGGTCCTTACGCACAGTGAGCCACGGAGCCCGATGAAGGTATTCGCTGGATAAGACGGTCCAGGTGTCTTTTGATTTTTCCATAATGGTAAAATTGACTATATTTTAAACAGCATCCCTCCGATATTATCTGTCGTGGCTCCCGTCACCGAGGCGAGGCATCCGGGTGTGTCCACCATATAGAGGGCACCCAGGAAAGCAAAGATTAGGGCTTCCTTGTATTCTATGATTTGCCGGCTGGGAATCACGATTTCACACGGACACAAGGCGTCGATACGTTCTATGAGGAACTTGTTGAATGCACCTCCACCGGTAATCAGCAGTTTTCCGTTACCATCGGGCAAGGGGCGGGCGGTGATGATGCGTGATATTTGCCAGGCGGCATGCTCGTAAAAGGTACGTAGCATATTCTCCATACTCAAGCCATAACGCTCGAGCATGGGATATACCAGCGTTTCCACCCACTCCCGTCCCAATGACTTCGGTCCGGACTGATGGTAGAAATCCATTCCGTTCAGTTCGTCCAGCAGTTCTTGGCAGATGTTGCCTTGCCGTGCTATCTCGCCGTCACGGTCAAATTCCAATCCTATTTGCCGGCAGTAATGGTTGATGACGTAATTCACCGGACTGATGTCAAAAGCGATGCGCCGCCCGTCCTGCTCGAATGAGATGTTGGAGAAACCGCCGATATTCAAACAGAAGTCGTAGTCGGCAAAAAGCAACCGGTCGCCAATAGGTACGAGTGGAGCGCCCTGCCCACCCAGCATGATGTCCAGCCGCCGGAAATCCGAAACGGTAGGTATACGGGTTTCAGCGGCAATGGCGGCTCCGTCACCTATTTGGTACATGATTCTCTTTTGAGGCTCATGGAAGATGGTATGCCCGTGGGAGGCGATAATATCGGGGTGGACTCCAAATTCTTGCATGAACTCGTTGACACGTTCACCGAGAAACTTTCCATAGGAGCTGTGGAAAGTGATGAACTCCAAAGCACTCATTGTCTGTGCACCGGTACCCAATATCTGCTTCATGGCGTCGGGGTAGCTATAGCCTTTTGCACAGTCTATGTGGAAAGACCATTTTCCGGCTTGCTGCCGGAAAGTGCAACAACATACGTCCAGCCCGTCAAGGGAAGTGCCGGACATCAGGCCGATGGCTTGAATTTGGAAGTCTTTCATCCTGATTTTCTTGTTTTATTTATAATTGAGGTAGAATTCGACAACAGCTTCTATTCCTTTACGGAAGATGTCCAACGGTATATTCTCATTAGGTGAGTGGATGGCGTTGGATTCGAGCCCGAAGCCCATCAGAACGGTTTTGATGCCCAGTACTTGCTCGAAAGTGGAGATGATGGGGATACTTCCACCCCGACGCACTGCCAGCGGTTTCTTTCCAAAAGCTTTTTCAAAACCTTTTTCGGCGGCTTGGTAGGCGGGTAGGGTGATGGGACATACATATCCTTGGCCTCCATGCATCGGAGTGACTTTTACCTGTACTGAATCCGGCGCTATGTCCAGAATGTAGTCGGCAAAGAGCCGGGATATCTTGTGGTGGTCCTGGTGGGGAACCAACCGGCAGGATACCTTGGCGTATGCCTTGGATGGGAGCACGGTCTTGGACCCTTCACCCGTATATCCGCCCCAGATGCCGCATACGTCGAAAGACGGACGGCAACTGTTACGTTCCAGCGTACTGTAACCTTTCTCTCCGAAAAGTGCTTTTACATGGATAGCCTTTTTGTATTTCTCTTCGTCGAAAGGAATGCGGGCTATCATGTCGCGCTCGGCTTGGGGAACTTCTTCCACATCGTCATAGAAGCCCGGTACGGTGATACGTCCCTCTGCGTCCGTCACTTGGCTGATTATCTGGCAAAGTACATTGATGGGGTTGGCAACAGCACCGCCGAAGTGACCGCTGTGTAGGTCGCGGTTGGGGCCGGTCACTTCTATTTCCCAATAGGCTAGTCCGCGCAGTCCGGTGGTCAGTGAAGGCAGGTCTGCACCAAGCATGCTGGTGTCCGAAACCAGAATGACGTCTGCTTTCAGCAACTCTTTGTGCTCCTGGCAGAAGCTTTCTAAGCTGGGCGAACCGATTTCTTCTTCTCCTTCGAAGATGAATTTTACGTTGGTTTGCAGCAGTTCGTTGCGTACGAGGTATTCAAACGCTTTCACTTGTATGAAAGATTGCCCTTTGTCATCATCAGCACCACGTGCCCAGATATGTCCGTCGCGTATTTCCGGCTCAAAGGGGTCGCTTTTCCAAAGTTCGAGAGGTTCGGCTGGCATCACGTCGTAGTGGGCATATACCAATACGGTCTTGGCGTCCGGGTCTACGATTTTCTGTCCAAAAACAATCGGGTTACCTTTGGAGGGCATTACGAGGGCTTCATCCGCTCCGGCTTCGAGCAGCAACTGTGCCCAGCGTTCGGCGCAGGCAAGCATATCGTCGTGATGCTCGGGTTTGGCACTGATGCTTGGAATGCGAATGAGGCTGAACAAGTCTTCCAGCATTTTAGGCTCGTTCTCGGTGATGTATTTCTTTATTTCCATGGGTGAATATTATAGTTGTGTTGTTCTGTCAATCAGGTAATAATCCAACAATGTCATTGCTGTCATTGCTTCCACGATGGGTACTGCGCGTGGCAATACGCACGGGTCATGGCGTCCTCGGGCTTTCAGGGTGGTGTCTACACCGTCAATGTTCACGGTGTGTTGCTCCATCAGTACGGTTGCCACGGGTTTGAAGGCTACACGGAAATAGATGTCTTGCCCGTTACTGATTCCGCCTTGTATACCGCCCGAATGATTGGTGCGGGTCTCGATACGTCCGTTATTGTTGTAGAACACATCATTCTGCTCCGAGCCTTTCTGCTTTAATCCCTTGAAACCGTCTCCATACTCGAATGCTTTTGCTGCATTGATGCTGAGCATGGCTGCTCCAAGTGCTGCATGGAGCTTGCCGAATACGGGTTGTCCCAGTCCGATGGGGCATCCTTTGACGACACAAGTCACCACTCCTCCGATGGTATCTCCTTCTCCCTTTATCTTGAAGATGAGTTCTTCCATTTCTTTTGCCTTCGCCGGGTCGGGGCAGCGGACCGGATTGGTCTCTATCAGGTCGAGGTCGTATGCGGTATAATTTTCTTCAAGGCGGATAGGACCTACTTGTGAAGTGTACGCCGTGATGTGTATACCCAGCTGCTTCAGCGCCAATTTGGCCAGGGCACCCGCTACTACACGCGAGATTGTTTCACGGGCTGATGAACGTCCACCTCCGCGGTGGTCGCGGATGCCATATTTCACTTTATAAGTATAGTCGGCATGTGACGGTCGGTAGACTTCTTTCAGATTATTGTAATCGTCAGAATGTTGGTTTTGGTTCCATACAATGAATCCTATGGGGCAGCCTGTGGATTTTCCTTCGAAGATGCCGGAGAGGAACTCCACTTTATCACCTTCTTTCCGGGCGGTAGTGATACGTGACTGTCCGGGGCGGCGTCGGTCGAGCTCTGCCTGGACGAAATCCATATCAATGACTATTCCTGCAGGGAATCCGTCTATCACTCCTCCCACGCCCTTACCGTGCGATTCCCCAAAACTGGTAAGACGGAGAATATTTCCAAATGAGTTGAACATATCAAATGCTTTAAAGGTTTATATATGAGGTTAATGTGCCAATACGCTTTATAAGAAATGCTTTTGACTTTATAAAGATAACAACTTTTTTTGGGATTCGTTTGAACAGAATACATTTTTTTGCAAACAATAGTCCCTTGTGACGAAGATTTTATGCCGTATTAGGGCAGATCTTAATCTTTGGGTCGCATAAATTTATTCGTTATACCCAGGTTATACTTTCGTTAAACCATTGTATAGCGAAAGTATAACCTGGGTATAACGAAAGTATGACCTTAGTCTAATGAATTATAATTGGTGGAAAAAGTAGTTGGTTTCCGGTACCCGGCTAATTAAAATTAAAAATAGTAATGATTATCTTTAATATGTTAGTAAAACGTACCTTAAAAAAAGAACATCCTTTTTTTAGAAAAGACCTTGTCTGGTATTCTTGAAAAGTGTTACTTTGCACCTTTGATTTAAAATTGGGAAATTAATAGCTTCTTTGGAAGCTTTTTATTAACTAAACAAGTACTCAAAAAAGTATGAAAAAGAATTTATTTTATTTATTTGCATTGATCTGTTCAATGAGTTTATTCACGGCTTGTAGTGATGACGATGATGATACTTGGCAGCAAATTCCTCAGACAGAGTTGTCTGGAGATAAGGCTGATTTGACTGTCAATGGCGTGAAATCAACCTCTGGTTCTGTTCAAATGTCTGTTAAAAATGAATCTGAGGGTATTTTAACCTTGAAAAATGTAATTCCAGGTTATGAGAATGTGCCTGTTAATGTTGAATTACAGAAACAATCAGGTGATTCTTTTATTTTTGCAGGTACTGCAAAATTGAATACAGCTCCAGCCATAACGAAAGAAACTGCAAGCGTTCCGGCTATCATGACTGTTGAAGTAAGCGGCACTGTTTATTTGGATGGATCTATCAAAGTTGATATGAAAGCTTCTGGATTGGGATTATATGTAGGTACTTACAATGGAGAAAAGCTGGCATTGAAATATGGTGGCTCAGTAATGGTTGGGAAAACGGCTGTTTTGAGTGCTGTGGATGGTAGCAATATGGAGCTTGTTTTGCAAGGTGTTGTTCCGGGAGAAGATCAAGTGAAGATTTCCAATGTGCAACCTGATGCTTCCGGAAGTTTTTCTGGTGAAGCTACTACGGCGGCAAATAATACGGTTAAGTATTCAGGTTCATTTTCAGCTGCTACCGGAGTGCTTTCTTTGGAGTTGAATGCAACTCTGGCAAATACATCCGATTGGGCAAAGACTTATGAACTCGCACCCTATTCAACAGTTGAAGGCTTTGAATGTATGGGAATGACATTGGCCAATTATCCAGTTGCCGGAGCTCTTTATTCTACTTGGAAAGCAAATGTAATGGAAGAGGGTGTAGTAACGGAAAAACCGGAAGAATATGTTGACCTGATGACTGGCTTGTTCAGATGTTTGGGAGGAGCTTTGCTGCCACAGACTTTGCATGGTGTAACTTTGTCAGCGGATGGTAATATTACTGCCGATTATGTTGCTAAGCCCAATATCGTTTTTGAAGCGAGTTGGATGATGGGAGTCATCATGTCCGGTGCTTTTCCTGCACAAGATACAATTAAGGATTTAGTAGCGGAAAGTGGTTGGACAACTTCACCTAAGAATTTGGCCTATTGGTTCCCGAAAGATGGCAAAATTTATGTAAAACTTGATATTGCTTCCATTTTAGCTACAGTCGGAGGTGAAAATATGGGTAATCTTAGTGGAATCATAGAACAAGTGTTGAACGGTCAGCCGGCTATGATTAAAGAACTTTTGAAGACTGTTGGATTTGATTTAGACAAGGTTAGTGATGCTTCTTTTGAGCATTTGCTGGGTATGGTTAAGAATGGTTTTCCTATGGTACCGGTTTCAAAAGATGGACATACATATTTATATTTAGATAAGGATGTATTCGACCCGTTGTTCAAAATGACCGATACGGGAGAAGTTGATGATTGGGGAAGTCCTGTTTATGCATCTGATTTTACTTATATTTGGGATGCTTTGGCTGCCTCTGGCATATTGCCGGAAGAAGCTAAGGCTGCAGGAATATTTGTGCAGTTGATTGGTAACTATTGGAATCTTTCTGCTCAAACCTCAGAATTTAATTTGGGATTGGATTTGATTGCGAAGTAAACTGATTTATGCATGGAACCGTATTTTGAAGTAGTTCCATAGCTATATAAAGAGTTCTCTCTTTTCAATTTGATAGAGAGAACTTTTTTTATTCTTTTTAAGCGTACTTCGCCCTTTAAATTTAAAAGATTTTATGGCCCTTTTAGAGGCTTTCAATATACTGAAACTATTAAAAATATGAAGAAAAAGTTGCTTTACTTATTTGCATTGATTTGTTCTATGAGTATGTTTACTGCTTGTAGTGATGATGATGACAAACCAAACTGGAAAAAGCTGCCTACACAAGAAATTTCTGCCGGAAACTTGGCTTTGACAACAAATACTTTACCGCAAGTAGGTGCAAGTGTCAAATTGGCTATGGTAGATGAAAATAATGGGGTGCTGACTTTGACTAAAGCAATCAGAGGTGTCAATGAGATTGAGATTGATGTAGTTGTTACAGAACAAACAGGTGGGCTCTTTCAGTATCAGGGGACGGCCTCTGTTCCGACAACAAAAGTAGTATCTGAATTGGTTAGTTCCATTGCTGTGAAAGTTAATGGTAATATAACTATGGATGGTAAAGCTAAAGTTGAAGTGACGACGGAAACTTCAGGGGATTTGGTGAAGAAGTGGTTGCTTTGTGATAAGCTTTACACTACCACGGGAACTGATGTGAAAAGGAGACCTTATGCGCCTGCCAAGATAAATTTACTTTCAACTTATAGTGGAGGTAAAACAGCTGATAATATAAGCAATTTGGGCAGTGGAATTTTGTCGGCTGTGATGGTGAAACTGCTAAAAGATGTAGAGTTCAAGGCAGACGGGAATATTGTAGCTGATTATGCACAAGAAATCAATATTGAAACAGCTGATATTGTTAAAGGTATATTGTCAAGTTTGCCTTCTACGAGCAATGTTTCCTGGGTGACTTCTCCGACAAATTTTGCTTATTGGTATGTTAGTGGCGACCATATCAATCTCGTATTGAATCTTTCAAGCATTATCAATAAGATCATGGAAAATCAAGATGGTGCTGATACTAAAAATACGGTTGCTTTAACGGAAATTCTGGAAGGATTAAGAGGAATGAAAGGTGCTGAAATAAAGGCCCTCTTGTCTGGACTTTTAGGAAATCTCGGTAGCGAAGGAATTTTGTCCAAGTTGGATCTTACAAAGATTTCGGATGCAGATGTTGAAAAGTTAGTGGGTTATCTTTTGGATGGCTTTCCGTTGAATTATGAAATATCTGAGATTACTGTATCTGATGGAGTTACAATAGATAACATTTATGTGTATCTCGATAAAGACTTTTTTGATATGCTGATGCCGCTTATTTATCCATTGTTGCCGGAATTGGATGCTTTGATAGATGGTTTGGATATAAAGATATTGGGAAGTCCGGTTGGTAAATACATTAGAACCATGTTGAATATTGAATCTATGACAGATTTAGAACAGGTGTGGAAAGAGAGCACCGTATTCAAAATAGGAATTGATATTTCATCAGGTTCTCATAAAGTTTCTAAGTAGTCTTGTTAAAATAGCGTTGCAAGCGAAAGAAGAGGGTATTTTCAATTAGCACCCTCTTTCTTTTTGACTTATGTTTTGCTGTCGAATCTGATTTTTTTATTAGTTTTTTCCTACATTTGCATATTGAATAATCAAACAGTGGAAACAAAATGACAGAAATTGAAAGACGACAGATCAATGCTTTAGTTAAATCTGAGGTGGTTCCTGCCATAGGTTGCACAGAGCCTATAGCTGTGGCATTATGTGTGGCAAAAGCTACAGAGGTTCTTGGTAAACGTCCGGAAAAGATAACAGTCCTTTTAAGTGCTAATATCTTGAAGAATGCAATGGGGGTGGGGATTCCTGGTACCGGTATGATTGGATTACCTATTGCTGTGGCATTGGGAGCCTTAATCGGTAAATCAGCATATCAATTGGAAGTTTTGAAGGATAGCACTTCTGATACCGTGGAAGAAGGAAAGCGTTTTATTGATGAGAAGCGAATCCATATATCATTAAAAGATGGCATTGAAGAGAAACTTTATATTGAAGTTTGTTGTGAGGCGGGAGAAGATAAATCTACAGCAGTCATTGCGGGTGGGCATACTACCTTTATATATATAGCGCTCAACAATGATATATTGTTGAGCAGGCAAGCAGAGGTCTCTACAGAAGCAGAGGAAAAAGCTCTTGATTTGTCTTTACGTAAAGTCTATGATTTTGCAATGACCACTCCGTTGGACGAGATTCGATTCATTCTCGAGACAGCCCGTTTGAATAAGGCTGCGGCCGAGCGTTCTTTTGAGGGTGATTACGGTCATGCTTTGGGGAAAATACTTCGTGGTACCTATGAACATAAAATTATGGGAGACAGTGTGTTCTCTCATATCTTGTCTTATACCTCTGGTGCATGCGATGCTCGTATGGCAGGTGCCATGATTCCGGTGATGAGTAATTCAGGCAGTGGTAACCAAGGTATTTCAGCTACTTTACCGGTACTTGTTTATGCAGAAGAGAACGGAAAGTCGGAGGAGGAAATTATCCGTGCTTTGATGTTGAGTCATTTGACGGTAATTTATATCAAGCAGAGTTTGGGACGGTTATCTGCCTTATGCGGTTGTGTGGTTGCTGCCACGGGTTCCAGTTGCGGAATCACCTGGCTGATGGGTGGAAACTATAATCAGGTAGC
>ERZ773192.3615-NODE-3615-length-11303-cov-4.415807_pt1 | contig 11303 bp, 10 predicted proteins | sample MGYA00581010_ERZ773192 | MGnify/ENA primary metagenome ERZ773192 (study PRJEB29015, sample SAMEA2737741) | human gut metagenome | biome: human gut; feature: human-associated habitat; material: faeces | place: China | collected 2012 ...
AGAGCGAAGCTCTATCTGCTCGACGAGCCGATCGGCGGCGTCGATCCCGCCGCGCGCGATTATATCCTGCATACCATTATTTCAAACTATAACCCCGAGGCTGCCGTCATCATCAGCACACACCTGATCGCCGATGTCGAGCCGGTGCTTGATGATGTCATTTTCCTCGATCATGGACACGTCGCGCTGCACGAGAGCTGCGAGGAGATCCGCGAGACGCGCGGCCAGTCGGTCGACGCCCTGTTCCGGGAGGTATTCAAATGCTGGGAAAACTGATCAAACACGAGTTCCGCGCCACAGGCCGTCTGATGGCGCCGCTGTTCGGCGCGCTCTTGCTGCTGGCTGTCTTTTCCCGCGTCGCAAATCAGATCCTGCAGCAGGTGCCGAATCCCACGCGCGTCCTCTATATTGTCAGCGTCCTGCTCGCCATTGTCTATGTGCTGGCGGGTCTTGGCGTGATGGTCTTCTCCACCGTTCTGATGATCAAGCGCTTCCACCAGAACTTCCTTACCGACGAGGGCTATCTCATGTTCACGCTTCCCGTCGGTGTCCACAGCCTGCTCTGGTCGAAGCTGATTACCGCCGCGCTCTTTTTCCTCTTCACGTTTGCGGCGGAGCTGCTTGCCCTCGCCATCGTGATCTGGCAGGGCGGCGTGTCAACAGAGCTATATAACAACTTTATATCCGGACTGCGCGAGCTGGGCAGCTATTACACCGGTAACGGCATCGCCATTGCGCTGGAGACCTTTGCGATGCTGTTCGTCAGCCTGCTTGTCACCTGCCTGCTGTTCTACGCGCCCATGTCCATCGGCTACAGCTTTGCCAACCATAAGGGGCTTCTTTCCGTCGTGTTCTATTTTGTCATTCAGGCCGTGCAGCAGATCTTCGGCGTCTGCACGCTTGCAGGCCTTGCAGATGACAGCTCCCTCCTGAACCACCTGCTGCAAAATGTCTTTTCAGGCGGCCGCATGGTCGTCGTCAATGGGGTCGTCAGTGAGGCTCCGCACGCCGTCGCCCAGTTTTTCCACGGTACCATGCTCCTGTCCCTGCTCGCAGATCTTGTCCTCGGCGCGATCCTCTATTTTCTCACCTACTTCATGCTCCGCAAACGCCGGAACCTCCAGTAGGCGGCATAACTGGCCTGCGGCCATCTGGCTGCAGGCCGTTTTTTGCGTTCCGGAAAAAAAATTGAAAATTATCCTTGCATTCTGGCGCATCCTGTGGTACTATATCTAGGCGTTTGAACCAAGGGAAGGGCAGTCTGCCTTTTTACAGAAATCTGATGAGAGAGGTGAAACTCATGAAGGAAGGTATCCATCCCAAGTACGAACAGACTACTATCAGATGCGCGTGTGGTGCAGTTATTGAGACTGGTTCTACAAAAAAGGACATCAAGGTTGAAATTTGCTCCAAGTGTCACCCGTTCTACACCGGCAAGCAGAAGCTTGTTGACACCGGTGGACGTGTCGACCGTTTCAACAAGAAATACGGCCTGAAGTAAGAAGACAGTCCGCACCGCGTATCGGTGCGGGCTTTTTTCATGCTTGTCGCAATTTGTAAGAAACTGACGGAAATGGATTTATGGAAGAACTGAACCGAAAAACGATCGACCGGGCCGTGCTCGTGGGCCTCAACGCGGACTGCTTCACAAAGGAAGAGACTGCGACCGAGACGACGCTGGACGAGCTGGAGGCCCTTCTCAATACCGCAGGCGGCGAATGCGCCGGAAAGGTCCTGCAGAACAAGCACACCCCCGACCCCCGCTCGTTCATCGGCGAGGGCAAGGCCGAGGAGGTCCGCCAGCTCGTGCTGGAAACGGGCGCGAACATGGTCATTTTCGACAATGACCTGACCCCCTCGCAGACGCGGACGCTGGAAGATATTTTAAAAACGACCGTGCTCGACCGCAGTGCGCTCATTCTTGATATCTTCGCCCAGCGCGCCAAAACGCGTGAAGGCAAGCTGCAGGTCGAGCTGGCACAGTATCAGTATTACCTGCCCCGGCTCACGGTCTGGAACGAGGAAATGGGCCGTCTCGGCGGCGGCATCGGCACGAGAGGCCCCGGCGAAACGCAGCTGGAGACGGACAAGCGCTATATCCGCTCGCGCATCCAGAAGCTGCGCGAAAATCTCGAGCTCGTGCGCAAGACCCGCGCCGAGCAGCGCCGCAGGCGGCAGAAGAACGAGCTGCCCGTTGTGGCCCTCGTCGGCTATACGAACGCGGGCAAGTCGACGCTTCTGAACGCACTCACGGGCTCTGATATCCCGGCGAATAACCGCCTGTTCGACACGCTCGACACCACGACGCGGCAGCTGACCGTCTCCGATACGTGCCAGGCGCTGCTGTCGGACACGGTCGGCTTTATCGCGAAGCTGCCGCACCATCTGGTCGAAGCGTTCCGCGCCACGCTTGAGGAGCTGGAATATGCGGATCTGCTCGTCCACGTCATCGACAGCGCCGACCCGGAGCGTGAGGATCATATCGCGGTCGTGAACCGCCTGATCGCGGAGCTGGCAAAGCCCGGCACGCCCGTTCTGGAATGCTATAACAAGTGTGATCTTGTCCCGGACGACGAAATTCCGCGCGGGAGCGACAAGGTCGCGATCTCGGCGGCGAGCGGCTATGGGCTGGACGCGCTCAGGGAGGCCATCGAGACGCAGCTCGGACGCGGAAAGCACCGCGTAAAGCTGCTCCTTCCGTATCAGCAGGGCGGCATGGTCGCCGCGCTCCACGATACGGCGCAGGTGCTCTCCAGCGAGTATGCAGACAACGGAATTCAGATCGACGCGGTTCTGGATGAAACCTTATTCGGCAGACTGCGTCAGTATGTAATAGAGGAAGTATAATGGAACAGTTCCTGATCCCCGCCGGAGAAGGCGCATCGGAATATATCGAAAAGAAGTCGCGGTTTCTGGGGCTGATCGCGCCCGTCACGACGGAGGCTGAGGCCCGTGCGCGGCTGGAAGCCGTCAAAAAGCGGGAATACGACGCACGCCACAACTGCTGGGCCTACATCCTGCATTCCGGTCAGAAGCGCTACAGCGACGACGGCGAACCGCAGGGCACGGCCGGTCAGCCGATTCTGAACGTGCTCGAGCGCGAGGGCGTACAGGACGTGCTGTGCGTCGTGACGCGGTATTTCGGCGGGATTCTTCTGGGTGCGGGCGGCCTTTGCCGCGCGTACACGAAGGCCGCGAAGGACGCGCTGGACGACGCGGGCATCTCCGAACTGCGCCCGTGGTGCGTGCTGCATCTTGCCTGCCCCTATGCGCTCTTTGAGCGCGTGAAGCTGGAGCTGGAAAAGCACAGCGGGCTTCTCCGGGACACGGACTATGGCGCCGAGATCGCCATGACCGTCCTTCTGCCAGAGCCGGAGGAGGCAGCGTTCACGCTTGCCTTGCAGGAGCTTTCCGCCGGGAGCCTCCGCCCGGAACGGACGGGAACGGAACTGCACGGCGTTAAAATCCGATAAGTTTTTAAAGAAAATTCACGCAAATTCCACAGGGAATTCAAAAATAACAGGTATTCTGACAAGGTAAGGTGGGGTTTTATGAACGTGCGCGAACGGATGGAGCAGGAGGAATACGAGTTTTTGTCCCCGCAGGCGCAGAAGGCCGCCGAAACAAAAGGCCGGCCAGAGCCGGAGGACGGCAACGACGTGCGCACCTGCTACCAGCGCGACGCCGACCGCATTCTCCACAGCAAATCCTTCCGCCGTCTGATGCACAAGACGCAGGTGTTTTTATCGCCGGAGGGCGACCATTACCGCACCCGCATGACCCACACGCTGGAGGTCGCGCGCATCGCGCGGACAATCTGCCGCGGACTGCGGCTCAATCAGGACCTGGCGGAGGCCGCGGCCTACGGCCACGATCTGGGCCACACGCCGTTCGGCCACGCGGGAGAAAAGGCGCTGTCCAGTATGCTGGACAAGCCCTTCCGCCACAACGAGCAGTCGCTGCGCGTGGTGGACAAGCTCGAACGCGACGGCGCGGGGCTGAACCTGACCTATGAGGTGCGCATGGGCATTCTCGGCCACACGGGAGACTTTATCCCCGAGACGCTCGAGGGCCAGATCGTGCGCACGTCCGACCGCATTGCGTACATTAACCATGATATCGACGACGCCATGCGCGCCGGGATCCTGACCGAGGCTGATATCCCGGCGCAGATCGCGGAAATTCTCGGCCACTCGCATTCACAGCGGATCAACACGCTGGTCGAGAACATGATCGAAAACACGATGCTGACCGGCACGCTCGGTATGCAGCCGGACGTGGCGCAGGCCATGGATCAGCTGCGCACGTTCATGTTTGCCCGCGTCTATACGAATCCCGTCGCCAAGGGTGAGGAATCGAAGGCGAAGGATATGCTGTGCAGGCTGTTTGAGTATTACATGAAAAACCCCGAAAGGCTGCCGCCGGATTTTCTCCCGCAGCTGGACTTTGACGGCATGGAGCGCATTGTCTGCGACTACATTGCCGGCATGACCGACCGCTACGCGGTCCATAAGTATTCGGAGCTGTTTATCCCCGCGACGTGGCAGGTGCGCTGAGTCGCTGCTGCGCGCGATTTTTGCAGGTACAGATGCCCACACATTCTGAAAGGAGGTCGGTCTCGTGGCGTTTCCGCAGCCGTTTCTGGACGCGCTCACCGAGCGCAATCCCATCGACGAGGTCGTGGGGCAGTATGTCAGCCTGACGCGCCGTGGCTCGAACCTCTTTGGGCTCTGCCCGTTCCACTCGGAAAAGACCGCGTCGTTCTCCGTCTCGCCGGACAAGGGGATTTATTACTGCTTCGGCTGCCACGCGGGCGGCGGCGTGATCAACTTCATCATGCAGATCGAGGGGCTGGACTATCCCGACGCGGTGCGGTTCCTTGCAAAGCGTGCGGGGCTGGAGGTCCCGGAGGACGAGAATTATCGCTCGCAGTACCAGAAGCAGGAGCGCCTCTGGGCACTGTGCAAGGACGCGGCGCGGTTCTTCCGCCAGCAGCTGTTCTCCCCCGTCGGAACCGAGGCGCAGGCGTACATACAAAAGCGCGCGCTCAGCATGGAGACGGTCAAGCGCTTTGGTCTCGGCTTCAGCCCGAACGCGTGGGCGGAGCTTACGGACGCGATGAAGGAAAAGGGCTATAAGCTCGACGAGCTGGTCGACGCGGGCCTTTCCCTGCGGGGCAAAAACGGCGGCGTGTACGACCGGTTCCGCAACCGGCTCATGTTCCCCATCATCGACATCCGGAACAATATCATCGGCTTCGGGGGCCGCGTGATGGACGATTCCACGCCGAAATACCTGAACTCGCCCGAAACAATCATCTTCAACAAGCGCAAGAATTTATTCGCGCTCAACATCGCCCGCAAGAGCAAGCAGGGCCGCATCATCCTGACCGAGGGCTATATGGACGCCATCGCCCTGCACCAGTACGGGTTCGACTGCGCCGTCGCCTCGCTCGGCACGTCTCTGACGGAGGAGCACGCGAATATTCTCGCAAAATACACCAATCAGGTCATTCTGACCTACGACGGCGACGAGGCCGGGCAGAACGCCACGCGCCGCGCCATCCCCATGCTCGAAAAGACCGGCATTCAGGTGCGCGTCCTGCGGATGCAGGGCGCGAAGGACCCGGATGAGTTTTTGAAAAAATACGGCGCGCAGCGCTTTGAGGTGCTGCTGGACGCCTGCCAGAATCAGGCGGAGTACCGGCTGGACAGCCTCAAGCGCAAATATGACCTGACGCTCGACGATCAGCGCGTGGAATTTTTGAATCAGGCCGCCGCGCTCATCGCCACATTCCCGAACGCGGTACAGCGCGAGGTCTACGGACGGCGCGCGGCAGAGGCCGCCGGCATCACGCCGGAGGCCATGCAGCTGGAAATCAAAAAGGCCTACCGCAAGGCCCGCGCCATCAAGCAGAAAAAGCAGGAGGCGCAGGAGCTGGACATCGCGCGCCAGCGTGCGCCGAAGACCCGCGCCATCCGCTATGACAATCTCCGTTCCGCGACCGCCGAGGAGGGCCTGATCTGCACGCTCCTGCGTGAGCCGGAGCTGATCGCGAACGTGAAGCTCCCGGCGGAGGCGTTTTCGGTCGACCTGTTCGGCCGGGTGCTGGCCGACCTGCGCCAGCGCGTACAGTCCGGGCGGCCCGTTTCGCTTGCCGCGCTGGGGCCGGATCTCACGCCGGAGGAAATGGCGCACCTGTCCTATGTGATGAGCCGGGACACCGCTCCCGTTTCTGATGAAGCGTTCGCGGATTATCTGCGCGTGATCCAGGAAGAATATGAGGGTCGGAGCCTGACGCGCTCGGAGGAAAATTTGCGGCTGCTGGCTGAGCAGATGAAATCAACAAAACAGTATGGAGGGTAAGCAATGGGAAAAGAAATGGAACTTCTGCAGAAGATGGATCTCACGGCAGAAAACCGGCAAAAACTCGAAGCGCTGATTACCGAGGCGAAAAAGACCGGAAAGGTTTCCTCCAAGCATCTGGTTGAAACGCTCGACGACGTGGACGCCACGCAGGACCAGACCGAGCGCTTCTATGACATTCTTGAGCAGGCCGGCATCGAGATCGACGTCTCCGACGTGCTGGACCTCATCGGCACAGCTGATATGGACAACCCCACGCTCAGTGAAATGCAGGCCATCGAGGACGAGGGCCTGCCCGCGGATCTGGACGAGCCAGAGGCGCTGCCCGAGGACGTGGAAAACGCCAAGCTGGACGACCCTGTGCGGATGTACCTCAAGGAGATCGGCCGCATCAAGCTCCTGACGCCCGAGGAGGAGCAGGAGATCGCGAAAAAAATGGCCGAGGGCGACGAGGACGCACGCAAGCGTATGTCTGAGGCCAATCTGCGTCTCGTCGTGTCGATCGCAAAGCGCTACGTGGGCCGGGGGATGCAGCTGCTCGATCTCATCCAGGAGGGCAATCTGGGCCTGATGAAGGCTGTTGAAAAATTCGACTATACAAAGGGCTATAAATTCTCCACCTATGCGACCTGGTGGATCCGGCAGTCCATCACCCGCGCCATCGCCGACCAGGCGCGTACGATCCGCATTCCGGTGCACATGGTCGAGACGATCAACCGTGTGCTGCGCACGTCGCACTCCATGGTGCAGAAGCTGGGCCGTGAGCCGACGACGAAGGAGATCGCGGACGAGCTGCACATTGAGGAGAGCAAGGTCGAGGAGGTCCTGAAAATTGCGCAGGAGCCGGTTTCCCTCGAAACGCCGATCGGTGAGGAGGAGGACAGCCATCTGGGCGACTTCATTCAGGACGACGAGGCCTCGCAGCCGTCGGAGGAAGCGTCCTACACGCTGCTGCGCGAGCAGCTTGAGGAGGTTCTGTCCACGCTGACCCCGCGCGAGGAGCAGGTGCTGCGGATGCGCTTCGGTCTGACCGACGGCAAGCCGCACACGCTCGAGGAGGTCGGCAAGGAGTTCGACGTCACGCGCGAACGCATCCGCCAGATCGAGTCCAAGGCCCTGCGCAAGCTGCGCCATCCGTCCAGAAGCAAGAAGCTGCGCGACTTTTTGAACTAAGAAGGCAGGACCTGCCATGAAAGAATTTTGAAAACACAGAATATTTACACTTTTATGCTTGACAACCGGGAAAATATTCGTATCATAGTCTTATGCAATTTGAAACCGTAACAACGGAGGAATTCAAGATGTTTGAGAAGATTCAGGCGTATCTTGCCTCGCAGCTCGATATTCCGGCAGACGAGATCACCCGCGACACCACGTTCGAAAGCCTCGGCGTCGATTCGCTGGATACCGTCGAGATGGTCATGGATCTGGAAGAGCAGCTCGGCGTCGATCTGGAGCTGGAGGAAAAGATCGCCGATTACGGCCGCCGCATCGAGCGGGGCGAGGCCATCCGTCAGGAGATCAAGCAGCGCCGCGCGCAGGCGTTTGAGGCGATTCGCCAGGCGCAGATCGACGTTTCCGTCGCGCAGGAGCGCGTTCGCACGCTGACCGCGCAGCGCGAGGAGCACCGCGCCCAGCAGGATCGGTGCGCGCTGCTGCGGACACAGATCGCGCAGAATCTCGCGCAGATCGACAGCCAGCTGGCGGGCGCGCGCGACACGCAGGCGGGCGAACAGAAGACCAACGAGGAAATGAACAGGCAGACGGCCGCGCTCAGCGACGCGCTGTATGAAAAGCGCGAGGCGCTGGACGCCCTGCGCGAGGCGGCGCAGAACCTGCGCGTGACGCTGGCGGCCTGCGAACGCGATGCGAACGCGCTCAATCAGGACGGCGCGCGCATGCGCCGGGAGCAGAGCGCCGTCGGCGTTCAGATCGGCGAGGCGCACGAAAACCGCGAGGCGCTGACCCTGCGCCATCAGCAGAGCATGCAGCAGCTCGCGCGCGACGCCGCCGAGCAGCAGACCTGCGCCGGACGGCTTGAGGCGGCTCAGCAGAATTTGGCGGCGCGGCAGAACGCGCGTAACGAGGAGCAGGAGACGATCCGCCAGCTGACGCAGGAAATCGACAGCCTGCGCGAGACGCTGGCCATGGATATGGACAAGTGCCACAAGGCCGAGCTGGTGCTCGGGCGCACCCAGAGCGAGCTGGAGCAGATGCAGCAGCGGATATGGGACGATTACGAGCTGACCTACGCGGGCGCGAAGGAATACCTCGTCGAGCCGTTTGACATGGCGGGGAGCGACAAGCGCGCGGGCGACATCCGCCGGGAGATTCGCGCCATGGGGCCGGTCAACGTCACGGCGATGGAGGATTACCGCGCCTGCCGCGAGCGCTACGACGATCTGGCCGGTCAGCGCGATGATCTGGTGAAGGCGCAGGACGACCTGCTGGGCATCATCGAATCGCTGCAAAGGCAGATGGAAAAGCAGTTTTTGGAAAACTTCCGGCTGCTTCAGCAATACCTGAGCGAAACCTTCGTCAAGCTCTTCGGCGGCGGCAAGGCCGAGCTGCGGCTGATGGATGAAAAGGACGTGCTCGGCTGCGGCATTGAGATCGTCGCCCAGCCGCCGGGAAAGAAGCTGCAAATGCTTTCGCTGCTCTCCGGCGGCGAGCGCGCGCTGACGGCGATTGCGATTCTGTTCGCGATGCTGCGGCTCAAGCCGACGCCGTTCTGCTTCCTCGACGAGATCGAGGCGGCGCTGGACGACGGCAACATCTCCACCTTCGCGGATTATCTGCGCGATTTTTCAAAGGACACGCAGTTCGTCGTCGTCACCCACAGAAAGGGCACGATGGAGCGCTGCGACGGCCTTTACGGCGTGGCGATGGAGGAGAAGGGCGTTTCCAAGATGCTCAGCGTCGAGCTGAAGGACGTGAGCGCAGAGGCGATGGAATAAAAAGCGCCTCAAAAGGACGACAAAGAAAGGGTCTTGAAACATGGGATTCTTCGGATTTGGCAAAAAGAAAGAGAAAGAGCAGCAGTCCGCTCAGGCGGAAGAAACCCGGCTCGAGGCGCAGGACGAGGAGACGAGCGGGGCGGAAAACGCGCAGCCCCCGGCGGACGGCGCGGAGCAGGCCGCGCAGGATGAAAAGAAGCAGGGGCTTTTCAGCCGCCTGTGGCAGGGTCTCTCCAAGACGCGCGGGAACGTGGCCGGCCGCGTGGATGAGCTGATCGAGGCGACGGAGACGATTGACGAGGATTTCTACGAGGATCTGGTGGATATCCTGATTATGAGCGACATGGGCGTGCGCACCAGCGACAAGGTGATTCAGGAGCTTAAAACGCGCGTGGCGCGCGAGCGGATCACCGACGCGAAGAAGGCGCGCGAAATCCTCAAGGATATCCTCAAGGAGATCATGGGCATGCCGCGCAAGCCGCTCAAATGGCCGATGGTGATGCTGGTCGTCGGCGTGAACGGCGTGGGCAAGACGACGACCATCGGCAAGCTGGCGATGCGCTTCAAGGATGCGCGCCACAGCGTCGTGCTGGCGGCGGCGGATACGTTCCGCGCGGCGGCGGGCGATCAGCTCCAAATCTGGGCGGATCGCGCGCAGGTGCCGATTGTGCGCCACGCGGAGGGCGCCGACCCGGCGGCGGTGGTGTTCGACGGCGTTCAGAAGGCGAAGGCCAGCGAGGCCGACCTGCTGATCGTCGATACGGCCGGCCGCCTGCACAACAAGAAGAACCTGATGGAGGAGCTGCGCAAGATCTCCCGCGTCATCACCCGCGAATACGAGGCGGCCGAGGTGCGCACGCTGCTGGTGATCGACGCGACGACCGGCCAGAACGGCTTGCAGCAGGCGCGCGAGTTTTCCGAGGTGGCGGACGTCTCCGGCATCGTGCTGACCAAGCTGGACGGCACGGCCAAGGGCGGCATTGCCGTTGCGATCATGGACGAGCTGAAGCTGCCGGTGCTCTACATCGGCGTGGGCGAGGGCATCGAGGATTTGCAGGCGTTTGACGCGAATGCGTTTGTGGACGCGATTTTCTAATTTGAACCGGACGGATAAACAGGGAGGCGCCGCCATGCGGATTCTCAAACGGATGCTGGATTTCATTGCCTCGCGGATGCTCATGGTCACGGTGGCATGCGCGCTGCTGATTATCTCGTTTTATCTGGCGATGAATACGGCGAACATCTGGGTGCTGATCGACGACGGCTTGGACGCGCGCGCGAGCGTCGTGCTCATGGGCGAGGACGCGGGCAAGCTGACCAGCTATTTCAGGCCGGAATTCATCGCGCAGGACCCGGTTTTGCAGGTAGGCACGAGCGACACGTCGCCCTATCGGGATTACGAGATCCGCGGGTACGACCATCGGGTGAAGATGGTTTCCGTCTGGTCGTGGCCGTGGGAGAACGTGGCGCGCGCCGAGGTGGTCGAAAGCATACCGGCCATTGACGGCACGATTCGCTCCGCCAAGCGGGAGGCGGCGCTGGCCGAGGGCGGCGACGAGCGGGCGAAGGACATTTTCCGCACCATCGGCGCGTATCTGGCGCATACGGTGCCGCTCTATGAAATGACATATGATATCCGGCACCTGATCGTGCTTGGCCGCGTCGCCTCCGGCGTGGGCGGCGAGCTGATCGTGGGCGAATGCTGCAGGATCCTGCAGGAGGAATACCCGGCGCTCGCCCAAAAGGTGCAGGTCATGCTGCCGGATGAGAAATTCCGCCGCGTCGGTCAGTCGATGGCCGCGGCCAGTCTGCCGGAGGTTCCCGATGCTGTTTAAACATGCAGAAATTTTCACGCCGCAGGGCTTTGTCCGCGGCGCATTCACCGTCGAGGACGGGCGGTTCGGCGAGATCCTGCCGCAAAGTCCCGATATGCCGGGCACGGATCTTGGCGGCGCGCGCGTGATCCCCGGCCTGATCGAT
>ERZ773192.3617-NODE-3617-length-11298-cov-3.642266_pt1 | contig 11298 bp, 14 predicted proteins | sample MGYA00581010_ERZ773192 | MGnify/ENA primary metagenome ERZ773192 (study PRJEB29015, sample SAMEA2737741) | human gut metagenome | biome: human gut; feature: human-associated habitat; material: faeces | place: China | collected 2012 ...
TATATAAGTTTATAATGTTTAAGAAAGGAATACTATTATGAAAAATAAAAAAATATTTATTCTAATATTAGTAATTTTATTATTAACTGGTTGTAGTGATTATAGAGAATTAACAGATATGGCAATAATTTCAAATTTGGGAATAGATAAAGTTGACGAAGAATTTCATATAACTGTTCAAATATTAAATTCTAAATCAAATTCGAATGATGATTCGAAGAAAAATAGTTCTGAAGTAATATTGTATAATTCAAAGGGAAAAACTATACATGAAGCACTTAGAAATACTTCTTTGGAATCTCCAAAAAAATTATATGTAGGACATTTAGAATCAATTATAATTAGTGAAAGAATTGCAAAAAGCAATATTTCTGAATTATTTGATTTTATATTAAGAGATCCTGAAATAACAAAAGATGCTAATATACTTATGATAAAAGATGCAAGTATAAATGAGGTTATGAGTATAATTACTCCACTTGAATCAATACCAGCGGAAAGTATAAAATCTAGTATAGAAGTCGCATCAAAAATACAGGGTTCTGTAAACAATATCCCATTTGATGAGTTTGCTGCTACTATTATTGAAACAGGAATAGATCCTGTTATACCTTTAATTACAATAAAAGAAAATAAAAGTGATAACAAAAAAGTTAATCCTGAAAAAAGAATAGTAATGTCTAAAGAATTAGCAATGTTTAGTAGAGAAAAATTTGTGGGTTATTTAAACCGTGATGCTGCATTTGGATATAATATTGCATTAAACAATGTTAATGAAAATGTCATATCATTCAAATGCGATAAAAATAATTATGCTAGTATAGAACTTGTAAATAATAATTCAAAACTTAGTTATGATGTAAGTAAAAATACTTTATCTATTAAATCTACAATAGTTGGTTCTTTGTCTGAATTAAATTGTAATTATAATATAAAAAAAGAAAGTGATGTAAAAAAATTGGAGAAGAAATTGGAAAAGCGTATAGAAGATATGCTTAATGAAACTATTGAGTATGCAAAAAAATATTATAAATCTGATTTTTTGGGTATAGAAAGGTATGTGCTTAAGAATGATTATAAGCATTATAAGGGAAAAAATTATAATGATTTAAGGAAAAATATAAATAGTAATATAGAAGTAAAAGTTAAATTTATTCAAAAGGGTTCAATAAAAAAAGGAGATGAAAAGTATTGATAGAGAAATATAGTAATAATAAAGTAGATGCTTACCAATATTTTGCATTAGTTGTATTTTTATCCAGAAGTATGTTTACTGGCATGGGAGCTCAAAATATGATAGAAATGAGTAGAAATGATACTTGGGTTTCATTATTGATTGGTTTTTGTATAGGAATGCCTTTAGTATTGTTAATTTGTTATATTAATAGTAAGGAAATAAATATGTTTGAGTTAATTAATAAATATTTTTCAAAAGTCATTTCGAAGATAATAAACTTTATTATAGTTTTGGTACTAATTTTTGTGTTAGTAATTATACTAAATGATTTTATAAATTTTTCTAATATAAAATATTTATTTGAAACACCAAATATATTTATAACTATATTATTTATTTTTCCTATATTATTTATAATTAAAAAGGGCCCTGAAGTAATAGGCAGAACTGCTTTATTTCTTTTCTTTTTAACTAGTGTTATTATTTTTTTAAATAGTGTTGGTTTAATAAAATATGTTAATTTTGATAATTTAAAACCAGTGTTTTCTACTAATATATTTTCGTTATTTAAAAGTTCTCTTTATTATATAGCGTATGCAATTACTCCAGTAATATTTTTAAGTATAATACCAAAGGAAAAAAATCATGCAAAAAAATATAATAAGGCATTAATCATCGGCTATATATTTTCGTTTGTTGCAACATTTATTGCTATATTTTATGTAACAACTTTGTTTAATGTAGAGTATGTAACCTTATTTAATTATCCAGCTTATTTTGCATTAAAAAAAATAAAGTATGGTTTTATATCTAATGCAGAAAATATATTATCATTTTATTTTATAGTAGATTATTTTTTTACCATATTAGTTTTCTTATATTCAATATTTTATTATTTAAGTACTGAATTAAAGTTAAGAGAAAAATCATTAAGAATTACTTCTATATTAATAACAACAATTATTGTATTAATTTCTAATTATGCTTATAAGAGTACTACAATAGCACAAATTGTTTCAAAGACACCATATATAATAGTAAGTTTATTATTTATATGTTCTTATTTATTATTGGTTATATTAAAAATAAAGTTTTGCAAAAAACATTAGTGCAAAGCTTTATTTCTTTTGGAATGAAACATATATTGTATTGCAAGTCCACTATATTCTCCATATTTATTTGTTGCATATTCTTTAATTTTGTTAATATCAGCAAATCCATAATTATCCATCATATATTTTTTAACCCATGTATCTATTGGAAAAACATCTAATCTTTTGTAACCAAATAATAGTATACATGATGCGATTTTTAAACCAATTCCATTAAAACTTGTCAAATATTTTATTGCTGCTATAGTATCTAGTTCATTTATTTTGTTTATATCTTCTTCATTAATATTCTTTACAAATTCATATATGTATTTGCTTCTAAAGCCGAGTTTTAAATTAATATAATCTTCTAAATTTAATTTTTTCATATCATCTAAACTGGGAAATAAATAATATTTTTTGTCATTAAAAATTATTTCTTTTCCATATTTTTCTGATAAATTGTTAACTGCTTTAGTAATGTTTCTAACATTGTTATTAGCACTAATCATATAGGATATTATCATTTCAAATGAAGGAGAATTTATTATTTTAAAACCTTTACAAGATTCGATAATAGTCTTTAAGCTATTGTCATTGTTTATTAAATATTGGTTAATTTTTTCATAATCTCTATTTAAATCAAGAAAATTAATCAATATATTTTCTAAATTTGTTTCATTATTTGATGTTGCATAAATATATTCATTATCTTCATATAATTCAACTACTCTATCGCTTAAAATAAGCGTATATTTGTCATTAGTAACAAAATATCTAAATATTTGCCCACATGTAATGGCATCATTTAAATTTATATCGTTTTTACATATCTTTTTCATCTATAAATACTCCATATTTTAAAAATTTTTCTATTGCAATACATGCTTCTAGTTTTTTTTCGCTTCTAAATATATCATGTGTAACACCATCTAAATACATGATATGTTTTGATGTTGAAGATAAATTGTCATATACAAAAGTGGCACTTTTAGCAGGAACTATAATATCTTTTGTTCCTTCAATTATAAGTGTTGGACAGTAAACTTTTGATGGAATATCACGAGATATTTTTACTAAATCCATGAATTCTTTAATGACTGATTTAGGAAATTGAATTAATCTTGATATTATTTCTTCTTTTTGATAATCTTTAAATATTTTTGGGCTGTTTTTAAGAACAGTTAAAAATTTGAAATCTTCTTCTTCGAATGTTAAATATTTAAAAGCAGGAGCTGCTAATACTATTTTTTTTACTTCTTTATAATTTGCAGCTAAATAAGATGCGAGTATTCCTCCCATACTGTGACCTATTACATATATTTGTTTATATTTATTATTAATAAGCATTTCAAGATGTATTCTAGCAGATTCTATCCAATCTTCTTTTGTTATTTTATTGAATAACATTCTATCGTGTCCTGGTAAGGTAAAGGTATATACATCAAACCCTTTTAGTTCTAAGTAATTTGCTAAGTATTCTTCGTCATAAGTTCCACCAGCAAATCCATGAATAATTAAAACAGCTTTTTTCAATAACATAATATCACCTATTGTCTCTTTCCACAACTTTTACAATATTTTGAATCGGTATCTATCTTTTTTTCACAAAATTTGCAATAACAACCATTTTTTAATTCGCCTTTAATATCTTTTATAGTATTTTTTATTGAATCTTTTTTCGTTTCATAATAAATATTGTTAATTTCTTTTATTTTGTTTTTATTTTGCATTAATATATCATGTTCTGAATCAATTGATATATTTCCCATATTTTCTTTTATGTTTTTAACATCATTTTTTGAATAATTCATCATGTGTTTAAATGCACTTATTTCTCTACTCATTATTTTGCCTTTTAACTTAGGACTAAAAAACATTGCAAACACAAATATAAATGTACTTCCTATAAATACTGTTGCAACTATAAAAATTATTTTTCCGAATGTAAATCCATCCATAACATCACCACTTAAAATATAACATATATTAAAAAAACTTACAATTATTTTGAAAGTAGAGTAATATTATTTACACATTGTTTTATGCTTTTAATATATGGATACATTTGTATAATAGTGATTTAATATATCTATATAATTATACCCTTCGTTTGCCATACCATTTGCACCATATTGACTCATTCCTACTCCATGTCCAAAACCTCTGGTTATGAAAACAACAGAATTATCGTTAACCATTATATCAAAATCAGTTGAACGAAGCTTGAGTAAAGATCTGAAGGCAGTACCTTTATATATTTTATCACCTACTTTTATTTCTTTAACATGGTTTGTATCATCTCGAGATACTATTTGTATTTTATTAATATCATCTATTCCAAAAAGAGATAGAACATAAGCAATGTCCTTATTAGTGTTTTTTAAATATGATGATGCGTTTAAATCCCATTTGCTTTCTACACCTTTTAAATATGGAATTGCATTACTCCAAACGTTTTCAGAATTTAATGTATAGCCATTACTAGTTGAATGATAAAGTGCATCTATGTAATCTCCATTATAATAAATTGCTATTTTGTCTGTATCTAATACTGCTTTTTTGATTTTACTGTAATATTTATCAAAATCATTTTTCCACATATTTTTCAATTCGTTATTGTCTTTATATACTTGTTGCATAGTGGAATCTATTATTATATTATTATTCTTTATTCGTTTAAGTAAATAAGTTCTTGATACTACTGCTTGTGCCTTTAATGCTTCTATATTAAAAGATGCTGGCATTTCTCCTGCTACTGCACCAATTAAATATTCATTTATTGTTAAATTTAATATTTCACCATTTGATCTATAAAGAGTTATTGCGTTTTCAATTGTTTCTTTTACTTGTTTTTCTTCTGTTTTGTCATTTTCTTCTTCATTGACTTTGTTATCAATATCAGAAATTATATTTTGTTTAAAATTAATTTTATCATTTGTATCTTCATCTTTTTTAGAATTTGTTGTATCTTGTTTATTATTAATTTCTTCTTTTACATTATCTTCTAAATCTTTATTTTCAATGGAAATACTAGTTTCCTCTTTCACTATGTTTTTGTTACTGATTTCATTATTATTTATTATTGGACTAAAAGATGCGTTAATAAATAAAGTACCTAATACAAGTGTACCCACCATAATAATTACTTTGCTTCCATTAAATTTAATTTTTTTTATTTTTTCTTTTAAATTATTGTCATTTTCAAAATTCATAAAATCTTTACTAAATTCATATTTGTAATTTAAATATATTATAAGAATTTCTTCATTTCCATCTTTTACTATTTCGTATCTTTCTATCAAAAAAATCACCATATATATTATGGCAATTTTTTATATTTTTATTTAATTATTAAATCTATCAAATGTAATTCCTTTAATTTTTTCTTCTTTTATATCCTTTAAAATAATAGAGTAAACCTTATCATAGTCAATTTGGTTTCCTTTTGTTATACATCCTCTGTTTTTACCTATTTCATCAAGTGTAAGAACAATGTCATTGTAATTAACCTTGTTTATTTTATATCTTTCAATAAGTTTATCTTTGTAATATGTATCTAATTTTTTTAATATGTGTATAGAAATATCACTTAAATTCAATATTTCTTCTTTTATAGCACTCATTGCACATAAATTGAGTGCTATTTCTTCATTATCTAATTTTGGCCATAAAATTCCTGGACTATCTAATAATTCTAAGTCATTATTTATTCTTATCCAATTTAGGTTTTTAGTTATACCAGGCATATTCCCAGTTTTAGCCGCTTTTTTACCAACCAATCTATTTATTAATGTGGATTTACCTACATTAGGTATTCCAATAATAAGTGCACGATGGCTTCTCTTTTTAAGCCCTTTTTCTTTTCTTTTATCATCTAATGGTTTAAGTATTTCTTTTGTCTTTATAATTATTTTATCAATATTTTTATTATTAACTAAGTCAACGGGTATAACATTATAACCTTTATTTTCATAATCATTAATAAATTTATTTGTTTCTTCTAAATCACATAAATCGTATTTAGTCATAATTAAAATTTTAGGTTTATTCCCAATTGATTCATCAATATCCTTTATTTTTGATGAATATGGTATTCTTGAATCTATCACTTCGTAAATAATATCAATTAAATTTATATTTTCTTTAATTAATCTTTTTGTTTTTGCCATATGACCTGGATACCAATTGATAACCGTATTAGAAAACACTTTATCTTTATTTTCAGCCATTTAAATCACTTCCTTTTTCCTTAACATTATATCATAAATTATTCTAAACTATTGTAATTTCATCCAAATTCAAAATATATTGTTTTGTTTCATAAGAACAATTCGGATGTTCTAAAAATTGAATTAATATCATTCTTAATGCATAGAAACATTTTATAATAATTTCATTCTGTATTGACCAATATTCTTCATTATAATCATTAGATTCTAGATCATGTGCTGGTTTTTGTCTTTTTTTTCTTATATCCTTCAACACTTTTATAACATTTTCTTTATAATCGCTATTATCACTTAAATTTAAGTCAATCCATTCAGAAAATAAGGTAATACTTGCTTTTTTAGTCCCGTCATCATTTTTTGTGTTTTCTATTTTTTTAAACAAAAATGATTTTGTTGTAAAAAAGTCTTTATTAATATCATTTATAAACAGTTTTTCTAAAACCATAATAAAATTATCATAGTTTCTTTTTGTTGGAGAGAATATTGTTCTAAAGTCAAATATATTTTCATCATATATATCAAAATTAGTTTTATAGAAATTAGGCATTTTTAATGTATTAACAACATTATTAATCTCTGTTCTTATTTCTATCATAATTTGATAAATTGGTGTATTATTAGACCACCTTCCATATAACTCTCATCTCTTGATAGTCTTATATAAGCTCCAACATTATATTTTGACATAGTTTCAACTCCCTTCATTATTATATCAAAAAAGTAGGATTTCTCCTACTCGTCAGTTCGTAATGTCTTAATTTTACGATCAATCAAATAATCTGTGTTGCATTGCTTCTGGTTCATCTAAATACATTCTATATAATGAATATATATCTGTATCCTTATATTCAACCTCTTTAAAATTATTATTCAAATCTAATATTTTTCCATTTCTATAACTTATTAATATTGGTGAATGAGTTGCAATTATAAATTGACTACCTTCTTTTGCTAATTGATCAATTAGACATAATAAGGATAATTGTCTTTGTGGTGATAAAGCAGCCTCTGGTTCATCCAATATATATAAGCCATGATCAGTAAATCTATTTTGAACTAATCTAATAAATGACTCTCCATGAGAACACTCATGAAGATTACCGCCATATGAACTATATAAAGAGCCAAATCCATCTTCTTCAACCAATCTTTCAACTTCAGAAGAAAAATTATAAAAACTTTCTGCTCTAAGAAAAAACTTCATTTTAGGCTTATTATATGTCCCAACTCGTAAATAATCAGACAATTCTGAAGTTGTATTTTTAGTTTCATATCTAAAATTTTCAGTTCCACCTTCTGCTGGTAATCCTAATGATACTGCTATAGCTTCTATGAAAGTTGATTTTCCAATTCCATTCTCACCTACAAAAAAAGTAACTTGCGAATCAAAATTTAATTCTTCAAAGTTTTTAACAACATCAATATTAAAAGGATATTCATTAAATGATTTAATTTTATCTCTTTGTAATGATATTTTTTTTACAATTAAGTTACTATCTATACTCATAAGAAAATCACCTATAAATTATTATAGCATATATTTTTGATTTTTAATTACATCGAAATATTACTATTTTCCGAACACTCAGTAAAAGTTGAAAAGTCCTTATTTTATAATGGGGTTAGCTGGAAACATCACCTTATCAAAAATATATAAAATAAGCACCATTTTTAATGATTTTTTGTTTTTTTGCTCATTTTTATTAAATTTTTATACAAAGCATGTAAGATCTAATTCTTATTTTTCCTTTATTTTATAAGGATTTCTATTAGGGGTTAGATAAATCATGCTCAACCAGTTTATATTAGTTTTATTTTCATTCATTTGGATCAACTCCTTTTATTTTTTAATTAAATCGCTTTCTTTATATATAGTTATTGCATATAATTCCAAGCTTCTATCATCTTTATCATATAAAACATTATCTATGATTGAAACCATATGATAGAACTCATTTTTATCCCAGCAAAAAACTAAATACTTTCCATGTTCTAAATTTAAATCTTTTATTTTTATATCCTTACCATAATCAATAGTATTAGTATTTCGTCTTTTCATATATGTTTCAAATGCTTCTATATCATTAAAAGATGCACAATTTAATTCTTTAGCAATAGAACATAATTCATCATACACATTATCATATTCATCATCAAAATTTTTACATAACGACCTTATCACACAATTACTTTTACCTTCATTATTAGCAACATAGTATTCTTCAAATGTCATTTTTTCACCTCAATTATTTTATTATTAGGCGGCGTAATCACCTCAATAATTCCTATCACTTTTTGCATTAAAAATAGTCATTTTTAACTAATTTTTATCTATTCTAACATATTTTTATATAAAACATGCAAGATGTTATATCTCACAAGTCCTTATTTTATAAGCATTTTCTCCTATTCTTGGATAAATCGTAATCAACCACGAAATGGAAACTTTTGAAAAACTTTCTTGATTGTCATTATTTTTCTTTTCTTGTCTCATTTTTCTCTTTTGATACATATCCATTTTAATCACTTCCTTTTTATTTTAATTTTTTACCATAATATTCAACATCAATTTCTGTTCCATCTGGATATACTTCTTTAGCATTTTTAATATGTTCTACAAATCCATAATGTTTATATATCTCTTTGTTTCTCATTTCTTCTGGTTCTACTCCTAATGTTAATACAGTATAACCTTTATTTTTTAAATCTTCTTCCATAAATTTATACAATATAGAAAAATATCCTTTTCCTTTGTATTCTTTGTTAGTTCTAAAAGCAGTCAAGTATGCAGTTGTATCATCTACTAATTTATTACTATTTTGAACAATATCACTAGTTAATACAGCAGTGGCCTCACATATTATTTGGTCATTAATTATTCCATAGTAAGGAATAATTTTACCATTTTTATAATTTTTAATGTTTTGTTCTTTCCAAATAATCCAATTTCTTTTTTTGGTTGCCACCGATATTTCATAATCCCATTTTTTATTCATTTCTTCAATAGTAGCAATTTTACATATATAGTTTTTCATCACTTTTACCTCCCTGCACTATCAAATGGATTCATCATTTTTTCTCTTTATTTTCACTTAAATATTTATTATAAAATTCATCCATTGAAGAAATGTATTTTTGATCTTGTATAACTCTAAATTTTTCATATTCTTTTTCTGCTTTTTCTACTGCTTCTTTATGAGATATACTACCGCTATTATCTAATATTTCTTTTCTTCTAAATTTTAATAAATCATTTGTTGCATCTATCCAATCCTTCATTGTCATAACATGTCTTTGTTTTGCTTCATCCTCTGCAAATACCAAAAATAAATTTGTTAAATCTTTCAAATTATTCATTTCTTCTTCGTTTAAATAATTCTTTGCAATAATTACATCATATTTATATATTAAACCATCAGGAGAATTTTTCCAATTTGTTAGTCCCATATGTTCTTTATCTGAGTTTGCTCTACTATATATTAATTCGGCTGCAGTATGTCCGCTTATAGCATAATGCAACTTATTTTGAACAATTTTAAAGAAAGCATACGCTTCTTCTGACTTCGGATTGTAATCAGTTGCTGTAGCAATAAATAAATCAGTGATTTTTTGGTATGCCATTCTTTCACTTACTCTAATTGTTTTGATACGTTCTAATAATTCATCAAAATATTTTGTATCATATTTATTTCCATTTATAAAACGTTCATCATTTAATGCAAAACCCTTTGTCATATATTCTTTTAATATTTTTGTAGCCCATATTCTAAATTCTGTTGCTTTTTTAGAATTAATTCTATAACCCACAGCAATTATAGCATCTAAACTATAAATAGTTGTGTTATAGTTTTTTCCGTCATCGGCAGTTAACGAGCATTTCTCGGTAACTGATTTTTTGTCTAATTCTTTTTCTTCAAATATATGTTTCAAGTGTAAACTTATATTATCTGTAGAGCATTCAAAAACCTTTGACATTCCTTTTTGTGATAACCATAAAGTTTCATCTTTATAAATAGCATCTACTACAATATTACCTTCGCTATTTTTATATATAATTAATTTATTATCTTCCATCAATACTCTCCTTTCCTTTAGTTTTTCATAAGTCATACACTTATCAATTTAAATTAAAATTTATTAAAAAATGTTCCAAAATGTACAAAGCATTTAGTAAAAATTCCTTTTATTTTCAAGTATTCAAGTGTGTTTTTTCATAACTCCCCACTTACTAGTTGATATTTGTTTTGTTCTTGTTTTCGTTATTCATTATCTTCACTTTCTTTCTAAAATTTTTCTTTTACTTAACGGTAATATTTCAGTGTTTTTTTCATCATATAATTTGTCTGCCAATATCATTGATTCCTTTAACAATTCTTCTAGGTTATTTATTGGAACTTTATTATAATCCATTTTATATAACCAATCAAGATACTTTATCTTTGCAGCATTATCTGGTCTTCCATATATTACTTTCCCCGAATGTAACCAATATCCAAATTCTACATTTGTAGTAAAAGCAAACATATCAGGTAAACTTCTAGGAATCCAAAACATAATAACCGTTGATTCTATTAATGCCTCTCTTTCCCACATTGCCTGATCTATATAATTCGCTTTTGGTTTCCAAGTCGAATATTCGGGAACATAAACTATGCCATCAAATCCTAACTTATTTAATCTTTCACAAGCAGTAGTTCTCCACGATTTTGTCTTTTCATCTCTTGGCGTTGGGCCAGCCAAAAATATAGATTTTTTATTTTTTATAGGAGTTGTTAATATGTGGGAAGATATATTGAAA
>ERZ773192.3625-NODE-3625-length-11276-cov-4.479815_pt1 | contig 11276 bp, 8 predicted proteins | sample MGYA00581010_ERZ773192 | MGnify/ENA primary metagenome ERZ773192 (study PRJEB29015, sample SAMEA2737741) | human gut metagenome | biome: human gut; feature: human-associated habitat; material: faeces | place: China | collected 2012 ...
TTCTTCGGCTGTCGTTGCGGTGCGCTCTACATATTCAACACCTTTGTCGTCGAGGTACGCCTTTGCGTGCTCGATGGCGGCGGTGGAGGAATCCTGTCCTACGTCGTACAAAAGGCCGATCTTCTTGGCATCGGGGTTCTGGGCGAAGATAAGGTTCATGACGGAGTTGGTATCGAGGTTATCGGAGGAGCCCGTCACGTTGCTGCCCGGCTTTTCAAGGGAAGCGACAAGACCCGCGCCGACCGGGTCGGACACGGCGGCGAACACGACCGGCGTTTTGCTGTCTTCGGTTGCGGACTGCATCGCCATGGCGACCGGGGTCGCGACACCGACCATGAGGTCTACGTTATCGGCTGCAAAGTTTGCGATGATCTGATCGAAGGGCTGAGAGGCATCATCGAGCCCCAGACCATAGAACGGAGGCATGGGTAGGCCACGATCGCGAATCGCCTTTTGCATTTCATCGACAAAAACGCCGACACCTTCGATAACAGCATTGCCGTAATCCAGAGGAGCCTCAGGGGGGCCGCCCCAGTTTTCATCCCAACTGGTCAGCCCGCAACCGCAGGTGGGGGAACCATCACAGCACAGCACTGCTACGGTATCATAATCCATCTGCATGTAGGAGTACATATAGTCTACTTCCTTTTCCGCCAGCTGACGGCAGTGACGGCGGAAGCCAACATTGTCATAAAGATTCTTGGTGTGCTGCCAGCGCTGGATGCCAAGGTATAGGGTTTCGGGGCAATCCATCTGCTGTACGCCCAGATCGTATTTAGCAAGGATATCAATAAATTCCTTGCTGAAGCCACCGTAGCGTGCCAGCGGAAGCACCTTATTATTGGTATTCAGTAGGCAGCTGGAGCAAAAGACGATCTTTTTGCTGCGGTTGTCATTTTTATTGTTCATTGCCATAAGATTTGCCTTCCTTTGCTTAGAGGTTTTCCGCGGTGAGGCGGAAGTCGATATTTTCCTGCTTGCCCTCGAATTCCAGTGTGCGGCGGGCGGGTACCGTGCGGCAGACGACGCAGCCATGGCGAATGACATAGAGACATTCACTTTGCAGGCGGATAGCGTCAAACTCGCTTTCGGCGTCCAGTACGATCATATTGGCGGGATTGCCAACGGCGAGACCATAGCCCGTAAGGCACATAGTGCGGGCGCTGTTGCAGGTGATCATATCAATGAGCTGGGCGACCTGCGGATAGCCGCTGAGTTGGGCGTAGTTCATCAGCAGGGCGGCGCCGGCAAGCGGTGAGCCCTTGCCCATGGGATACCACGGATCCATGATGTCATCGCTGCCGATGCAGACATTGATGCCATTGGCCAGGAGCTCATCCACGCGGGTGTGCCCGCGGTGACGGGGGTAGCCGTCGGTGCGGTTTTGCAGGCAGGAGTTGGCGAAGGGATTGGTGACCATGTTCATTTGGGCTTTTTTGAGGAAGCCTATGAGCTTGAACGCGAAGTCATTATTGTAATTGTGCATGGCGGTGGTATGGCTTGCCGTAACACGGCCCTGCATTCCACGGACAATTGTTTCCCGTGCCATTGCCTCCACAAAGCGGGACTGGTCATCGGTATTTTCATCGCAGTGGATATCGATGAGCGCACCGTATTTTTCCGCGAGGTCAAAGACAAACTTGACATCGCGCAGGCCGTCCTCAGGGCTGTACTCCATGTAGGGTAGGCCGCCAACGGCATCGCAGCCCAGCTTCATGGCGTTTTCCATCAGGTCGGTGTGACCCTTTTCGGTGAAGATACATTCCTGAGGAAACGCGACGATCTGAAGATCGACGAGGTCCTTCATTTCCTCACGAACCTCCAGCAGCGCTTCCACCACAGTACCAGTCGGCTCGGTGGCATCTGCATGGGTGCGCAGGAACATGGAACCATTGGCGACTTCCCACTTGATGACATCGCGGGCGTTTTTCTTGATGGTCTCCTTGGTAAGACCCTGCATGCGCTCGCCCCAGATGTTGATGCCCTCGATGAGGGTGCCGCTCATATTGTAGCGGGGCTTGCCGACGCTGAGGACAGCATCCAGATGCAGATGGGCATCGCAGAACGGGGCGGAGACCAGCTTGCCGGCGGCATCAATGATCTCATCGGCAGGGTAAGAAAGCCCGCCCCCGATCTCGGCAAAGACACCGTCCTTGATGTAGAGATCGGTGAGCTCCTGATGACCGCGCATTCTGGCGTTTTTGATGAGAATAGTGCTCATAGTTTAGTTACCGCCTTTCTCCATGGATCATTTCTTATCGGCGACCAGATAATACAGGATACCGATGACGAGGAAGGTGGGAATGCAGGAACCAAGAACCGGCCAGAAGTAATAGAGCATGTTGTACATAACGGCACCGATGAGCCAGATGATGATGGCCTTCCAGTTAAAGCCGCCCTTGAACCAGTACTTGGAGGTGCTATCCTCTGCCAGCATTTCCTCGGGAACCACTTTCTGTTTCTTGATGAGGAAGTAATCTACCAGCATGATAGCGATAAGCGGAACGAAGATGGAGCCGACGATGGTGAGGAAGCTGATGAAATGACCGATGAGGTTGGGGATCAGCGCGATACCGGTCATAACGATGCCGCCGATGCCGATGATCTGCCAGGGCTTCGCCTTGGGCCAGACATTGACGAAGGAAATGGAGGCGGAGTAGAGGTTCATAACATTGGTGGTAACGGAGGACAGCACGATGATGAGCAGCGCGGGAATACCAAGCCCCAGAGAAAGCAGCATATCAACAGGGTTGGCATTGCCGGTGGTCATATAGGAGATGCCGCCCACGAACATGAAGCCCGCAGCACCGGCGAGAGAACCGATGAGGGTGCCCCAGCTGGAGGAGGACTTGCTTTTGGCGTAGCGGGTGTAGTCGCAGACCATGGGACCCCACGCGAAGGCGTTGCTGGCGACGATATCAAGACCGGCAAGCAGACCGATGGCGGCGACAGGCTGATAATTGGTGATGCTGCTCCAGCCGTAGTTCTTGATGATGAGAATGGCGGAAACAACTGTGAGAATAGCCAGCAGCGGAACGGAAACACGCTGTAGCCAGGTAATGGAACGCACACCGTAGGCAGTGATGACGAGCTGAACGATGCCGGTGACAACGATCCACAGGGCAAGGTTCTCAAAGCCGGTCATTGCCTTGATGATGCTGTTGATAGAAGCGCCGCAGATGACGGTGACATTGGCGCCCCAGCCCAGCAGCTGAATGCCGTTGGCGACGGAGGGCAGATAGGAGCCCTTAACGCCGAAGGTCATGCGGGTGGCAGCCATGGTGGGGATACGAACATTGAAGCCGATGACGCCCAGCGCCAGCAGAGGCAGGAATACTAGAATGTTGCCGGCGATGAGAATGAGTATCATTTTGCCGAAGCCCAGCTCCGCCAGCGAGCCGCCGATCATCAGACGGGGGACGGCGACATTGGCACAGAACCAGATGAATGCCATATCCCACAGACCGGTTTTCTGCTCGGTCAATGGGGTTACGACCAAGCCTTCCTTTTCTAACTTCATAAAACTACACTCCTCAAATATTCTTGAATCTTTCTATTATTTGAACACTGTTTTGTGCGCGCGCCACACATTACAGTTTCATGTTACCGTCAACATTCGGGAGTGTCAAATGAGAAAAAGAGAATTTTGACTGAAATAGAACGGAAAAACATTGCTTTTTGGGCCGAAAAAGTGTATTATTTACGCAAATTGGACTTCACTGTTTCTGATTAAGGTAAAAATGGTGCTGGATTTCACAAATATGCCAAAAAATAAACAACAATTTGACGATTTTGAACAAGAGGAAGAGGTTATCAAAGGCAAGACAATGAAGCGGAAAGCACATGAAAGTGCTGTTTTACGCAAATTTTGACACCAAAAAAAGATTAGAGGAGGCTAAAACGGTAAACTGCACAAAAGCGATAACGAATTTTTGACAAAACGAGAGGGTGTGAAAAATATGGCGACCATTCAGGAGATCGCGAAGCGGGCGGGTACATCGGTGGCGACGGTGTCGCATGTCATCAACCGGACAAGGTTCGTCAGTGACGAACTGCGCGGCCGTGTGGAGCGGGCCATGGAGGAGCTGGGTGCGCCAAAGCAGGAGCGTGGGAAGATCACGGTGGGCTTTTTACTGCGCAACTATCGGTGCAGCTTTGCCGAGGACCTGATCGATGCCCTGCACTGTTGTGGGGATATCCACAACCGCGAGGAGCTTTCTCACCGTGTGGTGGGTCCCGGTGATATCGAGGTGGTATCGATTTTGGTAAAGACCGAGATGACCCTGCAGGAGCTGAAAACTTATCAGAAGCGCTATGGGTTGGACTACATCATACTGGACTACACGGTGCGGCTGGTGCAGACCCGCTATCACGAGACAGTGGAGGCACCCATCATCTTCCTGAACCACGACCCGAAGGTGTACCCGCGCTGCTACCACATCAACTTTGATTACCGTGCGGCGATGGTAGCGGCGCTGCGGCATATGGTCTCGCTGGGGCACCGCAACATTCTGGTTATCACACCCAAGGAGAACCCCTACACCAATCGGCTGGTGCTGGAGACATGCAAGCTGTTTTACAAGCAGAACCATATGGTATTTCCTGATGAAAACCTGGTGGAGATCGAGACTTACCTGTTCCGTACGCTGGCGCTGGAAAACCTGGACCAGGTATTGGGAACACTGCAAAGCCGCGGCATTACCGGCATTATTACCACTGAAATGATGGCGACGATGCATGTGGTGGATTACCTGCAGCATCAGGGCGTCACCATGCCGCAGGATATCTCCCTTTTGGCCATCGGGGATATCTTCCTTACCAAGTACCTGTTTTTTAATCGCACCCGTATCGATATGAGGATCATCGAGGTGGTGCAGGATATCATCAAAATAATAAAAGGGGACGGCGGGCAGCGGTTTTTCAGCATCTCGCCGGAGTTCATCACCGGGGACAGCACCAAGGCACTGGTTTTTGACCAGTTTGACCGCCCCGGCGCCAGTCAGCTTTCGCTGGAGCTTTCCGAGGCGGATATCCAAAAGGTGCGGGCGGGTGACTACAAGGTGTGCGTTTCCACCTATATGGAGACCACGCCGGTGAGCCATTCCAAGCTGGAGGGGCTGCGGGACGGCCTGAATACGCTGGGGATCCATCTAGTGCAAAAGACCGACGCCCACGGCAGCTATGAGATCCAGGAGCTGCAATTGCAGAGCTTTGCTGCGGCCAAGCCGGATGCGGTTATCTGCATCCCTAACCTGGATGAATGCAGTGTTTCGCCTTTCCGGAAGCACCTGCCCCGCCGCACAAAGGTGCTGTTTTCCTCCTGTGTGCCGACAGGCTTTACTGCGAACCAGTACGACTGCTGTATTGCCAGCAACATGGTGGAAAGCGGTAAGCAGGCCAGCTGGCTGCTGGGCAAATACATGACAGCGCATGGGCTGACCCATGCCGCCTACCTGTGCTACGGCGGAGATTCCCAGCCGGCGCGGCACCGTGATCGCAGTGCCATCAGCATATTGGAGGAGGAGTTCCCACTGATCACACTGGATAAGGTGGTGCAGTATACCGAGGAAACGCAGGCGTACACGATGATAAACGACCTGCTGCGGGAGCTGCCGCAGATAGAGGCGCTGTACATCAGCCAAAGCCGCATGGCGGAGGCGGTGCTGGGAGTACTGTCGCTGCTGGGGCGTACCGATATTAAGGTGGTGACGCAGGGGGTGAGCAAGGAGGTTATAGACCAGCTGGATGAGCACAGTAATGTCATTGGCGTGGTGGTGCCGAACAGCTATGAAATAGGACGGCTGCTGGCATACGCCTGTGCTCACTATTTTCTTGGAGTGGAGCCTGCCCCCTTTGTGGCGGTCGATCCGGTGGCTTTTACACCGCAGAATCTTTCCGGCGCATGGTTGAGCGTTATGAAAAATAAGCTGACATAAAAATTCCCCCTGCTGTTCCCGAAAAGGAGCGGCAGGGGGAATATTTTTGTGCTTTTACAAGGTGACAAGGTTCCGGAGGACCTCGACCATCTTTTCCAGCGAACGGACGGGGATAAATTCGTGGATGGAGTGGAAATTGAGACCGCCGGTGGAGAGGTTGGGGCAGGGGAGCCCCTCGTAGGAGAGACGGGCGCCATCGGTGCCGCCGCGGATGGCGACGATCTTGGGAGTGACGCCGGCCTTTTGCATGGCGGCTTCGGCGTTATGGATCAGGTACATATGGTCGGTGAGCTTCTCCTTCATATTGTAGTAGCTATCGGTCATATGCAGGGTAAAGGTGCCGGCACCGTATTTCTGATTCATAAAATCGGCAGTTTGCTGCATGAGCACCTTGCGGGCCTCGAATTTTTCGCGGTCGTGATCGCGGATGATGTAGGCCGCTTCGGCGGAGGATTCATCGCCGCTCATTCCGCAGAGGTGGAAGAAGCCCTCATAGCCCTCGGTGTGGGCGGGAGTTTCGGCGGCGGGCAGCAGGCCGATAAATTCCGCCAGCAGCAGGGCCGCGTTCTTCATTTTGTTTTTGGCACTACCGGGGTGGATATTGAGCCCCCGCACCTTGACCGTCGCCGCCGCGGCATTGAAGTTTTCATACTCGATCTCGCCCAGCTCGCCGCCATCCACGGTATAGGCTTCCTTGGCAGGGAAGCGATTCATGCGGAAGCGGTCGGTGCCGCGGCCGATCTCCTCATCGGGGGTGAAGCAGACGGCAATGGGACGATGCTTTACCTCGGGGTGAGCCAGCAGGTACTCGCACAGGGTAACGATCTCCGCCACACCGGCTTTATCATCGGCGCCCAGCAGGGTGGTGCCATCGGTGACAATAAGCTCCTGGCCGATGTATTCCTCCAGGAAGGGATAATCGGTGGGGGAAAGGGTGGAAGCGCCCAGCTCCAGTACGCCGCCGGGGTAGGTGACAATGCGGGGCTTAATGTGATCGCCGGGGACGGCGGGACTGGTATCCATGTGGGCAATAAGGCCAAGGGCTTCGCCCTCGCCGGGGAGATAGCCGTAAACATAGCCATCGGCATCCTGCTCTACATCGGTAAGTCCCAGGGCTTTCAGTTCTTCAGCAATGGCGGCCCCCAGCACCAGCTGATTGGGGGTGGAGGGACAGGTCTCGCTCTTTTCATCGCTGTTGGTGCCGTAGCCCACATATTTTAAGAAGCGTTCGGTAATATTCATGGGATGAGCCTCCTTCGTTTATTTTAGGAATCCGTTGACGATCTCCCGCTCGGCTTCCTCTTCGGTCAGGCCGAGGGTCATCAGTTTGATGATCTGCTCACCCGCGATCTTGCCGATGGCGGCTTCGTGGATCAGGGCGGCATCAACATGGTTGGCGGTAAGGGCCGGGGTGGCGATGACGCAGGCCTTATCCATGATGATGGCGTCACATTCGCTGTGACCGGCGCAGGCATTGTTGCCATTGATGCTGCTGCGGAACTCCTGCTTGCTGTGGTCCCGCGCCACGCTGCGGCTTACCACATCGGCGCTGCAGTTCTCACCGTTCAAGTCGATGGCAAAATCGGTGATGGCGTGCTGGTCGCCGGTGGTCATGATCTTTTCGTGCACCGTGAGGGTGGAACCGGCTGCCAGGGTGCCACCGGTTTTGCGCAGGGTGTCATCCACTCCGGCGATCTGGGTGGTCTCCATATCCATGGAAGCCCCTTCCTCCAGGTAGACAATGGTGGTGGGGTTCATTACCCGCTTGCCGCGGCCTTCGCCTTCGCCGTAGTGCTTTTCCACATAGCGCAGGTGGGCGCCTTTCCCCACATGGAAGGTATGGATGCCGTCATGGGAGGTCTCCTCGGCCCCGGCGCAGTGGATGCCGCAGCCCGCAATGATGACCACATCGGCGTTTTCGCCAATATAGAAGTCATTATAGACCAAATCCTTAAGGCCGGTTTGGCTGACGACCACGGGAATGTGGACGCTTTCATTCCTGGTGCCGGGGGCGATGATAATATCGATACCGGGCTTATCGGTCTTGGTGACGATATTGATATGGGCGGTGGTATTGCGCCCGGCGGGGGCGCCGTTGGCGCGGATATTGTAGGCCCCGATGGGCAGGCTGTCGAGATCGGCGACCTCTTTCAGCAATCGTTTCTGGATTTCGTCAATCATGGTCAGCGCACCTCCTTGATGGGATCGGAAAGCATACTGCACACCGGCGGGGCGGTATCGATATTGCGCAGCAGGCGGGGGAGGACTTCCTCCCGGGGACCGCATTCCGCCAGGCGGCCATCTTTCAGCAGAACGATGGTATCGGCGATATTAAGGATACGCTCCTGGTGACTGATAATGAGGATGCTGCCGCGGGTCTGCTCGTACATCTTTTCAAAGACACGGATGAGATTCTGAAAGCTCCACAGGTCAATGCCGGCCTCCGGCTCATCAAAAACCGAAAGGGCGGTGCCGCGGGCCAGCACCATGGCGATCTCGATGCGCTTTAATTCACCGCCGGAGAGGCTGGCATCCAACTCACGGTCGATATAATCGCGGGCACACAGGCCGACTTCGCTGAGGTAGGCACAGACTTCGGCGATATTGGCGTCCTTTCCGGCGGCCAGGTTCATCAGGTCGCCGACCCGTAGGCCCTTAAAGCGCACCGGCTGCTGAAAGGCATAGCTGATGCCCCGGCGGGCGCGTTCGGTGATGGAAAGGGTGGTGATATCTTCGCCATCCAGCAGGATGCGCCCCGCGGTGGGGGTGTAAATACCGGCAATGATCTTGGCCAGGGTGGATTTACCGCCGCCATTGGGGCCGGTGATGGCCACAAAACGGTCCTGGATCGTCAGGCTGATATCGTGCAGTATTTCACGGTTTTCTTCGGTTTCGTAGCTGATGTGTTGCAATTCCAGCATAGAATACTCCTTTTAATGAGAAAATGGACAGGCCACAAATAAGACCTTACGGGTATAGTTTACACATTTTTGGGACAAAGTGCAAGGCTGTGGGGGAAATTCTCCATAAAAAAGGAGTAATACTGTAATGCGGCGGGGCAGAACTCAAGTTAGCCTCGGCAAACTGCACAAGTTTTTTGTTAGCCAAGGCTAACATGATGGCAGGACTGACAAAAATAAGGGGAAGGGAATTTTTTTGAGGAAAATCCATTGACAAGAGAGGGCGGTTTTTGTATTATAATGCATGGTTAGCAAGCGCTAACTGCAAAGTGACATCAGCCAAAAGAAAGACACCGGCTGAGGAACGGAGGACAAACAAATGATGCCTTTAAGCCTGGCGCAGGTAGGGGAAGAAAATATCATCAAGCGCATTGGCGGCAGCCCGGAGGTAAAACGCCATTTGGAGAATCTGGGCTTTGTGGTGGGCGGTGAAGTGACTGTGGTAAATACCCTGGGCGGCAATGTGATAGTGAATGTAAAGGAAGCCCGCGTGGCCATCAGCAAAGAGATGGCGGTAAAAATAATGGTATAACGGCAGAGATGCCTTTTTACACTACATAAGCACAAGCGAAATGTGACAAGAAGGAGGAACCAGACGATGAAAAATCTGAAAGAGGCCAAGATCGGCGAGACCGTCCGTGTGGTAAAGATCCACGGCGAAGGCGCCATCAAGCGACGCATCATGGATATGGGCCTGACCAAAGGTGTTGAGGTTTATATCCGCAAGGTAGCGCCGCTGGGCGATCCCATCGAGGTAACGGTGCGCGGGTACGAGCTTTCTCTGCGCAAGGCCGATGCCGAACAGATAGAGGTAGAATAAGTCGGACCCCGCGGGAGGCTGCATCCCGCATTTTTAACGACATATGGTTAGCGTCTGCTAATCAAAATCATCAGAAAGAGAGGCCATAACGCATGGATGTAAGAATTGCCCTTGCCGGTAACCCCAACAGCGGTAAAACTACCCTGTTCAATGCTCTTACCGGTTCCAACCAGTTTGTAGGCAACTGGCCGGGTGTTACTGTAGAGAAAAAGGAAGGTAAGCTGAAAAAGCACGAGGGTGTTACCATCACCGACCTGCCCGGCATTTACTCCCTTTCCCCCTACACTCTGGAAGAAGTAGTAGCCCGTAATTATCTGCTGGGCGAGCGCCCCGATGCCATCCTGAACATCATTGATGGTACCAACCTGGAGCGTAACCTGTACCTAACCACCCAGCTGACCGAGCTGGGCATCCCGGTCGTCGTCGCCATCAACATGATGGATTTGGTAAAGAAAAACGGCGATAAGATCAATGTAGAAGAGCTTTCCCGCCAGCTGGGCTGCAAGGTTGTAGAGATCTCTGCCCTGAAGGGTACCGGCGTGATGGCTGCCGCCGAGGCTGCCATTGATGCCGCCAAGAACAGCAAGACCGTTCCGCAGCACACCTTCTCCGGCAGCGTGGAGCACGCCCTGGCCCACATTGAGGAAGCCGCCGTGCACAATATGCCCGAAGAGCAGCAGCGCTGGTACGCCATCAAGATCTTTGAGCGTGATGACAAGGTGCTTTCCTCCCTGAATATCGATAAGGGAGTATTGGAGCACATCGAAAATGACATCAAGGCCGTAGAGACCGAAATGGATGACGATGCCGAATCCATCATCACCAACGAGAGATATATCTACATCGGCGAGGTCATTAAGGCCTGCTACAAGAAAAAGAATCACGGCGGTCTTTCCACCTCCGATAAGATCGACCGCATCGTGACCAACCGTTGGCTGGGACTGCCCATCTTTGCCGCGGTGATGTTTATCGTTTACTGGGTGGCCATGGTGGGCGTGGGCGCCCCCGCGACCGACTGGGCCAACGATGGCCTGTTTGGCGATGGCTGGCACCTGCTGGGCATCGACGGCGGATACGGGAAGCTGGCCGAGGAATACGGCGATGCTTCGCTGATCGTGGACGGCTATGATGCCTACATCGAAGAAAATGGTTCTCTGGCCGCAGATGGCACCTTTACCTATGAGGTAGAAGATGAGGAAACCCTTGCTGTCTCCACCGAGACGGCGACCATGGCAGACTATGAAAAGGCCAAGGCGACCATCGAGAGGATCGGGGAGGAGCCCGACCCCGCTGATTACGGCATATGGGTGCCCGGTGTCCCCGTGCTGGTGGGGAACGCCCTGGAGCGGGCCGGTACCGCCGACTGGCTCTCCGGTCTGATTCTTGACGGTATTGTGGCTGGTGTCGGCGCTGTTTTGGGCTTTGTTCCCCAGATGCTGGTGCTGTTCCTGATGCTGGCTTTCCTGGAGGCCTGCGGCTATATGGCCCGTATCGCCTTCGTTCTGGACCGTATCTTCCGCAAGTTCGGCCTGTCCGGTAAGTCCTTCATCCCCATGCTCA
>ERZ773192.3626-NODE-3626-length-11276-cov-3.524909_pt1 | contig 11276 bp, 9 predicted proteins | sample MGYA00581010_ERZ773192 | MGnify/ENA primary metagenome ERZ773192 (study PRJEB29015, sample SAMEA2737741) | human gut metagenome | biome: human gut; feature: human-associated habitat; material: faeces | place: China | collected 2012 ...
TTTTGTTGTCGATCATAAAGCCGAAATTGCCGTAGTGCCTGTCTGTGTTGCAGATGACCGCGTCAAAGACCAGCATATCGCGGAAAGCCTTCTGGAACGGTTCGCCCAGATTTTCATACTGCTTCAAAATAAGTTCCATGTTGCCGCCTCCCTGCATGTCGTTTTCTTGTTCTTATTCGCTCCTGCTCAGCTTATTCTAAACAGGTTTGTTTATGAGGTTTAGCACAGATTATTTATATTGTTTTCATTATTCAGATGGTATGGGCTATCTGATTTTTTGTTGCCATAGTGTTGCCAAAGCAGATTACTTAGGCAGGTATTTCACATTTCTTGTGGAGCCGGTAAGAACCAATTCCCCGTCATCGGACAGACGTTTCAAAAGACGATAGGCTTGCGGCGGACTGATGTGCAGCAAATTGCTGACATCGCTGCGTGTGACAAAGCCTTTCTTTTTTGCGAGCTTGAGAACAAGCTCACGATAGCGGAGTTGATCAACGTCGGTTTGACGAACGTAGTCTTCCGGGCGTTTATAGAGTTTGGCACTGAGCACATAGGCACGGCTTCTTCCCGTCCCGATGGCTTCAAGCAAGCCGGCTTCAGTCAAGCGTTCAACCGTTGAATGTGCTTTCCCTTCGGGAATGTTGGATTCGCGGACGATTTCATGGAGAGTCATGCGGCGATTTTGTCGCAGAACATGGAGAACGAGCAGGGTATTAAGCGGCATGGGTTCGCCGGTTCGACGCTGTTCATCGGCAAGGAGCCGGATGATTTGCTCGTCTGGCATACCGCGCGGAATGAACAGCTTGACACACGTTGAGGTGCTTTCCGAATAATCCGGAAGATCGCGTCCGAATTTTAGTGAACCTTCAAAGATACGGTCAACGCCGCGCCCGGAGCGTTCAGCCAAGCCAATGCGCTTGAGTGCATCAGCTAACGCGGGATTTCGACCGTGAGGCTCAACGCGCAGGATATTTTGGAAGGTGACGCCTTCGATGAATCCACCGGGATTGGAGATGGTTAGACCGTCTGCATCCATTTGCACGAGAACGCGTCCTAAACGCGTATAATCTCTGTGTGCAAACGCGTTTACAACGGCTTCGCGGATAGCGCGGTGGTCAAATTCGGGAATCGAAACACGGAGCATTCCCATTTCCATTTCACGTTCAGGATTGCGTACATTGATAAAATTGATAATCTGTTCGATTGAGGCCAAGAGTGGGAGATAAAAGGATTCGTTGGTTTGGAGCTCTGTTCCGCGCAGCATTTGGAAACCGGATTCTGCTGTAGGAATCAAGGCTTTAAGTTTATCTTTGCGCCCGATGAGGAGCATACCTGTGTAGGTTGGAATGTGTTTGTTATCGATCGTCGTGGTGAATTGCAAGGCTTGATCGAGCTCTTCGTCGGATAATTCAAGAAGTGCCGTTTCGCCGTGGTACGTTTGAATCAAATTCCGCAATCTTTCGCGCTCAAGCGGATCCAGATCCGAATAGGTTGCATTCGGAACAGGCTGGGCAGAAAAATCAAGCAGCGACAATTCGCTGAGCCTTGTTGTAAGCTCGTATGGATACATGGGCACATTTTCAGGCGAACCATCCACCTTCAGGCGACGGCGCTGTACTTTACCGGAACTGGACGCAACGATGGTTTGGCTTTTCGGCACATGGATAACCAGTATGGACGGCTCTGTGTCCAGCAGCTCTGAACGGACAGAAATTGGGGGAATTGTTTTGTTGGCGATAAACGCAGAAAGCTGTGTAATATCCCGATGCGTTGAATGGAGGCCGGTAATCTGACCGTCATCTTCAACGCCAAGATAGAGATCGCCGCCGTTTGTGTTTGCAAATGCGACGATTGCATCAATTAATCCATCATCAGATAATTTGCGAATATCGCTTTTGAATTCGACTTCCAAAGTTTCTTTCTGCGGAATGAGTTTTTCCACGCTTAATCACCTCTTCAATCACACTATATCGCACGAGTGCGAATGTGTCAAGAGAAATAATCGCACGCGTGCAAATGGACTGAAAAATACATTGTTACGAAGAAACGCTCTTGTATTTCCCTTATAAATTTTGCTATACTTATCGCAGATAAATCAAAACATTGAAAGGACGCTTCGAAAATCAATATGGAACTTCAACAGCTTCGCTATCTTGTCGCCCTGAGCAAGACACTGAACTTTTCCAAAGCTGCGGAAGAAATGTTTATTTCACAGCCGACGCTTTCCCAACAGATTCGCAAGCTTGAGGAAGAGCTGGACGTTCGGCTTGTCGAGCGCTCCACCCGAAACGTCGCGATGACGCCCATCGGGCTGGCCTGCGTCAAATTGGCGCAGCAGGCTGTGGATGCATCCGATCGCATGATTGAAATCACACAGGAAGAGCAGCGCCACGGTCAACACAAGCTGAACATCGGCGTTTTGGCTGTCTATCCGCAGTTAAACATCAGCAGTGTGATTGCTGAGTTCCAGTCGCTGCATCTGACGGAAACCATCAACCTGCATTTTGGCTGGAGCATTGATTTGCTTGACCGCCTGCTTTCCAAAAAGTCGGATATCATCATCACCAATCTGGATAAAGACCAGCTTTCCAAGGCCGAGCTTGAGTCGCTGGATATTCATACGTTTTTAAACGACAGACTCTATTTAATCGTGGGGCAGGATCAGGCCGAACACGAGGAGCAGCATGCGCACGATCATCCGCTGGCGCAGCGCCAAACTGTCGGGCTGGCAGAGGTTCTCTCGCAGCGGCTGTTTCTGCCGGGCGCTCGCAGCAGCGCCAATCTGTTTTTTGAAAAGGCCGTGCACGCGGCAGGCTATCAGATGCCGAATTTCACCGAGTGCCAGAGCATCATGACGGCGCTGAACTTTGCAAAGGCCAATCACGGCGCTTCTGTTTTCAGCCGTCATGTTTCGGAATCCTATGTTCGGGAAGGCGTGCGCCTGATTGAAATCACGCCGACGATTTGGACATGGACGGCTATCGTCACCCGCAAAGAGATGCTGCGTCATCCGCTCGTTCATGAGTTCCGCAACTTCTTTTTGGAACGCGAAGCGCGAAACAGGATGAGCGAATAACCATTCTTTTCCATATTTGTCCGCCCGATTTGCTGAATCCGCCGGACTTCGTTTTGATGGATTCATCCTTTTGAACATGGACATGTTTAGATTCTTAAACAATATTCACATCGATTTATTGATGCGGTCGATGATTTTATAATGAATACATATTTCACAAATCATCGTTCAACTGGTATACTGAAATCAACAAAGGGAACGACAACATCAATTCCCGCTTCAGGGAGACAATCCCGTCTCCCGTTTCCCCCATGTTTCCACCACATTGTGGAGAAAGGAAGGCTCTTATGAAAAAGCTAGCCCTTCTGGCCCTGTGCCTGGCCCTGTGCACTGCCTGCGTCTCCGGCGCCAGCGCTGCCACGAAGTTCATCACCATCGGCACGGCGGGAACCGCCGGTGCGCTCTACCCGATGGGCGTCGCTATGGCGCAGACCATCACCGACCATGTGGACGGCGTTTCTGCCACCGGCGAAGCGACGGCTGCGTCCATCCAGAATCTGCGTGACCTGCATGAGGGCAACACGGAGCTGGGCATCAGCCAGTCCGAGGTCGCCTATTATGCCTACAACGGCCAGATGGATTACGAAGGCAACGCGTTCACCGATATCCGTGCCCTGTATTCCACCATCTATAACTACTTACAGGTCTTTGTCGCGGCGGACAGCGATATCAACAGCATTGCCGACTTGGCCGGCAAGACGGTGAGCATGGGTTCTGCCGGTTCCGGTGGAGAAATGGCCGCCCGCGCGCTGCTGAACGCTTACGGTCTGGATTATTCCAAGCTGACTGCTCAGTTCATGGGCGAGAGCGACGGTGCTTCCGCTTTGAAGGATGGCACGATTGACGCAATGATTGCGACCCATCCGCTTGGCTCCGCTGCGTTGACCGAGCTGACCACCTCTATGAATGTGAAGATGATTCCGATTGCCGAAAGCAATTTCTATGACGCCTATCCGCTTTACACGCCTTGCACCGTGCCGGCCGGCACTTACAACGGCGTGAATGTGGATGTCGTCATCCCCAGAAGCCGTATCATCATGTGCACCTCTACCAACTCCGGCCTGAGCGACGACGAGGTCTATGAAATCGTCAAGGCCGTTTGGGAGAACCGCGACGAGTGGGCCGGCTGCGCGAAATCCGTCGAGAAGCAGGCCACGCTGGAGAATGTGTTGGGTGAGATTTCCATCCCGCTGCATCCGGGCGCAATCCGCTACTTTGAGGAAATCGGTGTCGCCATTCCCGACAACTTGAAGTAATTCCTTTCACGGCTGCTGAGAGTTCTTGATACCCCATTTGCTTTCAGCAGCCCTTTCTTTACCTTTTTTCAGAAGAAGGGAACCATTTTATGCAAGAAAAAACAAATTTATCTGAAAGGAGCGGCTTCGCAAAAGCAGTGGATTGTGTGATCGCCCTACTGTGTCTGGCGGTTTCGCTCTTTCACATCTTTATTGCCGTCAACTCTTCCATTTCCGTTGTTCAGCAGCGCGTGATTCACGTCATGGCCATTCTGCTGATCTTCTTTGCGGGGCAGGTATCCAAAACCGTTTCCAAATCCAAGTGGAAAACGATTGTCAATTCTCTGCTCTTTCTGCTGACCGTCTGTGTAGCGGTCTACTTCATCAAGGGCAACACGCTCAGCGCGCTTTCGCAGCGCGGCGTGCGCGGCATCAGTCAATCGGACATGGTCTTTGGCGTGATTTTGATTGTGATGGTGTTGTTCGTCAGTTACCGGACTGTTGGTTTGGCGCTGACCATTCTCTCGGGCATTTTTTTGGCGTATGCGTACTTTGGCCGCTATATGCCGGATTTGATTGCGCATAAGGGCTACACTATCCGCAAAATTACGGATTACGTTGCCTGGACGAGCGAATCCATCTTCGGCAGCTGTATCGGTGCAAGCGTTTCGTTTGTCGCGCTGTATATCATCTTCGGCGAGCTGCTCAACGCGTTCGGCGCAGGTCAGTTCTTCATTGACATCGCCTACGCGCTGACCGGCCGCATGAAGGGCGGCCCGGCAGAAGCGTCGGTGGTTTCCTCCGCGCTGATGGGCTCCATCAACGGCTCCGCTGTGGCGAACGTTGTCACGACGGGCACGTTCACCATCCCGCTGATGAAAAAAGTTGGATATACGCCCGAGTTTGCCGGCGCCGTGGAAGCTGTTGCCTCCACGGGCGGCCAACTTCTGCCGCCAGTCATGGGTGCAGCCGCTTTTGTTATGGCCGATTTGACGGGCATCCCCTACTCGACCATCATCATCGCCGCCATCGTTCCCGGCCTGCTGTATTACGTCAGTCTCGGTGTGGCTGTCTATCTGGAAGCATGCAAAAAGGGCCTCGGTTCGGAGGATGAAACCCGACTTCCGGTGGTCAAGCAGGTGCTCAAGGCGGGCTGGTATCATGCTATCCCGATTGTGGTGCTGATTGTTGCGCTGATTGGCTTCGGCTATTCGGCCAATACCTCTGCGATTTACGCGATTATCGCGCTGCTAGCGATTGGTGTGGTGAACATGCTGCGCAAGGAGCACCGTCTTCCCATTCGGGAAATCGTGGATTCCCTGATTTCGGCGGCGAAAACGACGGTGCCTGTCGCAATTGCCTGTGCTTGCGCGGGTATCGTTATTGGCATTGTCAGCATGACGGGCATCGGCGTGAAATTCACCACCATCGTGTTCCGCATATCCGGCGGCAACCTGCTCGCCATGCTGGTGATGATTATGCTGGCCTGCATCGTCATGGGTATGGGCCTGCCGTCCACAGCGGCTTATATCATTGCCGCTTCGATTGGTGCGCCTGCGCTGATTCAGGCCGGTATCCCCACATTGGCCGCGCATCTGTTCGTGTTCTACTTCGCGATTATGTCCTTCATTACGCCGCCGGTCGCCATGTCGGCCTACGCCGCATCGGGCATCGCCAAGAGCAAGAACGGAAAAACCGGCCTGCTGGCTTTTATGCTGGGCCTTGCCGGTTTCATCATCCCCTTCATGTATGTCTACCGCCCGGCGATGCTGTTGATTGACAGCAGCATCGGTGAGTTCATCCGGGTTTCCGTCGTCGCCGCATTGGCTACGGTCAATATGGCTGTTGTAACCATCGGTTATTTGAAGCGTCCGCTGAATGTGTTGGAGCGTCTTATGTTGGCCGCCGCAACCATCTGTCTCGTTTTCCCGAACATCTGGGGCGATGTAATCGGCCTGTCGCTGACCGCCGTGCTCTACTTGTTCTTCCTCAAAAAGAAAGCTGCTTAAGCAACACTTTGTAAAAGGAGAATGGAATCATGTATTACTTTGTTCATCCCACCGAAGCGCTTGAAGGCAACGTCAAAGTTCCCGGCTCCAAGAGCCAAACGGCGCGCGGCCTGATTCTCGGCACGCTGGCCAAGGGCACGACCCGCGTTCAGAATCCGATGCTGAACTTGGATAACTATGACATCGCAGAATGCTGCCGCCGCCTCGGTGCGACGGTGGATACTTCCAACGACGAGGAGTGGGTCATTACGAGTCCCGGCCTCGAGGGGCTGAAGGTGCCGGGCGCCGTTCTGGATGTGGGCAACTCCGGCACGGGTTTCTATTTTCTGACAACGCTGGCCGGCATGCTCAAAGGAAAGAGCATCATCACCGGTGACTATCAAATCTGCTATCGACCGATTGCGCCGCTGCTCAACGCGATGCGCGAGATGGGGGCAAAGTGTACCTCCACACGCGACAACGAGCTTGCGCCGCTGATGATCGAAGGTCCGCTCGAGGGCGGCCACACTGTCCATCTCAACGGCAAGAATGTCCAGTGGGCAATCGGTCTGCTGCCCGGCGCTCAACGGTACGACGACCATCAAATTCGATAATCTGGGCGAGCGTCCCTACGCGAACCTGACGATGGACTGGATGAAGGCTGCGGGTGTGTATCTGGAGAACCATGACTACGAGGAGTTCGTCATCCCGGGCAACCAGCAGTATCATCCTTTCACCAAACGCACCGCCTGCGACTGGTGCTCTGCCAGCTACCCGATGGTTGCGGCGGCCATCATGAAGGAGAAAAAGACCATCAAGATGCTCGGCATGGATACAAACGACTTCATGGGCGAGCGCCACTACGTCGATTGGATCAACGAAATGGGCGGCAGGGTGACGGTCGTGGACGAAGGCCGCGGCGGCGTGTTCGTCGAGGGCGGCCACGAGCTGCACGGCATTGACATTGATTGTGGCGACACCCCTGACGCTGTGCCGGCGCTCTCCGTGCTGGGCTGCTATGCGCAGGGCAAAATGACCCTGACCAATCTGGCTGCCTGCCGGATGAAGGAGACCGATCGCGCGCACAGCATCGCTGTCGAGCTGCGCAAGATGGGCGCGCACATCGAAGAGGGCGAGGACAGCATGACGATTTATCACTCCAAGTTGCATGGCGCGACCATCGACGGTCACGACGATCATCGTATCGTGATGGCTACGGCCTGCGCTGCGCTGGGTGCGGAGGGCGACAGCTTCATCGACTCCGTCGAGCATGTCGGTGTTTCCTTCCCCCGCTTCTTTGAAGAGATGCGTGGCATCGGCGCGAAGATTGAGCGCCTGTCCGAAAAATAAATCATTCGCCTAAACAAGGCCGGGGCAGAACGACTTTTTCCTTGCGTTCTACTCCGGCTTTTGTTATGCTGAAATTGTTGTATTGTGAAGATTGGAGATGAATGCCCGTGTCCGCTCAATTTAAGCGCTATGCCTCCTACACCGTCGGCATGATTTTGTTGGCCATTGGCCTGACACTGACCGCCCAAACGCATTTAGGCACATCGCCGCTGACCTCCGTCGCTTATGTGCTGGCCGAATACACCCACAATACCTTTTCAAACATGACGCTGCTGATGTTCACGTTGTTTGTGCTGGCCCAAATCGCGCTGGCTGGAAAGCCGACGGCGCGCAAAACCGTCGAGCTTTTGCTTCAAATACCGCTCAGTCTCGTCTTTACGCGCGTGATGGGGGCGGTTCAGCGCTTTGTTGATCTTTCCGGCTGTACGCTTCCTGTTCGGCTACTCTGCCTGTTTCTGGCCATTCTTCTTACCGGTGTTGGCGCGGCAATGACGCTGCAAGCACGGTTGATTCCCAATCCTGGCGACGGTATTGTTCAGGCGCTTTCTATTTTTCTCAATAAGCCGATTGGTCAGTGTAAAAATGTATTTGATGTCATCAATGTTATTTTTGCTGCAGTACTTTCCTATGGATTGCTGGGCCGACTCGTAGGCGTAGGAATCGGAAGCGTATTGTGTATGCTCGGAGTTGGACGTGTGATTGCTTTGTGTAATTGGTATAGACGGTTCGGATGTCCTCATTGCAGTATTCGACGTTGAGCGGCGTTCGGCTGGAATCGACGTTCTCAGCGATGAATTGACGGCTGTTGTGCGACAATGAGCCTTTGCCGCGCATGGCGGAGATGGTTCTTTTCACGGAGCCTCCTTTCTTGTGCGGAGCTGGGTTGCCGGGGTTCTGTTACTCTTGCCAAGAGTAACGCAAAAGCACTTTTGACACTTCGCATCAAAAGCGCCCTTGCGCTCTCCGAGGGGGAACGGGGGGATCGACGTGGGCTGGGCACGCTCCCGATGGCGTACCGCCCTCACGGCAGGAACAGGAGCGTGTCACGCTCCTGTCAGCGGCGGAGAACGAACGGATTCACCAACGGAAGTCGGCGGGCATCCCGATGCTTTCGAGGTAACGCTGCCGCGCTTGTTCGCGTTTGACTTCGGTTGCGGCGGTTTTGTACCGGGTGAAGCAGTCGCGCTGGAACATGGCGTCGAGCTTTCGGGAAAGTTCCCGGCGAATGGCTTCCTCCGCGGATGGATTGTTATAGAGATGATAGAGGATTAAGTCGCAGAACAGATCCTGCGAAATCTGGACGTTTTTCATGTTTTTCTCCCTTCCGCGTCGCTTGTGACGCTTGCGTCGCTACTGCAATGAGGATATCCGAGCCGTCTATCACGAACTGTTTGACGATGCGCTGGCTCGTTACAACGAGAAGCAGACCCGCAAAGATCGCGTGATTGACGATTACTACGAGAAAATCCGCACGGGCAAGCAGGAAAAGCTGTTTGAAGAACTCATCATCCAGATCGGCAACAAGGACGATATGAACGCTTCATCCGAAAACGGACAGCTTGCCCGGCAAATGCTCGACGAATACATGCAGTCGTTCCAGCAACGTAACCCGACGCTGCGCGTGTTCTCCGCGCATCTGCACATGGATGAAGCCACACCACACCTGCATATTGATTTCATTCCATTCACAACCGGCAGCAAGCGCGGACTCGAAACCCGCGTGTCGCTCAAAAAGGCGTTGGAAGCACTCGGCTTTGCGGGCGGCACGAAAAGCCATACCGAGCTGAACCAGTGGATTGAATCCGAAAAGCAGGCACTTGCTTCCATCATGGCGCGGCATGATATCGAATGGGAGCAGAAAGGAACGCACGAGGAACATCTCTCCGTTCTGGATTACAAGAAGCAGGAACGAAGCAAGGAAGTCGCCGCGCTTGAAAATCAGATTGACACTTTACAGGAACAAACAGCGACTGCCGAAACCGCGCTTTCCGAAAAGCAGGAACAGCTCAACGATATCGCGCCCATTCTCAAGAATACCGAGAAGTTTGTTCGGAAATACGACGATCCCGAACGGCTGCTTCCGGAAGCCGGAATGTTGGAATCCGGCAAGGCGTTTCGGGAGAAAAAGGCGCTTCCGATTCTGGGAAGGCTCCTGAAATACGCCCGTTCACTCTTTCGGGAAAACACCGAACTGAAAGCCAAGGTGCAGAAGCTCGAAAGGGAGAATACCGCTTTCAAATCGGCAGACTGGAACCATACCAATGAAATAGTCAAACTGAAAATGGAGAATCAGGAGTTGCACAAAGCAAAGGACAAGCTGGATGCGCTGGTCGGCAGAATCGGGAACGATGTTCTGCAAAAGCTGCTGAGAGAAACACCGAAAGAACAACCGAAATACAAGGAGGAATCGCTATGAGAAGAATCTTATCCTGCCAATTTAACATCGACACCGCCTGCGTGGATGTCGAATATGAAGATGACTTCGTGCTTTCCATCTATACGCCCGCCGTCGAGGACGCGGTCGCGCACACCATGCAGCAGCGCTCCGAGCTGGATTGGCTCATCTACAACGACCCGCTGGCGTATGTCGGATTGGTCATGAGCGGGAAAAGCGAGGAATATCTGAAAGCAGTTACGCGGTAATTGAATAGAAGGAAATCCGTTCCTGTCGGGTGGTCGGCGGGGACGGATTTTCTTTTTGCATCCTGTGTAATCTATACTCTGAAAAATCTTGAACGTTCGCGCCATTCGTGGTAGAGTAGGAATCAGAAAAACAAGGACAGGGAGGCGGCAATATGGAACTTATTTTGAAGCAGTATGACATCCCGCTTCTGCGTTTTTCCGCGACCAACGATTCCAGCACGCCCGAAATCGAAGTGCATTGGATCAACGAAGAACAAAGGCATCTTTTGCCGCTGGATATGGAGCTGTCGCCGGAGGGGATCAGCCGCTGGATGCGCCGCCGCACCATTCCCCGCAACCGCGCCTACGTCAATCGGCTTCTGGCAAAATGCGGATTGAACGCCAACCGCCCGATGGGGATTCTCGCGCTCTGCAAAGGGCTTTCCGTGGATGACAGCTATTGGGTCGTCGAAGAAGGCTTTGAAGGCACCTTTGAAAAGTACAATCTCTTTGAAAACCGCTTCAGCGAAGTGCTGGCGCTCATCGCCTTCACCGGCTACGGAAGCAGCAACCGCTCGTCGCTGGCTTCCAGCCCAGAATTTACGACAAACGGTATGCTGCCCAAGTGCTGGCGCAGAATCAGCGGAAAAGTCACGCTGTACAAGGGCGGCACAGACGGCGGCTACAACACGGGCGCAGAGCCATATTGCGAATACTACGCCGCGCAGGTCGCCGCCGCCATGGGGATTGACGCGATTCCATACGGTCTGTCGCAATGGAAAGGTCGGCTCTGCTCCACCTGCGAGCTGTTTACCGACATCGACCACGCCTATATGCCCATCGGCAATCTGGTGCAAAGAGGCGGTTTCGATGCGGTTGCCGCCTATTATGAAAATCTGGGCGAACCATTCCAAAAGGCTTTCCGCGATATGCTGGTGTTTGACGCGGTGATCTGCAACACAGACAGGCACTACGGCAATTTCGGCTTTATGATCGACAACAAAA
>ERZ773192.3629-NODE-3629-length-11268-cov-3.044680_pt1 | contig 11268 bp, 6 predicted proteins | sample MGYA00581010_ERZ773192 | MGnify/ENA primary metagenome ERZ773192 (study PRJEB29015, sample SAMEA2737741) | human gut metagenome | biome: human gut; feature: human-associated habitat; material: faeces | place: China | collected 2012 ...
AGGCAGGCAAGCGGAACGCCGAAGGTCTGGCACGGCGCAGCCGTGACTGAAGGAGTTAGGCGCGCATTGCGCGCCCGTTGTCAGAATTTATGCGAAATTTCGAATATACTCATCGACTGTCCCCGTCAAAAATCGGCCGTTCGCCGCAAAAGCATCTCTGTTTTTTATACAATTTATACCCTTCGCACCTTTACAGCGTTCTTTTTTTGTGTTATTCTTTGATAGAACGAACGGTTGGTCAATCAATAAAGACGATCAGCCAAATAAACGCGAGGACGATATGAGAGAACGAGACGAACAAGCCTTTCAGCGAAAAAAGGCGGAAATTATGGAAGCCTGCTTCAACTGCTACGCGGAAAACGGCCTGACCGGAACGGGAATTCAGGCGCTGGCGGACGCATGCGGCCTGTCCAAGGCCAGCCTGTATACCTATTTCGATACGCTGGACGATCTGATCGTGCAATCCACCGCCTACTGCATGAGCAAGGTGGAGGACGATTTCATGCAGCTCGCCCCCACCAGTCCGCAGGATATTCGGCGGTTCATCGACGAGGTGCCCTATTGGACGGCAAAGCGCCACGGCAAAAAATACCGGCTGATGTATCAGGTCTACACGCACCCCAAATACATCGAGCACGGCAAACGGTTTTTTGCCGGAGTGACCGAACGCTATTCCGCGTATGCCCGGCAGATGGAGCCGCATCTCGGCATCCCCTGCGAGGTGCTCACGCCCCTGATCTTCATCTTTGTCCGCGCGGCGGTGCATTACGCGCTGTTTGAGGACGAGTATTATTTGAAAAGCCAGATGGACGTTTTGAAACTGAGCGTTTCGCTGCTCATCAAACAATATCAGAAAGAAGGACAGCCATGAAAAAACGAGGATGGATCGCGCTATTGTGCGGCCTGCTGGCGGTTTGCCCCGCGCTGGCGGAGCAGACCGACGGGGTTGTGCGGGTCGGCGAGGTGACCTACGATGTGCAGACGGTGCAAAACGCCCTGAACGCCGGTTACCAGCTCTATGAATCTTCGGGCATCAGCCTGAGCGCCGCCCAGAAGCAGCAGTTGGCCGACAGCGTGCTGGAGCGCTTTGTGGGGCTGGGTGTGCTGGAAAATCAGCTTCGCAAGGAAGGGCAGGCGGAGATCGACGAGCCGACCCGGCAGGCGCTGGACGAGCAGGCGCGTCAGGCCTACGAGGCGGCTTGGCAGCAGATGGCCGAGGCGATTCGGTCGGGAACGCCCGACGCGACCGACGAGCAGATCAGCGCCTTTCTGACCCATATGGGCTACACGCTGGACGCATACCGGCAGGAGGCGGAGCTGACGCTGAAAAACCAGCGGCTCATCGCCCTGTACTGCGGGGATATCTCCGTGACCGACCAGGAGGTGCAGGATTACTACGAGCAGCAATATGTTTCCGTCTATCGGGCGCGCTATGAAGACGACGTCCCCCTGTTCGAGCAGGAAGTTCTCCTGAGCGGCGGGCAGACCTATTACATCCCAGAGGGCTACCGGCGGATCAAGCACATCGTGATGGCGCTGCCGGACGCGGACGCCGCGTCGGCGCAGATCGCCGCCATCTATCAGGCGCTGGACGCGGGCGAGAGCTTTGAAAGCCAGATGCAGCGCTATTCCTACGATACCTCCGTTCCGCCCGAGGACGCGGGATATCTGCTGCACGCCGATTCCCAACTGTGGGACGAAGCGTTTCTGAGCGCGGCGCTGGCGCTTGAAAAGCCGGGGGACGTATCGGAGCCGGTGGTCACATCGGCAGGCGTTCACATCATCCTGTACGCGGCGGACGAACCGGCCGGCCCGCTGGCGCTGACGGACGAGCAGCACGACCTGCTGACGCAGGCGGCGCTGACGGACAAACAAACCCGCCGACTGGAGGAGCTGGTCAGCCAGTGGCGCGAAGCATACGACATTGAAACCCATCCGGAATGGCTGACGCTTTACGACGAATAGGAGGTTTCCCCATGATGAAACGGCTGCTCTCCCTTCTGCTGACGCTGGCAATCCTGCTGGGCGCGATGCCCGGTCTGGCGGAAACGGCTGTGCCCGTCCTGCGCTCCGCCGAAATCGCCTCGCTGAAAACGCTGGCGGGCGACGCTCAGGCCGGAGCCACGTGGCACGAGGGCATGAACCCCTCCGCCTCGATGAACGCGCTGCAAATGTGGCAGTGGACCGACTGGTTTCTCTCGGAAAAGCTGCGCAGCCTGCTCGGCTCGGCGCAGGATTACATTCAGTTGGCCTCCGGCCTGCCCGGCAGCAGCTTCCAAGCCGATGTCAGCACTTTGGAATGGGAACTGCGCGCGCTGGAAGATCAGCTTACCTATTATGAAGATCAGCTTTCGGACGGGCGAATGGCGATTCTCAACGGCATCCGCCTCTATCAGGACGTCAGCGCCTCCGCCTATGACCGCGCCCGCGCCTATGACCGCATGATGGAGGCCAAGGAAGAGATTCGGCAGGCCATCAAGACCATCAGCGCCAACTACACCGCCTATACCGCGCTGGTCAACCGGTGCAGCGAAAGCATGCTGGCCGCGCCCATCAACCACAGCATGCTGACCGTGCAGGGGAGCAGCGCCCCCGACTTAATGAAAGAAGCCAAACGTTTGGAAAATTTGGAAAACGCGGCCGACGCGATTGATTTTGACGTAACCGTTATTTCCACCAAGCAGATCTGCATCGCGGTATATGATTTGGATAAAAAGCCCCTGTCCGGCGCGCTGGTGCATCTGGTCAACACCAAGGATTCCAAGCGCACCAAGGATGTGGTCACCGATTCCGACGGCCGGGCGGTGTTTTGGGTATCCGATCTGGGCGCGGATGAAAAGACGGATATGAAGCTGGGTCTGCGCGTCACTGCAAGCGGCTACCAGACCCACGAGATTCAGACCGTCAAAATCCGCGGCGGCGAATCCGTCTCCGTCCATTTGAAGAAGGACGATCAGACCCCGTATCTGATCATGGCCTGCTTCAACGGCCGGGATATTCTAAACGAGGAAAGTTCCTTTTACTATTCCAAAAAGAACAACGTCAAACACACCTTTTCCGTCAAGCTTTCCTGCGCCGGCAGCGGCGAATTGGAGATGCGCTACCCCACCGACGCGGCGGGCACGGCGTTCCAATCCGTCAAGCAGACGTTTACCGCAGCCGACAGCGACAAGACGGTGTTCACCTTCGAGAAAGAATGGCTGCGCATCCTGCATCCGGAAGCCAAGGTTTCCTTCAAGCTCACAACGAACGGGCAGGAATACACCTTCGATACCCGTCTCAAAATCGAAAAGCCCGTCGTGGATGAACCCTTCTTCGACCACAGCGCGCTGTTCTCCTTCACCAGCGGCTCGGGCGGTTTTGGCTTTACCATTCCGGGCGATGTTCCCTTTATCAGCGGAAGCACGCTTTCCCTCTCCATCCCCGGCAACTATCCCACGCTCATGATTCTGCCCTCCGGCATGGGCATGTTCTCCTGGGGCTACGACTTCGCCCCGGAGAAAGCGACCTGGAAGACCGACGACACGCAGGATCAGGAGCGGGCGATCAAGGCGTTTGACAAGCAGTCTGCCGCGGATAAGCTGCTGGCGGCGGCCGGCGTATACCGCAACGTCAACACCACCACCACCCCCAAGCTGCTGGGCGATTACGGCGTGCATATCACGCCCTTTGCGGCCATGCAGGGGCTGTATCGCCGCAGCGACCAATCCCTCGAGCTGCGCGGAAACGGCGGCGCGACGTTTGCCTTTGAGGCGGGCTTCACCCAAACCTTCACCATCGGCCCCGTGCCCTTCTTTGCCGGGATCGATTTCAGCATGGGCGCCAGCTTCGGCGTCGGCATCAGCCTGAACATGAAAGCCGAAATCGAAAACGGGCTTCTGAAGGTCAAGGAAGGCCCTGTCATCGGCTATGACAGCGGCATGACCATCAGCTTCCGGCTGGAGCTGGGCGGAACCATCGGCTTGGGGTTGAAGGATGTGCTCTCCGTGTCGCTCCGCGGCTACGGCTACATCAACCCCATCATCCACCTCACCACGCCGCAGGTTTCTGCCGAGGCTCGAATCGGCATCGGCCTCAGCGTGACCCTGCGCGCCCTGTTCCTAAAATGGAGCACCACCCTGTGGGAGGGCAACCTCCCGCTGAGTTCGTCCGATTCGATAGCGATGACGGCTTCCGGCAAAACGACGACGAGCTCGTCGTGGCGGGATAACGACGGCGCGAAAGATCCCTTGCCGGCCGCCGCCAACACCGTAACGGCGGTAGGCGCCAGCGGGGTGGAGCCCACCGAGACAAAAAAGCTGTTTGACCGAATCGACTGTTCCGCGGGCGACTTCCAGTATGTCGTGGTGGACGGCGACACCTATCTGTTCTGGATTCAGCCCGGCAAGGGCGATACGGACTGGGAGCGGGTCAACTGGTATAACCTGAAGACGACCGAGCGCGGGCAGGTGCGCTGGATAGACGACTCCGCCAAGCGCAACAACGATAACGAAGACTATCAAGAATGGTTTGTCGATTACGACTTTACCGTGGAACCGAGCCGGGATATTCAAGGGAATTCCAGCAAATTCTGCGCCCTGACCATCTTGAGCGGCAAGTTTGGAAAGCCCTCCTCCAAAGACAAGGTCAACCCGCCGCAGGCGGCCTGCGCCGCGTCGGTGCTGATGCAAAAGCAGGACGACGGCAAACTGAAAGTGGTGTATTATCGGGAAGAAACTGGCAACTTCACCCAATACAGCTATCCCACCATGCCGGAAGTGTTTTTAACCGCAACGAGCAACAAGTTGAGCTCCGTGTTCATGGTCAACACCTATGTCCGCTCTGACGAAACAAAAGTCAGCGGGCTGGTCGTCAGCGGAAATGATAATGTAACGAATTTCAGTTGCACTGCGCTGCAATCCTACCTCTTTGAAAACGGGAAGGAGATCGCCCGTTACCACGTGGGCGAACCGACGGCTGTTTCCGTAGGCGCGCCGGAAGACGACAAGATGAACTTCTATGTTCTGGGCACAAACGGCGTGCTCGCCCGGATTCGCAAGAACAATCGTCAGGAGCTGGCCAAGGGCGACATCATCAATTTCAAAGTGGTGACCCGCATCAACGGCGTCAACGACAAGGATACCCTGTTCTACCTGGACAGGGTGAAGACGGACGAGGGCGGGTTCATCCACCGGCTGAAGGGCGTCACGCTGTCGCCCCAAAGCCCGGAAAAACCCGTGACCGTGACCGATTACGACATAGAGGTCAACGCGGATCGCTTCGACACCGTCAAGTTCGGCGGCGGCGTCTATCTGTACTGGACGGAGTGCTCGACCCCCAATACCAACGTCGTACCCGACGCCAAAGCGGAATATCTGGTGCGCTGCGTGCGCTACGACCCGGATACCGATACCATCTGCGATCCCTTTACGCTGGTGCAGCTCGGCGAAAGCCCCTCCAGCGTCAAGCTGCAGGATTCGGGCGCGGGCTACTACGCGGTGGATTTGGGCAACCAAAACGGCTCCTACCTGCGCCAGTCCCTGACCAAGTTCACCTATCAGCTGGTGATGTCGGCTGAATTGCAGGCCGCCGTGCCTAACGACCCCTGCGTGTGCGCCGGGGATTACATCGACCTGATTCTTTCCGTGCGCAACACCGGCAACCTGCCGCTCTCCGGGCTGAACGTGGCGGTGAAGAAGGGCAGCCAAGTCATTCAAACCCTGCGTATCAACTGCGTCCAGCCGCAGGAGAGCACCAATCAGTTCTCCACCGCCAATGGAGATATTGTGCAAAAGGGCGTGTACACCATCCGCCGGGTGGACGGCATGTATGACGCGCTGAACGGCGAGAGCTGGAACATCACCAGCACCAACAGCAACGGCGTAACCACCCAGCGCAACGTGCGCACCACCCTGCTGATGCCGGGCGATACCCAGAGCTATAAGGCCAAGCTGCTGATTCCCGCCGATTGGGATGGCAAGGTCGATTTGACGGCGGAAATCGTTCAGACGGTGGGCGCGAAGCAATTCGGCGCGCTGCTGACGGAAAACGGCCGCCCGCTCTCCAACGCCCTCGCCCTGACCACAGACGCGGCGAACGACAATTCGGTGTTGATGCGCCTGAACTCCGAAGAACGCGCACAGCTTGTGGATACCAATTCCCACGACCTGATGCTGAGCGCCCAGCTCTTTAACCGGGAAGGCGAAACCTATGTGCGCGTCAGCATTTTGAACCGAAGCGGCAACACCTACTCCAACGTGGTGCCCACCCTCACATCCTCCTATAATGGACAGACCCTGTTCAGCCACACCTTCCGAAACGCCATGGAGGACGACTACGGCTACTCCATGGATATTCCGCTCCAAACGCTGACCGCGGGCCGCCGTCTGGACGAGCTGGATCTGAACGTGAGTTCCAGAGCAAACTATGAGGAATTCGCGGATGCGGATAACCACGTTCGTCTCTTCCTGTTCCCCAAGCTGTACATCGCCCAGCAGCCCGAAAGCCTGAATCTGGTTGAAAAGCAGGATGCGCTGTTTGTCGCCGCGGCCGCCGGCGGAGAGCGGCCGTACCGATATCAGTGGCAGAAGCTGAACGCCGAAGGGCGATGGGTGGATCTGCCCGGCGCGAACCAGAACAGCTACCAGCTCGCCAAGGTCACGCTGGCGCAAAGCGGGCTGACCCTGCGCTGCGTGGTCACGGATGAAGCGGGCGACAGCGTGACTTCCGATTCCGCCGTGCTGTCTGTGTTCTCGCTGCCCCAAACCGGCGACAGAACCCAGCCCGCGCTGTGGATGCTTCTGGCGGTCGCCTCCGCCGCCCTGATCGCGCTGCTCTGCTTCCGGCGCAGGAAGGACGACTGATTCCTGCTTCCCGCCGCGCGTGTTTCGTGTCATATTTCAGAATCACTCGAATATGCAAAAAGCCGTCCGCTATATAAAATGGGCGGCCTTTTGCGTAGATCGTAGGGCGTACACCGCGCCTTATGCGCCGACTTTCGGTTTTCACCCTCCGGTCGGTTCAAATCCCTTCTCGTCCGATTTCCCTGCATAACAAAAGAGACTCTGATTTCTCAAAGTCTCTTCCTTAGCGAATCCCACTGAGGTTAATATAATATGGGGAAAATAATCGTTCGGCGTTCCGGCGCGGCAGGGGTAAACATATGATGTCTCTATTCTATCACAGTCCGCAATACCTGTTTACAAAAGGGTTTGAACAGACTCTTTTTCTGTATCGAGGGATTATTGAGCGGTTACAACAGGTCGTCCTTCTCACCGCCTCGTATCACTTTTATTTTCTGTTGACTTTTGGGTTTACACAAAATGGGGGTTCGACCCTCCGGCTTGTTTCATTGGTTTTTGGCGTTGTTCAATCCACTGCATCGCGCCGTATGCCGCCGTATGCTCCAGCGGTATCCACCGAACTTCTTTGCCAACTCTCTGAACAACCTCACGCTTCATCGTTTCTAAATATTTCACATTTGCCGCTTTTAACAGAATCGAACCAGCCAATACGACACATATCAGGTCCTCTTCAAACGTTCCCAAACGATAGGCCGCTGCAATGTAATCTGCCGCGCGCTTCGCCATCTGCTCGCCAATCTGGATCGCAATATGATCCCCTGCCTCATACGCATCGAAGAAATATGCGATTATCCGACGTTTCAGTTGATCCTCAGACATGAGTTTCGGCAGCCAAGTTTCCATCTGTCCCATTTGAATGTCGCAGGAATCGAACAATCCGGCAATTTTCTTCGTCATCCTCGTTTCACAAAGCGACAGCACCGCATCGTCATAGACGCTTGAAAAAATCTGCTGCAGCAGCCAGATGCCACCTCCAGCATCCCTCGACCATTCGTCCAATCCGCCGATTTTTATCATTTTTCCTTTTGAATCAATCGCCGCACAGCAAACGCCCGTTCCACAATTGTAAGCAATTCCGACGTTGCATTCTGCCTTAAGAGGCAAATACCCATCGTTGCACACCATAACACATTGAAATCCAAATCCACGCAGAATCTCCTGAAGACGCTCAGTCTGCGCATCGTTGTCCGCGCCCGAAAGTCCAGCGACAACATCCTGAATTTCCGATGCTTTTATGCCGTTTCGCGTCAGTAACAGGGTCAGATTTTCATAGAACGTTCTTTTTACCCCCGCATAACCATCGCTCAGCCTTTCATGGTTGCTCCCGCTGCCCACGTGGCGATCCATCACTTCAAGCGCATCATTCAGCAACAGATATTCTGTCTTGGTTCCGCCGCCATCAATCGCGATATAGATGGCTATCCCTCCTTATTTGTTTGTGAACCGCATTTGTTTTTAAACCGCTTGTGCCTTTTTCTTTTTAGCATAGCAATCGAACCAGAGGATCAACAAAATGATGATTCCTTCGCAAACCTGCTGCACATACGCATTGATACCCAACATATTCATGCAGTTTTCCAACATCTGCAACACAAGAACGCCGACAAATGTCTGCGGAATTCCTCCAATGCCCCCGCCGAAGGAAGTACCGCCGACTACACAGCCGCAGTTAACAGATAGGGCGGTTGTGTCTCCGTAAATGGACGATCCTGTGTTTAATCTGGAGGCCAGCAGCACACCGCAAAACGCCGCCATCATTCCGGAAACCACAAAGGATGTCCATTTGACCTTCTTGGCGCGAATGCCTGACATCTGCGCCACATTATAATCACCGCCGACGGCATAACAGTTTCTGCCGAAGGATGTGAAACGCAAAATGCAATGGAACAATACGAGCATGACCAGCATAATGACAATCAGGTTGGGAACGCCTGCGATCATCTTGCCATTGGCCAGTTTCATAAATTTGAGATTCATCGCGGGAACAGGATGGGCATCCGTAATCTGTTGAGCAATTCCTTTCAGTAGCATCCCCATTCCCAGCGTAATAATCATTGGTTCCGTTTTGTGCTGCACAATGAGAAATCCGTTCACAAAACCCGTTAACGCGCCGCACAAAATCGAAATCGTAATCGCGCACCACAGCGGCATAGAGCGCATCAAAATAATGGTAATAATGCCTGACAGGCTCATCATTGCACCGACCGAGAAATCAATGCCACCACAGATAATGGTCAACGTAACACCGAACGCCATGATCTCCAGAATAGCCGCCGAGTTGAGCATGTCCAAGATATTGTATTTCGTATAAAATCCCGTGTCAAAAAAGAGCATTGTAACAAGCATCAGCAAAATAGCAACAACCGCTTTCTGACGCACGATAAAGCGAAGTGCTTTCGCACCGAAGCTCGCTTTTTTTCCGGATTCGCTGTTCATATTTTTCCCTCACTTTACCCTGCGTCTATCCAGCCAAATCGCAACAATCAATACCAATCCTTTGCAAATTGCCTGCATATAAGTAGATACGCCCAGCAAATTAAGGCAATTGGCAAGCAGGGTTACCAACATGACACCCAGCATCGTGCGTATCACGCTGCCCCGACCGCCAACCAGAGACGTACCGCCGACAACGACCGCCAGTATTGCATTTGTGTCATAGTTCGCACCCAAAAGCGGCGACGCTGTTGTGATTCTTGAAAACAAGACAATTGCTCCCAGCGCCGCAAATATGCCGGAAAGCATGAAAATCAGCGTCACACGACGCTTGACCGGAATTGCGGCCAACTCTGATGCCGTCATATTTGCTCCGGTCAGACAGATTTCCCTTCCCGTTTTCGTCTTGCTTAAGAATATATGCAGAATTCCCATACAGATAAGAAACAGAATAAAGGAGACTGAAACAAAACCAACCTTACCCGAACCCATCAATTTATACAGCGTAACTGAAGAGTTTAGGTAGGACATATGCTGCGTTGCTCCACCCGTATACAGCAGTGCGAGGGCACTATATACCGAGCTCAGGCCAAACGTAATGAAGACCGATTTGGCCTGCGTCATCGCGCCGCAGCTGATAATAACCTGCGCGTTGATAAACCCCATCAACGCGCCCGCCCCCAATCCTGCAACCAACGCGCCGTATTGCCCGACGACGTCAATCATGGAAATGGTAAATACCGCACTCAGAGAAACAGTGCCTACAACCGACAAATCAATAAAGCCGCCGATGATAGCTACCGTCATGCCCAACGAAACAAAGCTCAGTGGACCAAACTGATTCATAATGTTGCCCAGGTTTGCAATAGAAAGAAATTTCGGTTCGATGATTGCCGTTACCCCGACCAGAATCAGAATGGTCATGAGCACCAGATTATTCTGAAAAAACGCCCCGATTTTTTTCTGATCTCTCACTTTGATTTCCCCCTCAGCCGATTGCCATGTTCATGATTTCCTGAGCGCTCGACTTTTCCGGATCAAACTCGCCGGTAATACGTCCGCTCGCAATGGTCAAAACGCGGTTGCTCATATTCAATACTTCAGGCAATTCAGAGGAAATCAGGATAATGGAGCTTCCAGCTTCAACCGCCTTTTTCATCAACATATAGATTTCGTATTTGGCGCCCACATCAATGCCGCGTGTAGGCTCATCCAGAATCAATATTCTCGGTTTGGTTTCCAGCCAACGACCAATGATGCATTTTTGCTGATTTCCGCCGGAAAGCGTTTCCACCGCCGTATCCGGAGAAGGCGTCTTTATATGCAATTCATCGATTTCGCGGAGTGCCATTTTTCTCTCCAGCGATGGACTGAGGAACACGCCCTTCCGAATACCCGATAAATTCGCCATAGAGATATTCTGTTCCACAGAAAACGGCAATGCCAGCCCCTGCTGCTTTCGATCCTCAGGCACAAAACCGATGCCGTTGGCCTTTCCATCCAGCGGTCCTGCAATGCGCACAGATTTTCCGTCTATAATAATTTCTTTGCTTCTGATATAATCTGCGCCGTAAATCGCCCGCACAATTTCAGTACGTCCGGCGCCAACCAGGCCAACCAACCCAAGAATTTCTCCACGATTGAGTACAAAAGATATGTCATGCAGTTTTTTGGAATTGAGGTGCTTTACCTCCAGCAGTCGTTCCCCCACGCAATGCGGCCGCTCCGGGTATTCACTTTTAATGGCGCGCCCAACCATCATTGCAATCATGTCGCTTCTAGTCAACTGCGAAGCCGGCTTGGTGTCAATCACATGACCATCACGCATGACAGTAATCATATCACAGTACTCAAAAATTTCATCGAGCTTATGACTGATGTAGATAATTGAAATACCTCGGCTCTTCAACTCACGGATAATGCTGCCAAGTCGCTTGAGTTCATCATCCGTCAGGCTGCTGGACGGTTCATCCATAATAATCAGTTTAGAATC
>ERZ773192.3631-NODE-3631-length-11264-cov-6.179766_pt1 | contig 11264 bp, 6 predicted proteins | sample MGYA00581010_ERZ773192 | MGnify/ENA primary metagenome ERZ773192 (study PRJEB29015, sample SAMEA2737741) | human gut metagenome | biome: human gut; feature: human-associated habitat; material: faeces | place: China | collected 2012 ...
AGCCCGTATTTGGCCTCCAGCGCCGCCTGCGCTTCCGCGGAAATTGCCTTTTCACTTGCGAACGGCCCACCCGGAATCGAGTGCATCACGAAGAACGTCACCGTGATGACAATCCAGATGGTCAGCAGCGCCAGCAGCACGCGCTTGAGGATATAAAACAGCATCTTGGAATTCATCCGCTCCACCTTCCCGGCAGGGGCGCTGCCGCGTCTGCCTGCGTTTCTTGTTCATCGACGTGCAAAACCAACCGGTTTCACCGCGTCGATGCTTTATTATGCAACACTGTATGGAGAAAATCAAGTGTTTTGCTGCACAAACTGTGTTTTTTTCATGTTTTTCTCGTGTATTTTGAATATTTTCGGCTATGTTGTTGCATTTGTCAAGTTTTTTGCAGTTCCTTGTGCATTTTTGCGCACAAAAAAATGCAGGACGCTCATTCGTCCTGCATCATGGTAACGAAGTGAATTACTCCGCTGCCGCCAAGCTGCCGAAGATTTCCAGCGGCATATTCTCCAGCGCGTCGCCCACTTCCTTGCTGGCAACCTGGAACGTCACGGCGAGAACCGTCTCGTCGTCAAGGAAAGCATACAGCGCCAGCACAGTGTCGCCCGGCGTGTACATCAGGCAATAGTTTTCGTTGACATACAGCTCAGCGAGCATTTCTTCCGTCGCGCCCGCATCCTGAATGCCTTGCAGCAGCGTTTCGAAAGTCATCGCGGACTTCTGCACCGTAATGCTGACCGTCTGGTCGGCGTTGACGGCGAAGAGCAGGATGTTCTCGGCGTTTTCCGTGCCTGCGGGGACTTCCTGAACCGCCCAGTCCGCCGGAATCTGCATCGTCAGACCCGTTTCACCCAGCGCAACCGTCTGCGCCTCGAAGCTGACATTCATTTCAACTGCCGGCACTTCCGCTTCTTCCTCCGCGAACGCAAAGGCAGTGCAGCACATCATGAGCGCCATCAGGAGAGCAAGGAGTTTCTTCATATTTGTTTCCGTCCTTTCATTTCCAGCATGATTCGGCTGATTTTTTTCCATATTGAACAGCCGCATCTGGTAACATTTATGATACCAAATGCAAGCCGCTTTTGCAATACGCTTTCGCGCAGGAAAACGGTTGATTCGCGCGGATTTGGGATTTCAGAATGAAGCAGCTTCCATTTTCATTCGGAAAATGCGAGTGAAGTAACTTTTATTTACTTTTCAATTCTCCCCAAAACAAACAGTTGATTCTTTCCGTAAAAGCGGACTTTGCTTCCCTCCTCCTTCACAAAAAACGGGGCACCGCGAGAGCTTTCGCCCCCGCAGCACCCCGCCATCCGCGGATGCGCAATTCCGCATTGTCCCTTACTTCTTCGTCCAGTCCTGCTTTTCGCCGATGCCGTAGTTCGCCGGCAGCACGTCGTCATCAACCAGCACGAAGCCCAAATCCGCCGTGTAGGTCGTACTGGCGGAGGTCACCTGCACCGGGTTCGATTCGCCGTTTTCGCCCAGAATCGACGCAATCAGCGGAATATCCGTGCGCATACGCGTCGGCACAACTTCCGCCGGGTAGATGGGCTTGAGCGTGTACACGCCGGGATACAGGTTCTCGAAAGTGTAGTAACCGTACGCGTCGGTTGTCGTTTCCGCGACGAGCTGATTGTTGCGCCACAGCTCGATGCGCATGTCGCCCAGACCGAGTTCGCCCGCGTCCTGCAAGCCGTTGCCGTTCAGGTCAAGCCAGCAGAAGTCGCCCAGCGTGCCCGGCTGCACCGCGCCGATGTTCTGTTCCAGCTGATGTTGGCTCATGCGCAGGGCAATCAGGTCGCTCTCTCCCTCGCGGGCGGTGTAGGTCGTCATCACGCTGATGTTCTGCCCGTCCTTGAGGCGCGTGTCGTCCTTTTCTACGACGACGTAGCCGTTCGGGAGCGTCACACGCAGACGGTAGTTGCCCGGCATCAAGCCGTCAAAGCGGTAGATGCCGTCCTCGCCCGTCGTCGCGTTTTGCAGTTCGCTGCCCTTTTCGTCCAGCAGGACAACCTCCGCGCCGGACAGGGGCGCAATCTCGCCCGCGTTGTCGCACCAGACCATGCCGCCGATGCTTGTGTCAATCTTCAAGCCCAGCATCGGCGCAGTATAGTTGTTGTTTTCGCTAATTTCAATCTCGGTCATGACGAGCTGACTGCCCTCGGTGGTGAAGGTGCTGTCGCCCAGACGCGCCGCCTGCGTACCTTCCTTGAGGTTGTAGGCAAGGCTGTACACGCCGGGGGCAATGCCGTCGATGGCGAACCGCCCATCTGCATCGGTCTGCACCTGTGCAAACACCGCGCCGGTTTCATCCAGCAGGGTCAGCGTCTCGTTTTCCGGGGTGATTTCGCCCGCGTCCATGCGGCCGTTGTCATTCTCGTCCACCCAAACCTGACCGGACATCTTCGACGGAATCACGCCGCCAAGCACCTGATTCAGCCATTCCTCGCCCAGCCCGATTTCGATGCTCACCTGCTGCTCGTTCAGCCCGTGCATCAGCGGCAGGGTCACATTGCCGTCCAGCTTGGAGAGCACCATGCCCTCCGGGAAGCGCAGGGTCAGCGTGTAGGCGTCCGGCCGCAGCCCGGTGAAGCTGTACGCGCCCGTCGCATCGGTGACGACGGTCTGCTCCGTCAAATCCTCGCGGGAGGGGGTCAGAATCAGCGTCACGCCGGCAAGCGCCGCTTCGTTTGCATCCTGTGCGCCGTTGCCGTTGTGATCGGCAAACACCATACCTTCAATGTCGCCCAAAGCCAGTGCGCCGCACAGGGGCGCGATGACTTCTTCGCCCACGCCGATGGTAAAGGAATCCGTCGTGCCGTCGGAATCCGGCGCGATGGTGTTGCCGCCGTCCGCCAGGGGAGCAAACACGCCGTCGCCCGGCAGCTCGTAGCGCAGGCGGTACGTTCCGGGCAGCACCGCGTCAAACAGGAAGCTGCCATCCGCGCCGATGGTGCGGGTCGCCACGTCACCGGTTTCGTCCATCAGGTGAACCACCGCGCCGAGCAAGCCGCCTTCATCCGCGTCGCGCAGACCATTGTCGTTCTTGTCAGCAAACACCACGCCGGACACATGTCCGGGGGTAATCATGCCGATATCAAGGCCCGTCAAATCCGCGCCCATTGTCAGCGCCACCGGTTCGCTTTCGCCCGCGCCGCCGGAGAGGTTGCGGAGGATATTGCCGTCGCCCGTGCGCGTGAACGCCAAGCCGCGGTTTGCGGTCGCGCTCACGGTGTACTGCCCCGGCGCAAGGTCATCGAAGGTATACACGCCGCTGCGGTTCGTTTTCGCCGTGCGGGTATTGCCGTTTTCATCCGTCAGGGTGACGGTGAAGTTGTTGACCATCTTTTCCGCGTCCATCCGGCTGCCGGAGAAGTCGTCATCCAGATACACCGTGCCGGAGATGCTGCCGTAGGTAATCGCGCCGATGGCCATCGTCATCTCGCTGTCGTTCTCCAGCACCACGTCGGAAATCGTGTGCTCGCGGCGGTCAGTGCCGGGAGCGAACATGTTGCCGTACTCGCCCTCGCCCGCGATGGTGTACACATAGCCTTGCGGAATCGTCGCTTTGACGCGGAACGTGCTGCCGCGGATGTTGGCAAAGGTGAAGCGCCCGTTCTCGTCGGAGACGGTGTTCAGCAGCTCCTTGCCGATGGCCTGACGATACAGGACGACCTTCACGCCTTCCAGCGTCTTTTCGCCCTCGTCGTACACGCCATTGTTGTTTTCATCCAGGAAGCAGATGCCGTTGATATCAGAGCCCTTCATCACGCCAAGGAGGACTTCCTCCAAGTCACCGCGTTCAAGAATCACCTGATCCGTTTCGGAGCGCTTGAATTCGCTGGTGATGATGGAGCGGCGATTGCCGCCCGTCTGGCTGTATCGCGCAAACACAAGGCCGTCCGGCAGGCTGTATTCGACATTGTATGTGCCGTAGCGCATTTGACCGATGTAGAATTTGCCGTCCTCGCCGCTCTCGGTTTCGTACACCAGACCGTTTTTCACGCCGACGGCGCGGATTTTGATGCCCGCTTGACCGGGTTCGCCGTCCTGATACACGCCGTCGTCGTTTTCATCCAGCCACACAAGGCCCTGCAGCGCCGCCATCGTCATCACGCCGACGCCCACGTCGGTCACAGAACCGGCTTCGAGGGTCAGCGGCACGCTGTTTTGCACTCGTTCGGTCGTTTCATCCATGATGGACATGTTCGCGCTGACATTTTTGCCGTGCGCGCCATGGCCGAAGCCCGCGGGCAGCTCGCTGCGCAGGACGTACGTCCCCGCCGGGACAGCCAGCGACACTTCACCGTTCTTGTCCGTTTCGCCGGATGCCACAACAACCTCCACGCCGTTGACTTCGGTGATGAGGCTCATCGTCGCGCCGGACACGCCTTCCTCGTACTTCCCGCGTGAACCGTTGTTATCGTTGTCGCGGAAAGCGTGGATGGTCAGCGCTGCCGGATTCGCCGCCTTCGCGGTCACAGTCGCGGGTTCGTCGCTAATGACGAGCGCGCCGTTGGCAAGGGTCACGCCCGCATCATAGCGGACGACGTACGTCCCGTATTCGAGGAACTCCGCCTGCCAAGCGCCGTTTTCATCCGTCACCGCTTCCGCCGCGACTTCGCCCGCCTGATTGACCAGCTGCACCTGCACGCCGCTCATCGGCTGACCGTCCAGCCCCAGCACCACGCCGGAAGCGTCGCCGGTGGCATGGTTCGCCAGCGCCGGCAGCACAACGGTTTCGCCCGCGCCGATTTCCACCAGAATGCTCGCCGTCACGCCCGTATCGGTCGTGCTGAGCGTCCAGCCCTCGGTGTCATACAGGCCGCGCGGCAGGGTTGCCGTAATCTGATAAGTATCAGGATACAGGCCGTTCAGCGCAAACGCGCCGCTGACCGTCATCTGTTCGCTCATCCGTTGACCGGAAATCGTCACTTCCGCCGGGGCAGACAGATCGTCGATGCTGCCGGTCATGCCGCCGCTGAGCGTCAGATCCAGTTCATACCGGCTGGTCTGCATCGCCTGAATGCTCACCAGCCACTGTGCCTGACCCTTTTGCAGGTTCGGCCAGTCGTTCACGCCCGTCAGCAGCGTGCCTTCCGGCAGCGTCACCGTGACGGAGTACGTCCCGTGGAAGAGGTCGGCTTCCTTCACCGTCTCGCCATCAGTCAGGTAGCCCGTGCGGGTCGTTTTGCCGTCCTCGCTGACAATCTGGTACGCCACTGCCGCGTTCACGCCGCGCATGAGCATCGTCAGCGTGCCGTCCACGGGTTCAGGGGTGGGGGTCGGCGTAGGCGTAGGCGTCGGGCTCGGCGTGGGCGTCGGGCTCGGGGTCGGGGTCGCCGTCGGGGTTGGCGTCGGCGCTTCCGTGGGTTCCTCCGTCGGTTCTTCCGTCGGATTCTCGGTCGGCGCTTCCGTCGGCGCTAATGTCGGGGTCGCCGTCGGCGTAGGCGTTGCCGTCGGTGTCGGGGTAGGTGTCGGGGTGGGCGTCGGCGTAGGCGTAGGTTCAGGCGTGGCGGTCGGCGCCATCGTCGGCGGCACATAGTAATAGGAAGCGTTCACCTTCGTCACGGAATCCGGACCCGTGTAGCGCTCAATGTTGATAATCTTGTCGCGCCAGCTTTCAATGGCCAGCGAAGCCTTCGTCATGCGCAGGGTGTACAGCCCCGTGTGAATCGCCGCCGGCAGGGCATAGTCGCCCCGGCTGTCGGTGTCGAAGGAGAGAATCGTCTCGCCGCGCTCGTTAATCAGGTCAAAAGAGGAGCTGCTCTCCGTGTGCACGGTGAACAGACCCGTGTCCGTCAGCACAGCAATGACCGCTTTGTTCAGCCGTCCGCCGACAATCGACACGGTGTAGCTCGCCGCCATAATGGCGTCCTCCGGCATCGTTTCCGCCACCGGGACAAGCTGCACATTGCCCGTTCCGGGGACGGAAATTGGATCGCTGCCGAAGTCGGTCAGGCGAATCGTGCCGACCGCCTCCCCGTTCTGCATGACGGTAAAATCGCCCGTGAATTTCCGGGATTCATACGTTCCCGTGCTTGTGGCATACATACCCAGAAAATCCACTTGCAGCATCGTCAGCTCCGATGCCGCAGCCGCGGGGAGCAGCATCAGCAGCATTCCCAGCGCGAGCAGGAGTGACAGAAATCGCTTGCCAAGCATCCTCATCTTGCCTGTTCCTCCATCTGAATCATCCGCAAGCCGTGCGGAGTAAAGTCACAGAATAATCCATGTACTATGGTAAAGCAATCCGCCCGACTTGTCAACCATTCCGCGCATATTTTTACAATTGGATTGCTTTTCTGGTCGAAAATCAGCATGTTCCGGCAATGAAAAAGAAGGCTGACTTTTTCAGTCAGCCTCCCATGCGGATACTATTTCCAAATGCGAATGCGCCGAGATGCACCGCAAATGATTCGTTCTGGCTGACGCGAACGCCAGCGCGGGAAAGGCGCAAGCAGATGGCACAGCCAAATGCAGGAAACAGTATCAGTTGCTGCCGCCCATCAGCAGGGTCAGCATGCTCTCCGGCAGACTCATCAGCAGGGTCATGGGCAGGTTCTGCAGGTTGTTCATCACCTTGACGAACCACGTCTGGAACTCACTGTCCGTCATCGCGCCCAAATCCTGCGCCTTGCTCACGTCCAGCGCGTCCTTCGCGTCGCAGGTGCGGGTTTCCGCCGTGATGGTCACAACGTCCAGACCCATGAAGCGCACCAGCACATCCACCTTGCGGACGCCATGTTCGCCGTCCATCGTCGTAGCGGTCGTCACCACCACGCCGAAGCCCTGCTCGACACCGTCCACCGTTTCCTTGATTTCCACATCAACAACGCTGCTGTCCGTGCCGACGCCCTTGCCGCTGACGTTGATTTCAACGAGGTCTTCGCCAGCATAGGCGGTCAGGTTCGCCGTGAAGTTCTCCAAGTCGCCTGCGAAGGTCAGCGTCGCCGCAGTATCTTCCGCGCTCTTGATGGTCACAAGCCACGTCGCCACGCCGTCCGCCGTGTTGCGGGTCATCGTGAAGGAGATCGGCAAGGCTTCTTCGCCGCCGTTGTTGATCTTCACCGAAGCCGTCATGCGAACCAGCTCGCCTGCTTCAGTCATCCAGTATTCATAAACGATGTCATCCGCGTAGAGATCTGCTTCATCAAGTTCTTTCAGCAGGTCGTCCCAGCTCGTGTCAGCAGCGGAAAAAAGCGCATCCATGTAAGCACCGACGCTCGGAACGCTGTGGATCATTTCCAGCAGGGCTTTCGTCATCTCGACGATCTTTTCCGGCGGAACGGTGACTTTGACGTAGCTCTTCGCCGCGTCGCAGTCGCCGGGCTGCTCGGTCACTTCTGCCATTTCTTCACCGGACAGTATTTCGTTCATCATGGTCATGAACGCCGTGGTGTCCGCCTGCGTCAGTTCTTCCATGAGCTGCTCTTCCGTCATGCTGCTCAGGTTCGCCGCTGCTTCCATCAGGGCAGTGTATTCCGCATTGCCGCTCAGCTGTTCCTTCGATTCTTCAATCGCCTTGTCGATCTCCTCGTCGCTCTGACCGGACATCTTCATCGTCGCGCGGAGGGCTTTTTCCCTGATGGCTTCCACGTCCTTGCTGTTCACAGCAATCACGCCGCCCAGCAGCGCGCTGGACACATACATCAGCTGGTTTTCTTCCGCAGCAGTCGTCAGCGATGCCATACCCAGCACGCTCTTGCCGCTCAGGTTCAGGTCAAAGCCAGCTTCGTCGCCCTGCTGATAGCCGGTCAGGGACAGCGCCGCCAGCAGGTCGTTGATGGCAGCCATCGCGGTGTCATCCCCGCCCAGCGCCGCCACGAGGTCAGCGTTCAGGTCGTGGATGGTAATGGTGGTTTCCTGACGCGCGGCATTGTCCCACACGCTGTTTTCCGCCATCGAGGTCAGGGGCATCGCCAGCATCATGATGCTGAGCAGTACCGCAAGCAATTTCTTCATGGGGTTTTCCTCCTTGTTATTTGGTTTCCCTTTTTCTTTATAGCGAACACTGCAGAGCAGTGATGCTTTCGGTTGACTTACTCTGCGTTATCGCGAATCAGCTGTGACACGCTGGTGGTGAACTGGCGCGTGCTGTCTGGCAAATTCATCATGATGCGCGGCAGAATCTGCCCGGCGTTGAACATCACGCCCGTCATGTACGCCTTGAAGCGCGCACTGCTGATTTCGCCCAAGTCCAGCACGTCGCCATCCGACAGCAGCGGACGCGATTCGCACGGGCGCGTTTCGGCGGCAATCGTCAGGAAGTGTTCGCTATGCCACAACAGCCGCACAGCCACGTCCTGCCGTACTTCGCCATCCACCATCTGGGTGTCAATGCTGGTGCTCCAGCTAAGGCCCTTTTCTTCCCCGTCCACCGTGCGGTGCATTTCCAGCAGGACATTCGCTTCGTTCGTCAGCGACGAAATGGTGCAGCGGTACAGCCTCTGTTTGCCGTCATCCGACGCAATCAGCACCGCTATTCCGCCGTTGTCCTCCATCTTTATCTGAACGTTCTTGCCCTTGCCCGCTGTTTCCTGCCGCCAATCCAGCCGCACGTCGTCGCCCGTCGGATGGAAATTCACCGTGATTGCTGCGTTCAGCAGCGTATCCTGCGCCAGCGTCGGCGTATGGGTCGGCGCAACCTTGTAGCTGATCACCACCCGCAGCAGGCGCATCGACGAATCCACATACTGCGCCACCTGCGCATCTTCCACCAGCAGCGTCTGCTGACGCAGCCACGTCTGCAAGTCCGTATCCTCGACGGGCTGATCCTGCGCGAACGCCACCAGCTGCCGATACGTATTGAGCAAATCCACATACGCCTTGACGGCGGGCGTTTCTTCCACCGTATCCAGCAGAATGCACAGCACCTCCATCAGCTGCTCATTGCTGAGGGGGAAGTACAGAATGTTCTTCGCCGATTCGCATCCTTCGAGCGGATTCGAGACGCTTTCCACCCGCGTAACCTTCAATATCTTGTTCAAGCGCGTAGCAGCCTGCTGCCAGTCCGTCTCGAACAAGCCATTGGCAATGTCCTCCGACTGCATTTCGCCCGTTATCAGCGGATTTTTCGTGATTTTCGCCAGCAGTGCGCCCACGTTCTCGTACTCTTGCGCAATGGATTCGCTGACTTCCTTAGCGGGCAGCTCCACCCCTGCGTCCGCATACACGCTCTGCGACGCATTCCACTGATGGAGGATTTCCGCGATATGCCGCATATCCTCTTCGAGATTCAGGTGCAGTGTTCCGCCCAGCACATCACCGCTGATGTAGACATCCGCGCCGCGAGTCTGCACGCCGTAATCCACAATGGACTGGTCATTCAGAAACAGCTCACACGAGGTGAACCCCTGCCGATAGACCTCCACGCGCAGGGCATCCAGCAAATCCCGATACGCGGTTTCCGCCGCTTCCTCCATTTCCGGCACGAGCGCCCGCCCGTTGAAATCGCGGAAGGTGATGGTCGTCAGCGTCGCTTGGGGCGCGTTTTCCTCCGCCAGTCCGCACAGCGGCAGCATCAGCGCCAGCGTCAGCAGAATTGCAAGCAGCTTCTTCATTCGTCAGCCTCCTTGACATTCGGTTGTGCGCTTTTCAGCATTCCATTACCATTATATCAAAAAAAACACCTGTTGCAAGCGAATATGCGCAAGTTTTACAATTCCGTGCCTGAAAGATGCAAATTTGCGTCTGAAAGCGCAGCTTCGCGGGAAAAATGCTTGATGCCGTCATGCAAAATTTCTGTGAATGGCGCAAAAGGCCGTTTTCCCCTCTTGTGAAGCGCGAAAAAATATGCTACAATAGACAGAGTATTCCGGATTACTGAAAGGAGCTAATTCGCATGGAATTTCTGACCAAGCTTTTGGGCATCGCCACCGCCGTTGCGGAAACCACCACCACCGGTGCGGCCGACCCTGCCGCCGTCACCACGGATTCTGCCGCTGGCGGCATTGTCGGTATCCTCTTCAGCCTTCTGCCGCTGCTGCTGGTTTTCGTCCTGATGTACTTCATGATGATTCGCCCGGAGAAGAAGCGCCGCAAGAAGGAGCAGGACATGCTCGCGTCCCTGAAGAAGGGCGACCGCGTGTGCACCATCGGCGGCATCTACGCCACCATCGAGAGCATCAGAGACGACACCATCACCCTGAGCGTCGGCAAGGGCGACCAGACGATGGTTGTTGCGCGCTGGGCGATTCGCTCGGTGGAAGATGTGACCATCGAAAACGAGACCGAATCCCTGAACTAATCGCAAAATTCCCGGCTTCGTGCCGGGTTTTTTTGTGCCCGATTTTCCCGCCGCGCATATGCTGGGAGTGAACAGCTCACACGATGGGAGGAATCGCCATGAATCAGCGTCCGAATTGCTGCCGTCCCATGCCGCCGCAAGCGCCTTGCCCGTCCAGACCGCCTTGCCCGCCGAAACCCATTTGCCCGGCTTGTCCGCCGACGCAGAAGGGTGTTTTATTGCCGCGAATCCTCGCCAGCGGGCGGGAGTGGCAGCGCCGCGCGTGTGTGGCGCTGTACGTCGGCGGTTTGCCGGAGGATGCGAACGGGCGATTGCGGCTCGTCGGCGTTACGGCGTGCGGTGACGCGGATTGGGAGATTGCGCCGTACCAAGAACCGCACCCGTGCGGCTGCCGCGGATGCCGACCATCTCGACCCGCGCCGTGCCTCCTGCGGGTGAATATTCCGGTTGTTTGCCAAGTGCAGGCGGAATGCGGGCAGGTTTTGCACGGCGAAAGTGTGCTGACGACGGATGTTGCGCTGCCGATTCGCTGTGTGCAGGCGGAATGCTGGCGCAACCAGATGATGGTGCTTCCGTGCGTTCGGCTGATTGACGGCGGCGCGCCTGTGTGTGCGGATGACTGCCGTCCCCCTGTGTTTGATTGCACGATTGAACTGCTCGTCGAAGCCTACATGACGCGGTGGGAAGCGTGCGGCAGCCCTGCGCCGACTTGTCCGGATTTGCCGCTATTCCCCCCGCCGCCGTTCGGGTGACAAGGGCGTTGGAAGACCCAAGGGGCTTTGCCTCTTGACCCCAGCAGGGACGCTGTCCCTGCACCCTGCAAGGGAGTTCCTCCCTTGACCCTTTCGCGCGATTCAGTTGGTGACAACTGCACGCTATGCCCGCGTGCTGATCCACCTTGCGCCGCAAATTCCGTTCCCCAAACGCCGCTTTTCCCACATTGCAGCAGGTAATGGCGAAGGCGAAGGAGTCCAGAGGGCGACCGCAGACTTCGTCTGTTTCCATTGCC